>Ga0111538_10003800_pt1 | contig 21075 bp, 14 predicted proteins | sample SoiMethybrSBSTD1_FD_79669 | JGI IMG/M metagenome (GOLD analysis project Ga0111538, IMG submission 79669) | Bulk soil microbial communities from a Populus tree surrounding site in Tennessee, USA - Soil MetaG P. TD hybrid SBSTD1 (version 2)... | ecosystem: Environmental > Terrestrial > Soil >... | reverse complement strand
GCGCGCGAGCAGCGTCGCCGTTCCGCTGGCAAGATCGACGATCTTGAGATCGCTCGCCGGACCGGCCACGCCGGGCAGCACTCCGGCACCGGAACCCGTGAAATCCGCGACCACGCCCGATGCGAACAGCACGCCGCCGTTGTCGGGCAGCACGAACGGCCATCCCGCGTAGACACTGCCATTCTCGAAAATCTTGCGGTAGTCGGTGGCCTTACGTTGAGCCGCGTCGTAGCGCATCACCGCGAGGCCGTGGCCGTTCGCGATCGCGTAGTCGGCGAAGACGAGCAAGCTGCCGTCGGGTGAAAACGTCGGCATCATCGCGCCGGTCGGGATTCCGGTGCCGTTGATGACCGTTCCGGTGTCGGTCTCGTACAGTGCCGCGTTGGCCGGCAGCTGAGCGGGTCCACCGTTGCGCGGCCCGACACCGTTGATCGCCGCCGTCACGGCGTAGACCGAACCGTCCGGCGACAGCCCGGCAAAGGACGCACCCACGGCGAGCCGGGCCGGAGCCGGATTCGCCGGGGTGTTTGGCTCGAGCGCGTAACTGGAACCGTTGGTGCCGATCAGCTCGCTCGCCAGCAGGCGCTTGCCGTTGTGGGAGACCGAGTGGCAACCGGTACAGGTGTTTTGCCGGAGAAAAAATTCGGCGTCGCCGCCCGGCCTGATCCGAAACACGGCGCCGCCCCCGAACCCGCCCGCGAGCAGCGAGTTGTAGGTGCCGTAGTAGATCGAACCGCTGAGATTGGCCTGGGCGATCACGACTTTCTCGGCGATCGGACCCGCGGCTGTGCCCGCGGAGAGCGTCGTGATCTCGATCGAGTAGGGATCGCTCACGCCCTGCGTCAGCGCTTCCGCCTGCTTCCACACGTCCGCGGGGATCTGGAGCCGCCCCGGAGCGGTCGGCGCGAGGCAGCCCTTGTATTCGAACAGCTTCGAACGGATGTGCACGTAGACCGCGGTCGCGCTCGGGCCTTCCCACATCAGGAGCGGCGCTTTCAGACCACGCGGAAAAACCGTGGCGTCGTATGGATACAGCCAGCGCATACCCGAAGCGCTGCCGCCGCCGAGCAGAAGTTGCAGATCGGCGGCGCGGAGGCCCGCGGGATTGTTGGCTCCGCACTGATCGATCGCGACCGGATCGGGCTGTTTCGGTCCGCCGTCGCCGCCTCCCGCGCCGCCCCCGCCGCCGCCGTCGATCACGATTCCGCCGGCGCCGGCGCTGCCGAGCGCACCGCCGGCACCTATGCCGCCGACTCCGGACACGCCCGCATTGCCGGCGCCGCCAGCACCGGACGAACCGCCGTAGACGCCGTTCGTCGGCTGGGTTTCGGACGAGCAAGCGCTGCCGCCGAGCAGCGCGGCCAAAATGAAAGCATAGTTTCGCACACCAGCGCGCTCGAGCATGGGCGGTATGTCGCCGCTTCGCATGCGGATGATGATGGCCGCTGGCGATGAGTTCGATCAATTGTCTCGACGCGCCAGCGCGAAGCGGCGGCGGCGCGCCGGGCTACTTCAGCTGCTCTTTCGAGTATCCGAACACTCGGCGCGCGATGATCAGCATGTTGATCTGCTGGGTGCCTTCGAAGATGTCGTTGATCTTCGCGTCGCGCATCCACTTCTCGACCAGAAGCTTCCGCGAGTAGCCTTCGGGCCCGAGCATCTCGACGGCCTTCTGGGTGATCTGCGTGACGGCCAGGCCCGCCTTCGCCTTGCAGATGCTGGCCTCCAGGTTGTTCGGAATTTTCGAATCCGACATCCAGGCGGCGCGCAGGGTGAGCAGCCACGCCGCCTTGAGGTTCGCCTCCATCATCATCAGGTCGCGCTCTCGCGCCGTGAGTTTCTGCGGGCTGATTCCGTAGCGCGGCATGAGGCCCTTCTCGGCGAAGCGCTCTTCAACGTATTCGAGCGCCGCACGACCGACGCCGATCGCGCTCGCTGCCACCGCGGGGCGCGTGGCGTCGAAGGTCGCCATCGCGCCCTTGAAGCCCTCGCCGCCCTCGTGCACCTCGGCGCTGCCGAGCAGATTGTCGCGCGGAATCTTGCAGTCCTCGAACACGATCTGCGCCGTATCCGACGCGCGGATGCCGTGCTTCTTCTCGCACTTGAGCACCGTCATTCCCGGCGTACCGTGCTCGACCACGAACGACTTGATCCCGGCGCGGCCCTTGCTGCGGTCGACGGTCGCCCACACTACGACGAAGCCTTCCGAATCGACGACTGCGCGCTTGCCGCCAGTGACGAAGATCTTGTGACCGTTCAGCACCCACTGATCGCCTTCGAGGCGCGCGGTGGCCGTGATCGCCGCCGAGTCCGAACCGCAGCCGGGCTCGGTGATCGCCATCCCCGCCCACTTCGGCTTGCCCTCGGCGAAGCGCGCCAGAAAGCGCTTCTTCTGCTCGATGGTTCCCACGGCAGCGACCGCCGCGCCGCCCAGACCCGGCGACGGGGTGGCGAGGTACACGCCGCAATCGCCCCAGGACATCGCTTCGATCATCACGAGCAGCATCACCTGTTTGCTCGAGGTCCGAAGCTCGGTCCGGCGCGCGTCGTCCTTGGCGTCCTTGTCCAACAGCCCCGACACGGAGCCGGAGGCCTTGCTCATCTCCCAGATCGATTCGAAGTAGCCGTTCGACGGGTCGGAGTGCTCGTTTTCGTCCATCTCGCGGGCGATCGGGCGCACTTGCGCCGATGCCAGCGCTTGCATGATCTCCGACATCGTGGCGACCGCCGGCGGATACTCGAAGTCGATCATCGCCGCTCCTCTAGACGGTAGTGAGGCCGTCGAACATCGGAAAACCTCGCGCGTGCCGCAGCCAGCCCTCGACCGGATTTTCGCGGATGTAACCGTGGCCGCCCATCGCCTGCACCGCGTTGTCGGTGACCTTGAGCGCCATCGTGTCGGCGTAGAGCTTCGCGAGATAGCTCTCCTTGGTCGCGATTTCGCCGCGATCGAGGCGCCACGCCGCTTCCCAGACCAGAAGCCGCGCCGAGTCTATCTCGATCGCCATCTCGGCAATCATGAAGGCGATCGCCTGCTTGGCGGCGATCGGCTCGCCGAAGGCCTTGCGTTCCTTGGCGTAGTCGCGCGAGTGCTCGAACGCCGCGCGCGCGACACCGACCGCCATCGCGGCGAGCGCGACTCGCGAGTACGACGTGATTTTCTCGAAATTGCAGCCCGCTTCGCCGCCGAGGCGCGCGTCGGCGGCGACCGAGACGCCGTCGAGCTCGAGCTCGACCGTGTCGAGCCCGCGGATCCCCATGTTCTTCTCTTTCTCACCGACGCTCATGCCCTTCGCCGAGCGCGGGATCAAAAATCCCTGCACGCGATCGAGACCGGCTCCGCCTTCGGCGGCGTAGACGAGATACATCTCCGCGCTGCTGCCGAGCGGGACGAAGCACTTGCGGCCAGTCAGCACGTAGTCCCCGCCGCGCCGTTCGGCGGTCACCGTCATCGCCGCAGGATCCCAGTCCATCGTCGGCTCGACCACCGCCGCCGTCGCCCGCGGCACGGCCGAGCCGGTGAACGCGGGCAAAAGCTTTTCCTTCTGGGCCGCCGTCCCGTAGTCGACGATCGGGTAAGCGACGAGCGCCGGCGCGAGCATCGCCAGCGCGTGCGCGAGATCGCCGAACGCGAGCTCCTCGCAGATCAGGGCGCCGGTCACGGCGGAGCGCGGCATGCCGGCTCCGCCGTGAGCCTCGGGAATGGCTCCCACGGCGAGCCCGAGCTCCCAGGCGCGCTCCAAAAACCCGGGGGCGAGCGCGTTCTCTTCGTCGGCCGCGAGCGCATTGGGGCGCATCTGCGCGCCGGCGAAGTCGCGCGCCGTCGATTGGATCAGCTGCTGTTCTTCACTCGGGCCGAAGGAGAGCATCAGTGATGATCACGGACCTATATGCTGAAAATTGCCGTTCAACCAGTCCGTGACGTATTGGGCAATCGTTTTGCCGCCGGCAGCCGCTTCGTAGAAGCGCTGGCGGAAGATGTGTTGATGCACCGTGTTGTTCGGGGCGCCCATGAAGTAGGTCGCGAAACGTCCGGTCGATTTGAACTTCTCGCGCACCTCGAGCATGCCGGCCTTGTAGTCGGCGGCGGAGAACAGCACCGTCGGGTCCGCGATCTGCCCGAGCGTGATCCCGACGGGATCGGCGGTCTCGTAAGCCGAGCAGTTCTTCACGCCGACCGAGAAGAACAGCCGGATCACCTCGTCCTCGATCCCCGTCACCGCGGCCAGCGTTGCGTTCGGGTGCTTCCGGATCAAAAAGTCCGCGAGTGCGATCATGTTGCCGCCGTCGGCCTGCTTGCACTCGGTGCAGTCGGGCGGGAGCGCGCCGTCGAGCCCCCACGCTTCGCGCCAGCGCTTCTGCATGCACACCGGCATGTACTTGTCGGTGAACGGCGCGCCGGAGTCGAGCAGCGCGTCGACCTTCACCTCGCCGAACGCGTCCTGGACCATGCTGTAGTTGAGCGCGGCACCGAAGCTCCCCGCGCTCGATCCCGTGATCACGACGCGGTTCACCTTGGGCTTGAAGGTGGGCACGATGCGCGCGACGAACTTCTTCATGTTCTCGTAGCCGACGAACTGCTGCGGCGTCGTCAAGCCCGGCACGGTGCCGCCCGTCTTGGTGCCGAAGTGCACGTCCCCGGTGCAGTACGGGATGTACACCATGTTCCAGTCTTTGAACGGATTCTGCGCGTTCGCCGTGTCGAAGATCCCTTGCAGCACGCCGCCCGTGTAAACACCGGGCTGCTGGCGCACGACGGCCACGCCGAGCGCGGTGCCGAGGACGGTCTCGCCGGTGCCCGAAAGCGCCTTGTCGACGCCAGGCGGGTTGAAGTTGCAAAAACCCAAGTTCGAGCACGCGCCGCCGCCCTCGAGAAAAATCAGGAGCTTGTCCGAGCTCGTGACGTGCGTGTAAAGGCCGTTGGGCGTGCCGTCGCGGCAGACAGCGCCCTGAATCGGGTACCAGTTCCAGCCGGTGGGCGCGGGAGGGTTCAAAGTGGTGGCGCCGTTCGGGTCGAGCGGCTCCCCCATCGGCGGAGCGAGGTTGGTGAACCCGGGCAGCGTGTTGGGTTGCGCAGCGGCACCGCCGCCGCCCGCAGCACCACCGGCACCGCCCCCCGCATCGCCGCCTGCACCGCCTGGTCCAGCTCCACCCGGCCCGGCGCCGCCCGGCCCGGCTCCGCCTGGACCCGCACCCCCGGGACCTGCGCCTCCGGGACCTGCGCCGCCCGGTCCGCCGCCGACGCCACCGATGGCTCCGGCTCCGGCACCGGCCGCGCCACCCTTCCCCGGCGGACTCTGGTCCTCGGGGTCGGCCGCACAGGCGGCCCCGAGCACCGACACGATGGCCGCCAACCCAATCAGCGTCGTTCGATCAAGCATCCTCTTCTCCTGGCCGGCGCGTGCCCGTTGTTTCAACTCGGGACCCAGTTGCCGTCGCCCCCAATGGGTCACCGGAGGGCCCTGAAATGATGCGCGAAAAGCGGCGGTTTGCCGTTCTTCCGCCAGCTCAAAACCATTGGTCCGAGCGCTCGCGTTCAGCAAGCGAGTCGCCGGCGACGCGACGCGCCGTTTGGTCAGCGAGCTCGCGCGAGAACGCGAAGCGGCAAAGTGCGCATCAAAAGGCCGATCGCAGTCCAGGGCCACGCGGGCACGCACGCCGTCGCCGGCTCCTTCTCGATCGCCCGGACGAGAGCGCGCGACCCCACCTCCACGTCGACGACGAAGGGCTTGTTCTTGATCCGCGCGTTCATCTCGGTCTCGATGTAGCCGGGAAAGATCGTCGTCACTTTGATCGGCGTGCGCATGAGGTCGGCGCGGATGCCCTCGGTCAGCGCTGCTAGCCCGGCCTTGGTCGCGGCATAGGTGGTGACACTGCCGGGAAAGCCGCGCATCGCGCTCATCGATGAAATCGTCACCAGGTGTCCGGCGTTCTGCTTGCGAAACAGCTCGACCGCCGCTTCACACTGAGCGAGCGCGGCGACGAAGTTCGTCTCCGCGGTCTGCTTGTTGGCGTAGAAGTAGCCCGTACCGACCGCCTGGCCCTTGCCGAGACCGGCGTTCACGATCGCCCGATCAATGCTTCCGAGCTCGTCAGCGGCTTCGCGGAACACGCGGAAAACCTGGTCGTGATCGTTCACGTCCAGGGTCTTGATCGCGATCCGGCTGCCCGGGTGTGCGGCCTTCAGCTCTTCCGCGAGTTGGCTCAAGCGCTCGGTGCGGCGGGCGCAGAGCACCAGATTGCGACCGCGCTCGGCGAATTCGCGCGCCATGCCTTCGCCGAGACCGGAGCTGGCGCCCGTGATCAGAATGTTTTTGCGCAGCATCGCTGCGACCTTAGTTCCGTTTCGGCCGCGGCGCGTGGAAGACATACGAACACGTATCCGAGCGCTCGGAACCCCTTATCCGCTGAGCTCATTTGGGGATGATCCTGCCGGCCGGGGGCGCTATGCTGGATTTCCGCCGTTACTTGAGGCCCCGTGCCCCGCGCCCCCCTCAGCGAAGCACAAGTCTCGATACGGCTCATCTGGCCCTTCGCGCGGCTGATGGGCTTCTACCCCCAGGACCTGCCCACCCTGTCGGCGGCTGGGGTGGGGCCCGCCGAATACGCGAACCCCGATACGCGTATCCCCCACCGCCTGGCCATGGAGCTTTTGGCGAAGGCCGTCGATAGGTCGGGGGACCCGGCGATCGGTCTCCGGGTCGGTGAGCGCACCGAGCCGGGGGACTTCGACGCGCTCGAATTCGCGGTGCGAAGCTGCGTGAACGTCCGAGAATCGGTGAACTGCGGCGCCCGCCACATTCGCCTGATCCACGACGCCGGCGAGCTGACGATGATCGAGAACGCCGACCGCGGCATGCTGCGCTACCGGGTCACGGACGGCGTTTTCCAGCCCCCGGCGGCCAACGATTACATCACGTCGACCCTGGTGAACATGTTCCGCCGCCACACCGGCCTGCAGGACCTGTCCCCGGAAATCCACTTCGCCCATCCTCCCGTCAGCTACACGGACGAGTACGAACGCTTCTTCCGCGCAAAGGTCACGTTCAACGCGCCCGTCAATGCGATCCTCTTGCCGCGGGAGGTTCTGGACGCGCCGATGGTCGCGGCCAACCCGCGCATCTCGGCGGCGTTCGAGCTTCACGTCCAGAAGCTCGTGAACGGGCTGCAGCAAAGCCGCTCGATCAGCGACAAGGTGCGCGGCCTGGTGGTGGCGCAGCTCAGCCACGGTGACGTGAGCATGGGAGCGATCGCGCGCAAGCTGGCGATGAGCGTGCCCACCCTGCGGCGCCGGCTCGAAGCCGAGAGCATGACGTACAGCGAAATCGTCGACAAATCGCGCGAGCAGCTGGCGCGCCGCTACTTGCGCGAAAACGGGCGATCGATCACCGACGTGGTATTTTTGCTCGGCTTCTCCGACGTGCCGTCATTTCACAAGGCGTTCCGGCGCTGGACCGGGATGACCCCCGCGGAGTACCGAGCCAGCGAGCCGAGCAGTTTGGACTTGAGCGGCTGATCAGCCGCGCTTCAAACCCGAAGCGCGCACGCGTTGCTCCAGGTCGTAGAAACGCTGAGCCAGTGCGCGCACCAGAGCTCCCGCCCAGCCGTCGAGGCCGAGCTCCTCGTTCAGGGTCTGCTTGTCGAGCACCAGCACGATCACGCCGTCGACGGCGGCCACGCTGGCTGCGCGCGGCTCGTCGAGCAGGAGCGCCATCTCGCCGAACACGTCGCCGGGCCCCATCGTCGCCAGCGTCTCCTCTCGATCGCCGACCCTGCGATAGGCGCGGCAGCTACCGCTCACGATCATGTAGGCGGCGTCACCCTTCTCGCCCTCGCGCATGATCACGTCGCCGCGATTGAAGACCTTGCGAGGGAGATGCAAACCGCCGCGCAGAAAGCCGTGCACGTCGGCCTCGAGCTCCATCACGTCCTGGTAGCGGGCGTTCGGCTGCACCGCCACCGCCCGGGCCACGATGTCGCGCAAGCGCTTGGCTATGCCGACGCCGGCGCACGCGGTTTCAATCGGAATCACCTTGTTTGCGCGCGCTCGGTCCAGGATCAAATCGGCATCCTGCTCGCTGCCATAGGGCGGCTTGCCGCTGACGATTTCGTACAGGATCGCGCCGAGGCCGAACACGTCGCTGCGTTCGTCCATGTCGGCCGGATTGCCGCGCGCCTGTTCCGGCGCCATGTAAGCCGGGGTGCCGACCGCGCCCGGCGCCTCCATCTGCGCCTTGGAACCCGACGCCGGCGTCGTCTTGGTCAGCCGCGCCAGCCCCCAATCCATCACGTACACCTGGCCGAAGCTTCCGACCATGATGTTCTCCGGCTTCAAGTCGCGATGGATCACGCCGCGGTGGTGCGCATAAGCGACCGCGTCGCAGACCTTGAGGAAGATCTCGAGCCCTTCTTCTATGCGTTCGGTAGACCCTAGTGGGCGCTTCGGATCGCGCAGCCAGCGCTCGAAGCTCGTGCCCTGAACCAGCTTCATCGTGAAATAGGGAACGCCGCGCGGATCGATCGCGAGCTCGTGAACCGGGACGATGTTCGGGTGTTCGAGCTGGCCGGTCATCTGCGCCTCCGCGATGAAGCCGTCGCGGTAGAACGGCTCCTTCGCAAGCTCCATGTCGAGGCGCTTGAGCGCCACATGGCGCAAGAGGTTGCGATCGGTCGCGGGGTGAATCCGGCCCATGCCCCCGCGTCCGAGCTCCGGGTAGAGGCGCAGATGGGCGGGTATCGGAATCCCCTCGAGCTTGATTTCCTGGGGTGTGACCTCGTGATTACCCGCGACGGGGATCGATTCGATCACGTAGACGGGCTGCGACGTCAGACCTTGGTCGTCGTAGTTCTTCGGCACGATCGTGCTCCGGCTAGCTCAGCACGCGAGAGTCGCACCTTCAGGCGCGGGCACGCAAGCGGGTCGGTGGCGTCTGTCGCATGTGTCGCGTGCCTTGCACGAGCTCTGCCAGGAAATGCCCGGTGTGCGAAGCTTTGACTTTGGCCACGCGGGCCGGGGTGCCCTCGGCAATCAGCTTGCCGCCAAGGTCCCCGCCTTCCGGGCCCATGTCGATCACCCAGTCGGCGCTGGCAACGACGTCCAGCTGGTGCTCGATCACCAGCACCGAGTTTCCCGCGTCGACCAGACGCTGGAGGACCGCGAGCAGGCGCTTCACGTCTTCGAAATGCAAGCCCGTGGTGGGCTCGTCGAGCACGTAGAGCGTGCGCCCGGTGTCGCGGCGCGCGAGCTCGCGCGCGAGCTTCACGCGCTGCGCTTCGCCTCCTGACAGCGTGGTCGCGGGCTGACCGAGCGCGACGTAGCCGAGACCGACCTCGTCGAGCGTCGCGAGGATGCGCTGAATCGGCGGCACTTTCTCGAACAGTGTTTTTGCCTCGCGCACGGCGAGATCGAGCACGTCCGCGATCGACTTGCCGCGAAAGGCGACGCGCAGGGTGGCCTCGTTGTAGCGCCGTCCCCGGCACGCCTCGCAGCGCACGTACACGTCCGGCAAAAAATGCATCTCGATCCCGCGCACGCCCGCGCCTTCGCAGGTCTCGCAGCGCCCGCCCTTGACGTTGAAAGAGAAGCGTCCCGGGCCGTAGCCGAACGCGCGCGCTTCCGGGAGCTGTGCGAACAGATCACGGATCAGGTCGAAGGCCTTGGTGTAGGTGGCCGGGCTCGAGCGCGGCGTGCGGCCGATCGGTTCCTGGTCGATGACGATGATCTTGTCGAGCTGGTCGACGCCCTCGATGCGGTCGTGGTCGCCGATCGCGCTGATCGCCCCGTGCAGCCGCTGGCGCAGCGCGGGCACCAGGATCTGCGTGATCAAGCTGCTCTTGCCGGCACCGCTGACGCCGGTCACGGCGCAGAAGACGCCCAGCGGCAAGCGCACGTCGAGATTTTTCAGGTTGTTCTCGCGCGCGCCACGGATCACGAGCTCGCCGCTCGCGCGGCGCGGTTCGCGCGGCTCGAAGATGCGTTCGGTGCCGGCCAGATACTTGCCGGTCAGCGACTCGCGGCTGGCGACGATGGCGGCGACGCTGCCCTGAGCCACGACGCGGCCTCCGAGCTTGCCGGCGCCGGGCCCGAAATCGACGACGTGATCGGCGCGCCGGATCGTGTCGGCGTCGTGCTCCACGACGATCACGGTGTTGCCCAGATCGCGCAGGCGTTCGAGCGTGGAGAGCAGGCGATCACTGTCGCGCGAGTGCAGACCGATCGACGGTTCGTCGAGCACGTAGATCACACCGGAAAGCTCGCTGCCGAGCTGGGCCGCGAGCCGGATCCGCTGTGCTTCGCCCCCCGACAGCGTGCTGGTCGCGCGATCGAGCGTGATGTAGCCGAGGCCGACGTCGACCAGAAACGCGAGGCGTTCGCAAACTTCCTTCAATACCTCGGCAGCGATCTCGGCACGCACGCCCTCGAGCCGGAGTCCGCGAAACCAGGCATAGGCATCGGCGATCGGCAGGCGCACCACGTCGACCAGCCGCTGCTTCTCCAGATAGACGGCACGCGCTTCGGGCCGGAGCCGGGTCCCCGCGCAGTCGCGGCAGCTCGCCTCGCGCAGATACTTGGCGTACTTGCCGCGCATCGCCTCGGAACTGGTCGCCTCGAAGCGGCGCATGATCTGCGGCCCGAGCCCTTCCCAGCGCATCGCCCAGGACCCTTTCGAGTGCTGGCCCGACCATTCGACCGCGATCCGGCGCTCGCCCGCGCCCCACAACAAGAGCTCGCGCTTTTCCGGCTTGAGCTTTTTCCACGGCACGTCGCGCGGGATCCTCAGATTCTTGCACAGCGCGTGGACGATGCGGCTCGTCCAGCCGGTGTTCTCGGCGACGTTGCGCCAGGGCTCTACCGCGCCCTGATCGATGCTCAAGCTCGGATCGGGAACGATCCGCGCCGCGTCCACGGCCAGGCGCGTGCCGAGCCCGCTGCAGGCCGGGCACATGCCGAGCGGCGAGTTGTGGCTGAGCGACTGCGGTGAGAGCTCGGGCAGCGCAATCTTGCAGCGCGTGCAGCTACGCTCTTCCGAATACAGCCGCGGCGCCTCGCCCTCCACCTCGATCAGGACCCGTCCCTTGCCGACGCGCAGCGCGGTCTCGACGCTGTCGGTGAGGCGCGCCCGCGTGTCCTTGGCGAGAGCGATCCGATCGACCACAGCCTCGATCGTGTGCTTCTTCTTCTTGTCGAGCGGGGCAAGCTCGGCGATCTGCCGGACCTCGCCGTCGACCCGCGCGCGAACGAAGCCGTCCCGCCCGAGCGCCTCGAGCTCCTCGCGAAATTCGCCCTTCCTGTGATCGACGATCGGCGCGAGAACGACGATCCGCGAGCGATCGGGTAGCCCCGCAAGCTCGGCGACGATCTCCGAGGCGGAACGCCCCGCCACCTCGCCGTTGCAGCGTGGGCAGCGCTGCTCGCCGACGCGGGCGAACAAAACCCGCAGATAATCGTAAACTTCAGTGGTCGTCCCGACGGTGGAGCGCGGGTTGCTGACGGCAGTCTTCTGCTCGATCGCCACGGTAGGTGCGAGTCCGCGGATGTGGTCGTACTTCGGCTTCTCGAGCTGACCGAGAAACTGACGCGCGTAGCTCGAGAGCGACTCGACGTATCGGCGCTGCCCCTCGGCGTAGAGCGTATCGAAGGCGAGCGACGACTTGCCGGAGCCGGAGACGCCGGTGAACACGACCAGCCGCTGCTTAGGGATTCGAAGCTCGTCGATCGCGAGGTTGTGCTCGCGGGCGCCGCGGATAAGCAGCGCATCGCCGCGGATAAGCGTCGAATCGCGACCACCGTTGCGCATCTCGGGGCCATAACACAGGGCTGTTTCAGGCGCGCGGCTCAGCTCGCATCTATTGCGTTACGCCCGCTCTCGACGAATAAAACCGACGCAGGCGGCTGTTGAACGAGACAATGATCATTCGCGGCAACCACTGCGACGCGATTTCGGCTCACGGAAAATTCGTTGCGCGCTCGTCACCCCGAACGGTAGACAACGCGAGAGCTAGGGGCTACGGATCGGGGCCATGAACCATACCGATCGCATTGGTGTGGACGAGGGCTGCGCGAAGCGTTCGCGGCGCGTCGAACAACGCCGTTCGCTCCGCAACTCTCGACGCGTTCGTCGCACGCGCTCTCCGCGCCGCGGCTACGCCGAACTTCGGACGTTCCGCCGGGGTCCGATGCTGGCGAATTGGACCAATCGCATGGTCCGCTCATTCAAGCTGAGCTCTTTTACTCACGCGCGGGATCCGAGACGACGGATTCGGAATGACTCTTCCTACGAACGAGGTCGCGGACAGCGATCTGATCGCCGGATTGCTCGAAAATGAGCAGTGGGCGGCGGATCTGCTCTACTCGCGCCTTTCCCCGATCATCGAGCGCACGCTGCGCCGCGTTTTTCCGACCCCGCGGGCCGATCACGACGATCTCGCCCAGAGCGCCTTCGAAAACGTGCTGCGCAGCGTGCTGGAGCGACGTTTCGCCGCGGGTTGCAGCCTGGCGACGTGGGCTTCGATAATTGCTTCGCGAGTCGCGATCGACGCTTTGCGGAGCCGCGTACGCGAACGCGTGTTGTTCCGCGATGGCATGGCAAGCTCACCGGATCTGCTGGCGGCGCCCGAGCCCGTCCCGCTGGAACGCCAGCTCGAGGCTCGCTCCGAGCTTCAGCGCCTGGAAAACCTGCTGGGTGGAATGAAGCCGGAACAAAGCCTGACCGTGGTGTTGCACGATCTGTTGGGACACGAGCTAGCGGAGATCGCGCAGTTTACGGGCGTGACCGCGGCGGCTGCGCAGTCACGGCTGGTGCGCGGTCGAAAAGAGCTCATGCGCCAACGCGCGGCGCGCAGAAGCATGGAAAGTCAGCCCGATGAGTAGGTATTACTGAGCTCGTCGCCGAGGCTCAGCCCGCTCGTTCGGCAGCCTGGACGTATTTCGCCACGACAGCGAGCAGCTGATCGAGGCCCACCGGCTTTTTCAGGAAGGCTTGAGCTTCCGCCTGATCCGACTTTTCCTCGATCCGAGCGTCCGCGCTCAGCAGCACGACCGGCACGTCCCGCACGTGCGGCATCGCTTTCTGGCGGCGACGGAATTCCTCGCCATTGCAACGCGGCATCATCCAGTCGAGCAGAATCAGCTGCGGCAGGGGATTCGTGGCCAGGTACTCCAGAGCCTCGAGTCCATCCCCCACCGTCACGACGCAGTAGCCCGCGTCATCGAGCGTCTCACGAAGCGCGTCCAAAAGATCCGGATCGTCATCGACGACCAGAACGGTGCCTCCAACCGGTAAAGCGCACATAGGTCAGAGCTATAACGGACTTTAGCACCGCGGACCTGCCCCGCCATTTTTCAGCTTCAGCGACCCTTATCGACCTCGCCGCCCCCGCTGATCGGCGTTGGACGGTCGGAGCCCGGTACCTCCTCGAGCTCGCCTTGGTCGTTTTCGCGCAGGGTCACGGCAGGCAGTCGCGGCGACCGTGGCAAATTGAGCGCCCCCTCGCGCCGGCCGGGCGGGGGCCGATCCGAGGTCGGAAGCGGGCCGCGTTCGGCAGGCGGCGGCGGGGGCGAGGAATTCAAGCGGTTCGGCGGAGCGTTCGTCGGACGGCGTGACGCGGGCGACGGCGGCGGTTCGGTCGTCGCCCGCTTCAGGATCCGCTCGACCTGCTCGGTCAGATTTTGCTGCACCCCGAGCCTGAGGGATCGCGACGGCCGCCGCGACATTTCCGGTTTGGCCTCGGCCGCCAGCGTGGGCGGTTCCCGGTAATGCGCCGTGATGCTCGTGCGATCGCCGATCGTCTCGCCGCTGACTTTCAGCGAATCCTCGTCGGCACCGCGTGAAAAACGCTGCGCCGCTCGGATCGAGCCGACCGCGAGGTGGCGCAGAAGACGCGCGCTGCGCGGGCGGCCGACGATGCCGAGCGCGAGCACGAAGCCGGTGTCGGTCGCGGTCAGCTGGAACAAGACTTCGACTCCCGCGTAGGGCCGCTCGAAGACGGCACGCATGCGCGCCACGGTGGCCATCAGGTCGCCCGCCACCACGCCGCCGGCCCCTTGCGCGAGCATGCGTGCTGCGAGCTCGAGACTCACTCCCTCGAGCACACGGCCCGACCCGTCGCCCAGCACGGCATCGATCGCCAACAGCAGCTCTTCACCGTCATCGAGCGGTAGAACGTCGGTTGGATTGGTCACGCGCAGCGCCTCGAGCTCGGCATGACCAGCGAGGCGTTGCGGCAGCCGCCCCTGCAAACGGGCTCCGGCGCCTCCCCCGCGCTCCAGGATCTCGAGCACGTCTCGAACGAACCAGCTCCTGATCCCCGGCTTCATTCGAACACGCCGAATCGCATTTTACGCGGCTCCGGGGCAGAAAGCCACGCCCGGTAGTCCTGTCGTGGGTTCGGGGCCGTAGTCTCGTTTGTCGGTTGGGGCCCCGACCCCAACCGGATCACCTCAGCACCGCCTTATAGGGCGGCAAGCACGCTTTCGACCACGTCCGCCGTTTCTTCGATCCCGACGCTCAGACGTATCAACGCGGGATCGATTCCGACCCGGGCGAGCTCTTCGCCCGAGAGCTCGGAGTAACTCATGATCGCGGGCTGTTCGATCAGCGTCTCGACCCCGCCCAGCGAGGGGGCAATTCGGGCGAGCTTGCAGCGATCGACCACCTTGGACGCCGCTTCACGTCCGCCGGCGACCACGAAGCTCACCACACCGCCGAAGCCCGCCATCTGGGCTACCGCGATCTGGTGCGAGGGGTGACTCTCCAGGCCGGGATAAAAAACCCGCGCGACTGCCGAATGTCCCTCGAGCGCCCGCGCGACGGCGAGCGCCGTGGCGTTCTGACGCTCGATGCGGAGACCCAGGGTCTTCACGCCGCGGGCGATCAGAAACGCGGCGTGGGGATCGAGCACGCCGCCGGTGATGTGGCGGGTGTCGCGGACGAGCGAGATCAACTGACTGGAACCGGCTACCAGTCCACCCAGCACGTCGTTGTGACCGCTCAGGTACTTGGTCGCGCTGTGGACGAGCAAGTCGACACCGAACTGCAAGGGCCGACAGTTGATCGGCGTCGCGAACGTCGAGTCGACGAGCACGCGGATCCGACCGCGCGCCCGCACGACTTTCACCAGGCGCTCGAGGTCGACGCAGTAGAGGTACGGGTTGGTCGGCGATTCGCTGACGACGAGCCGGGTGTTCGGACGAATCTCACGCTCGAGCGCCGAAAGGTCTCCCGGTTCGAGCAAGCTGTGCTCGATCCCGAAGCGAACCAGAAGCTGGCTCGTGAACTGGCGCGTGCGCCGGTAGCAGTCGCGGAACAGGATCACGTGGTCGCCGGCCTTGAGCAGCGCCAACAGCGTGGCTGTGATCGCCGCCATGCCGCTGCCGAATGCGAGCGCGTCCTCGGCTTTCTCGAGCGCGGCGAGCCGCTGCTCGAGCTCCCGCACCGTCGGATTGCCGTAGCGGCCGTATTCCTCGCGCGCGGCGTCGGGATCGTCCCCGCGCATGTAGCGCTCGAGCTCCGCGGTATTGGCGAACGTGTAGGTCGCGGTCTGAGCGATCGCCGGGGTCAGCGTGTGATGCGGCCGGTCCTGCGCGGTCCCGGCGTGGACCGCGTCGGTCGAGGTCGCGAGCGAGTGTTTGCGCTCGGTCATGGTCGCGCCCCCGTCCCCGACGCTTCGAGCTCGGCCGCGATCCGGCGCGCCAGCGTCTCGGCCGCGTTCTCGAGCGGTACCAACTCGACCTTCTTGGGATCGCGCTCGGCCCGCGGTTTGAGCTCGACGCTGCCTGCTTTCAGCGACTTTGCGCCCACGGTGATCCGCCACGGAACGCCGATCAGGTCGCTGTCCTTGAACTTGACGCCGGGTCGCTCGTCGCGGTCGTCGATCAAGACCTCGACCCCGCGCTGCTCGAGCTCCCGCTCGAGTCGTGCGACCGCGTCCACGACTTCCGCTTCGACGCCGACCTGAACCACGTGCACCTGATAGGGCGCGATCGGAAGCGGCCAGCGGATCCCATCGTCGTCGTGATACTGCTCGACCGCGGCCGCCACCAGGCGTGAGACGCCAATGCCGTACGAGCCCATGACGATGATTCGGCTCTCGCCCTTTTCGTCGAGGTACTGCGCCGCCATCTTCGAGGAGTAGTGGGTGCCGAGCAAAAAGATGTGCCCGGCCTCGATCCCGCGGTAGAGCCCGAGCGTCGACCCGCAGGAGGGGCAGGCATCGCCGGCTTTGACGTCACGGATCGACGCCACGTCCGCGCTGAAGTCGCGCTCGAACACCACGTGCTGCAAATGATGGTCGGCGCGGTTGGCTCCCGTGATGGCGTCACGCACGTTGGCTGCATCGGCGTCGATCACGACCTTGCCTTTGAATCCCACCGGTCCCGCAAATCCGACGGGGGCGCCGGTTGCCTTTTGCACGTCTTCCGGGCCCGCCAAAAACACCTCGGTGACGCCGAGCGCGCGCGCCAGCTTGATTTCGCTGAGCTCGTGATCGCCGCGGACCACCGCCATCACCACGTCTTTGCCCGCGACGTAGAGCAAGCTCTTGAGGAAGCGCTGCGGCTCGACGCCGAAGAAGCGGCTGACCTCTTCGATCGTGCGCTGGCCGGGCGTGGCCACCGCTTCGGGCGCGGCCACGGCGCTCGGCTCGGGGCCGACCGGGGGCAGCGGCGGCGTCGTCGCAACCTCGAGATTGGCCGCGTACGAGCACTTCTCGCAGGCTGCGATCACGTCTTCACCGCTTTGCACCAGAATCTGAAACTCCGCGCTGCCCGATCCGCCCATCGCACCCGAGTCGGCCTTGACCATCCGGTAGCGAAAGCCGATGCGGTCGAAGATCCGTACGTAAGCGACGCGCATCGCCTCGAAGCTCGCCCGCGCCGCCTCCTCGTCGACGTCGAACGAGTACGCGTCCTTCATCGAGAACTCGCGACCGCGCAGGATGCCGCCGCGCGGCCGCGGCTCATCGCGAAACTTGGTCTGGATCTGGTAGAGGTTTTTCGGCAGATCGCGGTAGCTCTTGATCTCGCGCCGCACGAGATCGGTCATGATCTCCTCGTGCGTGGGGCCGAGGTGATAGTCACCGCCCTTTCGGTCCTTGAGGCGGAGCAGCGTGTCGCCAAACAGCTCCCAGCGCCCGGTCTCACGGAAATAGTCGGCGGGCAGCAGGGCCGGCAGCAGCACCTCCTGAGCGCCCGCGCGATCCATTTCCTCGCGAATGATGGTTTCGATCTTGCGGAGGACTTTGACCCCCAAGGGAAGAAAGCTGTAGATGCCGGCGCCGACGCGGCGCACGAAGCCGGCCCGGGTGAGCAGGATGTGGCTCTTGCTGGTGGCGTCGGCCGGCGCCTCCTTGAGGGTCGGCAGCAGTGCTCGGCGGTATCTCATCGGTTTCTGCTCGGGCTAAAACTTCGGCGGCGTAGGGGCTCCTAGCACGTGTGGTCGCCCTACCGTCACCAAAAGCCGGGAGAAAGGGGGACCCTCAAGCTATACCCGACTTGCCATAGCGGAAATAGCGGGTATAAGGACGCTGCCACCCTAGCCGCGGCGCAACGCCCCGGAAAATCATCCCATGAGTGCTCCGTCCTCATACAAGCAAAAGTTGGAAGGGCGGATGCCGCCCGCCTGGGCCCGTGAGATCGACGTCTTCGAGACGCAGATCGAGCTCAGAAAACAGGGCCGCATCGTGGAGAAACTGTTCGCGGAAACGCGGCTCCGGCGCGGCGTTTATGGTCAGCGTTACGACAACGGGCAGCGCCACGACGGGTTCACGACGCAGCAGCTCAAGTTCCCGCAGGCCGAGCTCACCAAAGGGCCGAACACGCTCTGGGACGCGCCCGGCATGCAGCGCATCAAGATCCCATTCGGCAAGCTCAGCGCCGAGCAGCTGGACGTGATGGCCGAGCTCGCCGAGGAGTACTCGGACTCGATCCTGCACGTGACCACGCGCCAGGACATCCAGCTCCATTTCATCCACATCGAGGACACCCCGGATCTGATGCGCCGGCTCGCGGCCGTGAACATCACGACCCGCGAGGCCTGCGGCAACTCGGTGCGCAACGTCACCGCCTGCCCATACGCCGGCGTGTGCAGCACGGAGAGCTTCGACGTCAATCCCTACGCCAACGCTTTCACCTACTACTTCCTCGGCCACGACGACGTTCAGAACTTCGGCCGAAAATTCAAGGTCGCGTTCTCGGGCTGCAAGGACAACCCGTGTGCGCTCACCAACTTCCACGATCTCGGCGCGATTGCTCGCACCCGAACCGTGGACGGCAAGCTGCAACGCGGCTTCGAGGTCTACGTGGGCGGCGGCCTCGGCGCCGTCCCGTTCCCGGCCAAGCTGATCGACGATTTCGTGCCGGAAGACGAGCTTTTGCCGCTGTCGCAGGCGGTGTGCCGCGTGTTCGCACGGCTCGGCGAGAAAGAGAATCGCTCCCGCGCACGCATCAAGTTCCTGGTGAAGAAGCTGGGCGTCGAGGAGTTCAAGCGCCTGGTGCTCGAGGAGAAGACGAAACTACGGCCGGACGAGCGCTGGACGGCGTACCTCAAGGATTTGGCGGTCACCGAGGAAAGGCCGCTGCGCCCCGGCGCCGCCCTGCCCCCCGGCCCGTATCCGGCCGGCTTCGAAAAGTGGCGCGCCACCAATCTCAAGCCGCAGAGCCAGGACGGCTACTTCGTGGTGATCATGACCCTGCCGCTCGGCGATCTCACCAGCCAGCAGGCGCGCGCGGTTTCCAATCTGGCGCGCCGCTTCACCGGCGACACGCTGCGCACGACCGTCGACCAGAACCTTTTGTTCCGCTGGGTGAGCGGGGCCGACGTGGTCGCGCTGTACGAAGAGCTGGTCAAGCTCGGTCTCGGCACGGCCGGTGCCGATTCGATCACCGACGTCACCTCCTGCCCCGGCACCGACACCTGCAAGCTCGGCATCTCGTCGTCGCGCGGGCTCGCGGGCGAGCTCCGGCAGCGGCTTTCCGTGGTCGAGGAAAAGCTCACCCCCGCCGCCAAAGCGCTGCACATCAAGTGCAGCGGGTGCTTCAACGCCTGCGGTCAGCACCACGTGGCCGACATCGGGTTTCTGGGCGTCAGCCGCAACGTCAACGGCCGCCGCGTCCCGCACTTTCAGCTGGTCGTCGGCGGTCAATGGACCGAAAACGCCGGCGCCTACGGACTCGCGATCGGCGCGGTCCCGTCGAAGAACGTGCCGGAAGCGGTGAGCCGGCTGACCGCACGCTTCGAGAAGGACAAGCTCGAGAGCGAAAGCTTCCAGAAGTTCATCAACCGCGTCGGCAAAAAAGAGGTGCGCACGCTGATCGAGGACCTGCTCGAGGTCCCGACCTACGATCAGGATCCCTCCTTTTACTCGGACTGGGGCGACCCGCGTGAATACACGGTCGACGACATGGGCGTCGGCGAGTGCGCGGGCGAGGTCGTACCGTTCGTGCAGATGGGGCTCGCCGCCAGCGAGCGCGAGGTGTTCGAAGCGCAGCTTCTGCTCGACCAGGGCAACGTCGAGCAGGCCGCACGCCGCGCCTTCAGCGCGATGCTGCAGGCCGCCCGAGCGCTGACCAAGGAGCGTAACCAGAACCTCGGCGAGGACCCGGACGAGATCGTGAACGAGTTTCGCACCCACCTGGTCGATACCGAGCTGTTCAAGGATCCGTACCAGGGCAAGGTGTTCGCCAACTACCTGTTCCGCGCGCACAAGGAAGGGCTCGATCATTCGAGCAAGGAGAGCGCGCACCAGCTGATCGAAGAGGCGCAACTGTTCGTCGACGCCGCTCACCAGTGCTACACGCGCATCGGCAGCGCGATGCCCTGAACGGCCCGCGCCCAGGCACTCACGACAAAAGAGCCAGCGATGGAAGCAAAGAAGCTTCAGGTGAAGTTCTTCCTCGAGCAGACGAGCGTGAAGCTCGAGGCGATCGTTCCGGTTTTTCACGCTTGGATCCGCGAGCACAAGCTCGGCAGCGAAATGCTCGTCGACGTGGCGGACTACGCGCACGTGCCGAACGGCCCGGGCGTGGTCCTGATCGGCGACGCCTCGGACTACTACCTGGACCTCGGCGACGGGCGCCCCGGTTTGCTCTACAGCCGCAAGCGTTACGGCGACGCCGACCCGGTGCTTCGCGTCGAAGATGCGCTGCGCCGCGCGCTCAACGCGTGCCGGCTGCTCGAGAGCGAGGAGTCGCTGTCGCCGCGCTTTCGCTTCCGCACCGACGAAGTGTTGTTGCGCGCCAACGACCGGCTGCGCGCCGAAAACACCGATGCCGGCTTCGCCGCGGCCCGGCCCGCGCTCGAAGCCGCCCTGACCAAGCTCTACGGCAAGCTCCCGAAGCTGGAACGGGTCGGGAGCCCGAGCGAGCTGCTCACGGTGAAGGTCACGGCTGCCGGCGCTGCCGACGTGAAGAGCTTGCTCGATCGGCTCGGCGGCGCGCCGAGCTGACAAAAAGCAAAGCGGCCCGCCCCGACGCAGGGAGCGGACCGCTCGTTCGAATCGAATGCCTTACTTCGGGGGTTCGGGCACGTGCGAAAGACCGCCGCGGACGAGGGTCTTTTGATTGAGCTCTTTGCTCGAGATCGCAATCCGATAGACGTCGGTCTTCCCCGCGCCCGGCACGGCGAACTGCGGCGGGCTCTGGAACCCCGCCTGGTTGTTCAGCATGCACTTGAACTGCGGGGCGCTGTCACTCCAGTTGCCCTTGATCGTGCCACCGCCGACCTTGGTGAATCCGGTCGCACCGTGCGCCTTCTTGTAGAACTCCACCTGGACCACGCTCGACTCGCACCTGGCCTTGTCGGATGAGCCGAGGCCGCTCGGCTGGTACGAGAAGTTGAACGGGGGAAGCGCCGAGCCGGGCGCCAGCGAGGCCGAAGTGACGGTAGTGTCGACGACGAACTTGTCACATCCGGGCACGCCGTAATTACCGCCGAGGCTCGCCGCTTCGACCGCAATCTGGCCGGCCCCGAGCGCCAGGATCTTCGACGGCTCGACATTGCCGCAGTTCTTGGCGAGCTGCGCCACGAGCGGGCCTTTGATCGGTTGGGCAACGACCGAAGGCGCCTTCTTGGTGTCGGC
>Ga0111538_10003798_pt1 | contig 21079 bp, 15 predicted proteins | sample SoiMethybrSBSTD1_FD_79669 | JGI IMG/M metagenome (GOLD analysis project Ga0111538, IMG submission 79669) | Bulk soil microbial communities from a Populus tree surrounding site in Tennessee, USA - Soil MetaG P. TD hybrid SBSTD1 (version 2)... | ecosystem: Environmental > Terrestrial > Soil >... | reverse complement strand
GCTGGGCACGCGCGCACGGCAGCGCCCCGAGCCGCGGATGTGGGTGGCGATCGCCGCCGTGGGCTGCGCCCTCGCGGTCGCCGGACTGTTCGTGATCTCGGGCGACGCCCAGGCGGGCGACGGCGACGGCGACGGCTCGCCGGTCACCGGCATCGTGCTCAGCCTGCTCGTGGTCGTCGCCGGCTACGCCCTCATGCGCCTGCTCCGCGAGGCGCCGGCCGCGAGCGCCGGCGTGACCGCCGTGATCCTGGGGCTGCCCGGTCTGGCGTTCTTCCTGACCGTCGACATCGACGACGTGCCTCCGTTCTCGCTCGAGGCCGTCCTCGGGTTGCCGGCACTGGCGTGGGGCATCTCGTACGTCGTCGGACCCGGGCGGGGCCGGCCCGTGCTCCTGGGGTTCGCCCTCGTGTTCGCCTGGCTGTTCGTGCTGCAGGTCGTCGAGGACCCGTTCGAGGACCTCAGGCCCGGCTCGCTGTTCGGCGGCGACGTGTTCGAGGACCCCACCGTCGACGACGGGTTCGGGGACCCCGGGTTCGATGACGACTTCGGCGACCCCACGTTCGACGAGGAGTTCGGAGACCCCACGTTCGACGAGGAGGTGAGCCAGACCGAGGTGGTCGATGCGGGCCCGAGCGCGTCGACCATCGGGTGGCTGTCGGTGGTGTTCGGGGTCGGCTACCTCGTGGCCGCCCGCGCGCTCGACCGGCGAGGCCTTGCGGGGGCGGGCACGCCGTTCGTCGTCGCCGGGCACGCAGCGCTGATCTTCGGCCTGCTGGTGCTGTCCGACGAGCTCGGGGCCGCGGGCATCGGCGTGGTGCTGGTCGTGGCCGGCGTCGTGGTGAGCCGCCTGGGTGCGGTGAGCGGGCGGCGAGTGACCACGATCATCGGGGCGGCCGAGATCGGCATCGGCACCGTCGCCGTGCTGGGCGACGCGCTCGAGGACGCCAGCGCCACCAGCGTCGGCACCGCGTTCTTCCTCACCGGCGCCGCCATCGCCGCCCTCGCCCAGGTGCTGCACGTGACGACCCGCGAGCCCGACCAGACGACCCCCGGTCCGTCGTCGTTCCGGGGCTGGTCGGGCCTCGGACACCAGCAGGTCACGGCCGGCGCGACGACGGGTCCGGCCACCGGAGGATTCGTCTCCGGCGCCCCGGGGGGCGCGCCGGGCGCGCCCCCACCCGGTGCGGGTTCGCCGTGGGCACCGCCGGGTCCCCCGTCCGGCGGTCCGTGGACGCCCCCCGCCGCTCCCGCCCGTCCCACGCCTCCCGCCGGTCCGCCTGTGACCCCGGCGCCCGAGGCCCCGCCGGCCGCCGCGTCCGACGACCCACCATTCCCGCCCCCGCCTCCGCCGCCGCCTCCCCCGCCGACCTGAGCGACGGCCGGCCGGACGCGCCACCGGCGCCGGCACGCTCGGCCGGAGCCGGGCGCACCGACGCCGGTGCTGCACGAGGTTGACGTCGCCGCGGGTCGGACCGTCGGCCCGGTGCGCGGCCCCGATCAGAGGCCCTTGACGACCTCGACCATGAGCCGGCCGGCCTCGGTGGGGTTGAGGCCCACCTCGGCGCCGGCGGCCCGGAGGGCGTCCATCTTGGCCTGGGCCGTGCCCTTGCCCCCCGAGACGATGGCGCCGGCGTGGCCCATCTTCTTGCCGGGAGGAGCGGTGACGCCGGCGATGTAGCTGACCACGGGCTTCGACATCTTCGAGGCGATGAACTCGGCCGCCTCCTCCTCGGCCGAGCCGCCGATCTCGCCGATCATCATCACCGCGTCGGTCTCGGGGTCGGCCTCGAACCGCTCGAGGCAGTCGATGAACGACGTGCCGGGCACCGGGTCACCGCCGATGCCGACGCACGTCGACACGCCGATGTCGTTGAGCTTGAGCTCGTACAGCGCCTGGTAGGTGAGCGTGCCCGACCGGCTGACGATGCCGACCGTCTTCTCGCCCTCGACCGGAGCCTTGGCGATGTGCCCCGCCGTGATGCCGATGTTCGCCTTGCCCGGGCTGATGATGCCGGGGCAGTTGGGGCCGAGCAGCTGCACGTCGGGGAAGTCGCGCTTGAGCTTGTTGAAGAACCACGCCTCGTCCTGGGCGGGCACGCCCTCGGTGATGGCGACGATGAACGTGACGCCGCCCTCGGCGGCCTCCATCACCGCGGACCGCACGCCCGGCGCGGGGATGAAGATGCAGCTGGCGGTGGCGCCGGTGGCCTCGACGGCCTCGCCGACGGTGGCGTGGACGGGGATGCCGTCGACGTCGGTGCCGGCCTTCTTGGGGTTGGTGCCTGCCACCACCTGGGTGCCGTACTCGCGGTTCAGCAGGCCGTAGAACCGGCCCTGGCTGCCGGTGAGGCCCTGGTAGATGACCTTGGTGCTCTCGTCGACGAAGATGCTCATCTGATCCTCACACTCACTTCCCGGCCAGGGCGACGACGGTCTCGGCCGCGTCGACCATGGTCGGCTGCATCTGGAGCTTGTCGGACAGGTGCGGCTCGAGGATCTCGCGGCCGAGGTCGGCGTTGGTGCCGTCGAGGCGGATCACGATGGGCACGTCGATCTGCACGCGCCCGAGGGCGGTGACGATGCCGTTGGCCACCTCCTCGCCCTTGGTGATGCCGCCGAAGATGTTGATGAAGATCGAGCGGACCGCGGCGTCGTTGTTGATGACCTCGAGGGCGCCGGCCATCACCTCGGCCGAGGCGCCGCCCCCGATGTCGAGGAAGTTGGCCGGCTCGCCGCCCACCTGGCTGACGATGTCGACCGTCGACATCGCCAGGCCGGCGCCGTTGGCGATGATGCCGACGAACCCGTCGAGCCCGACGTACTGCAGCCCCTTGTCGTGGGCGGCCTGCTCGCGCTCGTCGCGGACCTGGGTCTCCTCGTAGACCTCGTAGTCCTCGTGCCGGAACAGCGAGTTGCCGTCGAGCGTGACCTTGGCGTCGAGCGCGTGGACCTCGCCGGTGGGCTTGAGGATCAGCGGGTTGATCTCGACGAGGTCGGCGTCGCCTTCGACGTAGGCCGTGTAGAGCTTGAGCAGGATGTCGACCGCGCCGTCGGTGGCGGCGGGGTCGAGCTGCGCGGCCTCGACCCAGGCCCGGGCCTGCTGCTCGGTCAGACCGTCGACCGGGTCGACCCAGATCTTGGCGATGGCGTCGGGGTTCTCCTCGGCCACGGCCTCGATCTCGACACCGCCCTGGGCCGAGAGCATGCCGAGGTGCTTCTTGGCCGAGCGGTCGAGCGTGAAGCTGGCGTAGTACTCCTCGGCGATGTCGGAGGCGAGCTCGATCCACAGCGTCTCGACGGTGTGGCCCTTGATGTCCATGCCGAGGATGTTCCCGGCGTGGGTGCGCACCTCGTCGGCCGAGTCGGCCAGCTTGATGCCGCCGGCCTTGCCGCGGCCGCCGACCTGGACCTGCGCCTTGACCACCACCGGGTAGCCGATGCGCTCGGCGGCGGCGACGGCGTCGTCGACCGTGGTGACGGCCTCGCCGGGGCTGACCGGGATGCCGTAGCGGGCGAAGAACTGCTTGCCTTGGTATTCGTACAGGTCCAAGGGCGGGGCTCCCTGTGCTGGTCGGATGCGCCGTTTCGTGAGGGGCGGCGCCGGATGGCGATACTACGGGCGTGGCCGTGACCCCTCCCAAGTCCACCTCCGAGGCCCCGATCCGTCGATGAGCGAGCGGATCGGACGAGTCAGGGCCACAGCGCCGTCCCCGGCCCGGAGGGCCGACGCATCACGGTGCGCCTCCCGAGCGGAGCGCGCGTGAGCCCGGTCGCGCAGAGCCGCGGGCACGCGGGCAAGGCACTGGCCGTCGCCGCGGTGGGCGTCGTCGCCGCGCTCGCCATCGCCTTCGCGGTCGCCCGCCTGGCCAACCAGGGCAAGGTCGAGGTGCGGCTGGGGTCCGACACGTTCTCGCAGCAGGACGCCGAGGACGCGGCCGAGAAGGTGGCCGAGGACGGCCCGATCCTCTACGCCGACACCGCGGGCGGCGACCGCGACATCGTGCTGCAGCACCTGGGCGACGACCCCGAGGAGGGGTGGATCGCCCTGGCGGCCCGGCCGCCGGGGGTGTCGCGCCAGTGCACCATCCAGTCGCGCGACCGCGACGAACCGTTCCGGCTGCTCGACGCGGACGGCGAGGTCACCGACGAGTGCGACGGCCGCGAGTTCCCGCCCGACGGCGAGGGCCTGCCGTCGTACCCGGTGACGGTGGGGGCCGACGGCAAGCTCGACGTCGACCTCAACGCCGCCGACCGCACGACGTCGACCACCGCGGGCTGACCCGCTCGCGCCGCCGCATCCGGGGCTCCGCCCGGCGGCGGCAACCCGCGACGAGCGGGCGCCAGTGGCCTCGGCACCGTCAGCCGGCGAAGCGCAGGCGGACGAGCTCGCCCGTCGTCGGCACCGCCCCCCACACGCCGCCCTCGGCGGTCGACACCAGGTCCTCGACGCCCGTCGGGACCCCCGCCGACGCGAGGAGCTCGCCCGTGCGAGACCAGACGACCGTCGCCCGCCCCTCGTCGGGCCCGAGCACCCAGGCCCGGTCGCCGTCGAAGGCGATGCCCGCGGTGGCGAGCTCGTGCGAGGCGAGCATGCGCCCCGCGGCCCCGTCGATCACGCTCACGCCACCGGGCGGGGCCTCGGAGATCACGACCCGGTCGCCGTCGGCGGCGATGTCGTAGGCGTCGCCGAGCAGGCCCACCGGGGGGACCTGGTAGTCGTAGCGGCGGTCGAGCGTGACCGGGTCGAACCCGATGAGCCGCCGGGTCCCGCCGTCGCCCACCGACACCCACACCGTGCCCCCGCCGTACGCGAGGTCGACCCCGTCGGGCATCAGCCCCATCTCGGGGATCATGGCCGCCGCCGTCACCTCGGTCGTGCGGGCGTCGATGCGGCGCAGCACGCTGTCGTTCCCGACGGCCCACACGGCCCCGTCGCCGCCGTCGATGGCGGCGCCGACCACCCCGCCGGCGACGCCCACGACGCCCGACGCCGTGTTCGTGGCGGCGTCGATGCGGAACAGCCCGTCGCGCAGCGCGGGTGCCCACACGTAGCCGCCGCTCAGGGCGAGGCCGTGGTGGCTGAGGGCCGACGGGATGCGACCGGGGATGCGCACCTGCGCCAGGGTCGCGCCGGTGACCGGATCGACGCGCACCGCCTGCCACGTGCCGTCGTCGCCCACCGCGGTCGCCCACAGCCCCTCCTCCCCCGCGGCGATGGCGTACGGCCCGTTCATGTACGGCCCGCCCGGACCCAGGTGGGCGCGGGCGACGACCTCGGCCTCGGCCGTCACCTCGGGCACCACCACGCCCACGTGGTCGGCCGGGCGGATGATGCGCAGCGGCACCGTGCCGGGGGGTGCGCCCACGGCCCCGGCGGCCGGCGCGCCGCGAGGTGGTGCGCCCTCCCCGCCCGTGGGATCGCCGCCGCCACCCGCACCCGCCACCGCCAGCCCGACGACGAGGAGGCCGGCGACGGCGGCCACGCCGACCCACGTGCGGGACGTGCGCTCACGCCGGACCCGCCGTCCGTCGGGACGGGAGGGCGAGGCGTCGACCGGTCCCGGGTCGCGGGACCCCGGCCGCGACCCGAGGGTCCGGTGCTCGCCGGGCTCGCCCGTCCCCTCGATCTCGATCGGGACCGGCGCCACCGACCCGCGACCGGCAGCCACCGCGGACCCGTCCCGATCGGGCTGCCGTACGGCGTGCCGGGAGGCGGCTCGTCCGCCGGCCGATCGCGGGCTCGACCACCGGTGGCGGCGGGCAGGGGCGACGTCCGCGTCGGCCGCGGTGCCGGCGTCGGCGTCGGTGTCGGCGTCGCCGGAGCCGGCGTGGCGGGCGGCCGGGGGTGCGGGGGTCGGGGCGGGCCGGGGGGCCTCACCAGACCCGGAGGCGCCATCCTCGACCGTCGCGCCCGCCGACGGAGCACCGGCGCCCGATCGCCCGCCGCCGTCAGGGCCGGCGCTCGCGCCGGGAGTGCCTTCCGCCCGCGGCGGGGCCGGTGTCTCGCGGGCGACGACCTCGGCCCGCAGCCGGGCCCGAAGGTCGGTCACGAAGTCGTCGTCGGCCGGCGCGACCAGGCCGGCGTACACGTCGGGCAGGCGGTCGGCCATGGTGCCGAGGCCGTCCGTCTCGGGGCCGGCGTCGGCCTCGTCGTCGGCGTGCGTGCCTGCGTCGGCCTCGGACGCGGGGTCCGGCTCGGCCGGGCGCGCGTCGAGAGCGGCCAGCGCGTCGGCCACGACCGCATCGGCGACGGCCGGAGCGACGCCCAGGGCGCGGGCGACCTCGGCTGCCGGCAGGTGGTCGTGGAAGCGCAGGGCGAGCACGACCCGGTGGCCGAGCGGGAGCCGCCGCAGCCCGCCCGAGAGCTCGCCCGCCCGGGGCGGGCCGGCCGCGGGCGGCGCGACGGGCCGCACGCCGGGGTCGAGCGGGCCAACCCGCGCGACGAGGATCGACCGGGCTGCGTCCAGCAGGGCGCCCAGTGCCGGCGCCTCGGCCCGGCCGGCGGCGTCGCCCCGGGCCGCCGCCTCGAACGTGGCGGCGGTCAGCTCCTCGGCGAGCGCAGCGTCGCCGCCCGTGCTGGCGAAGAGGTAGCGGTGCACGACGGGGAGGGCGTCATCGAACGCAGCCGCGAACGTGGCGCCACGGGCACGTCCGCTCGCCGGTGACGGCGCCGCACGACCCTGGTCAGAGCCCACCTGCACGCCTGCATTGTGACCGATGCCACCGCGAACGCCTACCGGCGCCGCACGGCGGCCCGGGCCTCGCCCGAGCTCAGTGCACGTTGACGGGCGTACCGATGGCCATGGCGCCGCTCGACCAGAGCATGTCCATGGCGGCGTTCGTGACCCGGGCGCAGCCGTGCGACGCGGGGTTGGCCGGGATGCTGCCCGACCCGTGGACGGCGATGCCACCGTTGAAGTACTTGGGCCGGTAGAGCGTGCCGAGGGGCGCCTCGCGCACGCCGTCGACCTCGCGCTGCACCCGGAACTGGCCCGGCGGGGTGACGGCCCGGGCCGACCCGCCCGTCGACGACGTGTAGGCCTCGCCGCTGCCGGTGGACGTGTTGAGCGTCCACTGCACCTCGCCCCCCGAGATCACGAAGATCACCTGGCGCTCGAGGTCGATCTCGATGCCGTCACCGCCCTGCGGGGTCGGCCGGCCGGCCGAGGCCAGGCGCTCCTGGGTGACCGGACCGGCGACGCCGTCGCGGCCGAGCCCCTCGACCTTCTGGAACGCCATCACCGCCTGCCGGGTGAGCTGGCCGTAGGTGCCGTCGGGCTCGCCCATCCAGTAGCCCAGCTCGACCAGGCGGGCCTGCAGCGCGGCCACGGCCTCGCCGCTCTCGTTCAGCTCGAGGGTGCCGTCGGCCTCGGCGGTCGGCGGCAGCGTCGTGGTCGTCTCGGGGGGCAGCGTGGTGGTGGTCTCGGGCGGCAGCGTCGTCGTGGTCTCGGCCACCGTGGTCGTCGTGGTCGGGGCGCTCGTGGTCGACCGCTCGGTCGACGTGGTGCCGCTGGCCTCGGTGTCGCCGTCGTCGCCCGACAGCGCCGAGCTCATGCCGAACCCGGCGGCGGCCACGATCAGCACGATGCCGACCACGAGGGCGACGCGGGTGCGGGGGGCGGCCCACCGGCCGGACACCGGCCCGCCGCCCGCGGCGACGTGCTGCGGAGCGTGCTCGGGTTCGGGGTCTGGCTGCGATTCGGACTCGGACTCGGACACTGCTGATCGCTCCTCCGCCAGGAGTCTGGTGACGGCGTTCCCGTCCACGCCGACCCCCGCCCGGGGCGAAGGTCGGAACACGATAACGACGGTGTTCCCCGCTCAGACTCCCGTCGGCGCGGTGGGGTTCTCGTTGACACGCGATTGCCGGACAACCGGCACACTGCGGCGCAGAGAGTACCGCCGATGGCGCTCAGCGTGGGGGCGGAGCGGCCGAGACCGCCGGCCCGGGACCGTCAGAGCTTCTCGAGCGGCGCCCACGACAGCAGCAGGCGCTTCTCACCCACGTCGCGGAACCGCACGAGGGCCTCGGTCTTGTCGCCGCCGCCGCTCATGTCGAGGATCACGCCTTCGCCGAACACGTTGTGGCGCACGTCGTCGCCCACCTTGAGCCCCAGGCCCTCGGCGCCGCTGCGCGACGGCTTGCGCGCCTCGAGGGCCCTCTCGACGATGCGGTCCTTCCCGGCGGCGATGCGCAACGCCCGGTCTCCGCCGGTGCCGCCGCCGGACCGCCACCCGCCGCCCCCGCCGCCGTAGACCCGCCCGCTGCGGCTGGCCCGGCGGTGGCCCTCGACGTCGCGCACGAGGTCCTTCGGGATCTCGTCGAGGAATCGGCTGGGCGGGTTGTACTGCGTGCCGCCGAAGAGCGTGCGGCTCCACGCGTGGGTGAGGTAGAGCCGCCGGCGGGCGCGGGTGATGCCGACGTAGGCGAGCCGCCGCTCCTCCTCGAGCTGGTCGGGCTCGGTGAGCGAGCGGAGGTGCGGGAACACGCCGTCCTCGAGCCCGATGAGGAAGACGACCGGGAACTCGAGGCCCTTGGCCGAGTGCAGGGTCATCAGCGTGACCGAGGTGGCGTCGTCGTCGAGGTCGTCGGTGTCGGCCACCAGGCTGATCTGCTCGAGGAACTCGTCGACGGTCTCGGCCTCGTTGGCCGCGCCCACGAGCTCGGCCAGGTTCTCGAGACGGCCCTCGGCCTCGATCGACCGTTCGGCCTCGAGCTGGTCGAGGTAGCCGGACCGCTCGAGCAGCTGCTGCAGCAGCGGGCCGGGGCTGCCGCCCGCCAGGTCGGCGACGTCGTCGAGCAGGGCGAGGAACCCCTCGATGCCCCGGAGGGCCTTGCCGCCCACGCCGGCGTCGTCGGCCCGGCGCAGGGCGTCCATGAACGACAGGCCGTGGGCGGTGGCCCAGGCGTCGAGCTTGCCGATCGAGGTGTCGCCGACGCCCCGCTTGGGCTCGTTGACCACCCGCTTGAGCGACACCTCGTCGACCGGGTTGACCACGGCCCGCAGGTAGGCGATGGCGTCCTTGATCTCGCGCCGGTCGTAGAACCGGGTGCCGCCGACGACCTTGTAGGGGATGTCGGCCCGCATGAGCTGCTCTTCCAGCACGCGGCTCTGGGCGTTGGTGCGGTAGAAGACCGCGACGTCGCCCCACTTGAGCTCGGGGGACGGGCCGGTGCCCGCCCCGATGACGGCCTCCGTCGAGCCGTGCAGGCGGGTGATCTCGCGGGTGATCCACTGGGCCTCGTCGACCTCGTCGTCGGCGTGGTAGCGCACGATCTGGTCGCCGGTGCCCTGGTCGGTCCACAGCTCCTTGGGCTTGCGGGCGACGTTGTGAGCGATGACGGCGTTGGCGGCGTCGAGGATGGTCTGCGTCGACCGGTAGTTCTGCTCGAGCAGCACGACCGTGGTGTCGGGGAAGGCGTCCTCGAACTCGACGATGTTCCGCATGTCGGCGCCGCGGAAGGCGTAGATGCTGTTGTGGACCAGCACACCGTCGGCGACGTAGGTGTGGGTCGGAGACACCTCGACGTCGTGGACCGGGCCGTCGTGCTGGCCGGTCTCGACGGCGTCGACACGTACGCTCCGGAGGCCGCCGGCGCCGTCGTCGACCAGCACGGACATGCCCTCACGCAGGTGGGACAGCGGCAGGAACGGGTAGACCGTGCCGCCCACGACCGCCCTTCGACGGATGTCGAGACCTCCAGCGGCGGCCATCGCCTTCGCGAAGGCGAGTGCCCGCGGGTAGTGCTTGAACGACCTCTCCACGCGGAAGCCGCCCGGCTTGCCGGCGCGCACCGGGAACCCTGCTGCGGACAGGCGCTCGGCGACAGCCGCACGGTTCGACGACCACTGCACGCGGTGGTAGCCGACATCGCCCGACCGACTGTCGGAGAACATCGTCAGGTTCAGCGTCTGCCGGCGACCGCCGTTCGCCGGCGTGTAGTGGGCGAACTCGGGGTGGAGGTCGAGGTCTGCCATCAGCTGCTTCGCGCGCGTGCGGGTGTCGACCTCGTCGAACAGCCGAGCGAGCTGGTCCTCCCCGATGGCGAGGTTGCGGCCGAGCCCGTGGAAGAGCGCCGTCGGCAACCCGTACTCTGCGGCGTAGAACGCCTCCCAGTAGGCGGCGTCGGCACGGGAATCGCACACCCGCAGGATCCACGCCCGGTCCGCATGCTCCTGGTTGATGCGGACACGGAGGCCCTGCTCGAGTCGCCCAGCGGCGACCGGCCGCATGCTCTTGGTCAACCCCACCCTGAAGCCGCGGTCGATGCGCTCCATCAGGTAGACCACGTGGCGCCCGGGCTCGACCGCAGGGTCGGCGAGCACGACGTGGTGGGGGGTGCCCCGAAGCGTGCGTCCCCCGGCGTGGACGGCGTACACGGGTCCCCGGTAGCGGCCGGATCGAGCCGTCGTCACGCGGTTGACGACCGGACGGCCGGTCGCCCCGACGCCGATGACCTCGTCGCCCTCGACGATCGACTCGATCGGCCGCGGACCCGACGGCGTGGTCACCAGGGTGCCGGGCGGCAGGCACTGGTCCTGGTCGCCGACCACGCAGACGTTGCGGTGGTCGGCGGCGAGCAGCAGCACGAAGTCGTTCTGGACCCGGTTGGTGTCCTGGTACTCGTCGACGAGGATGTGCTCGAACCGGCGCTGGTAGTGGGCCAGCACGTCGGGGTGCTCGCGGAGCAGGCGCAGGGCCTGGCCGAGCAGGTCGTCGAAGTCCATCGAGCCGGCCCGGACGAGCCGCGACTGGTACTCGGTGAAGACGTCGCCGATCTTTCGCTCGAAGATGTTGCCGACGCGGGCCACGTAGGCCGCGGCGTCGAGGCCGTCGTTCTTGGCGGCGCTGATGGCGGCGTGGATCGACCGGGGCGGGAACCGCTTGGTGTCGAGCCCGAGGTCGCGGATGACGTAGCCGGTCAGGCGGACGGCGTCGGCCTGGTCGTAGATCGTGAACTGGCGGGGGAAGCCCAGCTTCTCGGCGTCACGGCGCAGGATGCGCACGCACGCCGAGTGGAACGTCGACACCCACATCTTCTGGGCCACCGGGCCGACCAGCGCCTCGACCCGCGACTTCATCTCGTCGGCGGCCTTGTTGGTGAACGTGATGGCGAGGATCGCGAACGGGCTCACCCCGCGGTCGCGGATCAGGTGGGCGATGCGGTGGGTGAGCACCCGCGTCTTCCCCGAGCCGGCGCCCGCGACGACGAGGAGCGGGCCCTCGGCGTGGACCACCGCGTCGGACTGGACCGGGTTGAGCCCCTCGAGCAGGTCGCTGAGCGGATCGTGGATGGCGCCGTCGGCGCCGACGCCCGGCGACGGCGCCAGCGGCGCACCGTCGGCGCCGGCCTCGGCATCGGCGGTCGCGCGGAGGGGGAGGTCGGGAGCCGGCATCGCCCGGCCCATCGTAGGGCCGGGGTGTGACGGCGGGGCGGTCCCCCGCCGCGCCGTCAGCCGGTGCCGACGTTGGCGGCGAGCCAGGCGTTGAGCGGTGCGAGGGCGCGCCAGCCCTCGGCGACCCGGTCGCGCGCCGCGGCGGTGTGCAGCCACCTCCGGGGCGGGTGCTGCCACCACCCGATGATGCCCTTGTTGCGCAGCAGGTCGATGCGGGGGTGATCGACGGGATAGCCGCGCGGCGCGGTCTTCAGCGTGTCGTGGGCCCCGATCTCGGCGCCCGCGGCCCGCAGATCGGCGACGATGCGCTCGAGCTGGGAGCCGCTGCGGTCGTCGTCGATGGCGGACCGGAGGCGGGCGAGCTCGTCGCCACCCAGCACGTAGGCCCCGCCCCCCACCATCAGCCCGTCGGCCGAGAGCTGGAGGTAGTAGCTGCGCTCGTGGTCGGCCGTCTGGATCACCGCGGCCGCCGCGGTCTTGTAGGGCGACTTGTCCTTCGAGAAGCGCACGTCGCGGTTCGGGCGGAAGACCTTGCCCTCGCCGAACTCGGGGGCGAGGTCGTCGAGCAGGTACTCGAGCGGGGCCCGGACCTCGGCTTCGTAGGTCGGCCGGTGCTCGGCGAACCAGGCGCGGGTGTTGTTGTCGGCCAGCTCCTCGTAGAACTGCACGGCGCCCGCGCCGAACCCCTTGAACCGCATCGCGCACCTCCGCGCCGGTCGATCGGTGGCGGGCCGGCGCCGTGCACCGCCGTCGCCGGGCGGGCGTCACGGAGGCGGCCCGCCACCGATCATGGCCTGTTCCGCCGCCCGGTTGGCGGCGAGCTGACGGGCGTTGGCGTCGTCGACGGCGGCCAGGACGGCCCGCCGGGCGGCGTGCAGCGCCTCGACCGCCGCCGCGGTGCGCCGGTGGAGCACGTCGCGGGCCTGTTCGAACTGAGCGCGGTAGGAGCCCTCCCAGCCGTCGGCGGCGTCCTCGGCGGCGGCGCGCAGGGCGATCCCGTGCTCGGCGGCGACGACCACGGCGACGCGCAGCGTGGCCAGGGCCGCCTCGGCGGCGCCGTGGTCGAACGGGACCGCCGGCGCCCCGGCGGTGGGAGCGACCCGGTGGACCTCGGTCGTCACCTGCCGGCCCCGGTCGCGTACGGCCGCACGTGCCGTGCCCTGGCGCCCGGGGCCCACCTCGCGCGTGCGCCACGGCGTGGGTTCTGATGATTGCGATGCAGTTTCATGCTGTTCCACAGTATCGTGAGTACATGACCGCCCCGAGCACTCCCGCCACGTCCCGGCGTCCGAGCCAGGTGGCGGCGGCCGGATGAGCGCCACCAGCTCCGCCGCCCCCGACCGGCTCACCGGGTTCGCGACCGCGCACGACCGAGCCGACGTGCCCCTGGCCGTGGCCGTCGTGCGGCTCGCCGTCGACCTGGCCGCGTTCGTGGCCGGCGCCGGGCCGACCGCGCCGGCCGCGACGGGCGCCGCGCTGGCGGCCCTGCTCGACCTGCGGGCCGAGACCGCCCACGTGGCGACGTGGGTCGCCGGCGTGGGCGAGGCCTTCCGACGGGCCGGGGCCGACCCCGACGGCGACGGCACGTTCACCGTCGACGGCGCCCGGCTGCCCGCCCTCGGCCCCTCGACCCGGGTCGCGTGGCTCGACCTGCTGGCGGGCGAGCTGGCGACGCTGGCCACCCGCGACCGCGGTCGCAGCCTCGACGCCGCCACCGTGGCGGCGCTCCTCGCCGACGCGCGCCGCCTGGTCGGCTCGGCGCCCGACCCGCAGGCCGAGGCGGCGCGGCTGCTGGCCCGGGTGGGGGCGGCCGACGTCGCCGCCGCCGTCGACCTGCTGGCGGGCGCGGCCGACGGTGCGGGGGACCGCGACGGTCCCGCCGTCGCCGCGCTGGCCGACCTCGGCGTCGTCGTGAGCGCCGGCCTCGAGCGCCAGCCCGAGCGGGCCGCCCGCTGGGCCGAGCGGCTGACGGCGCCGCTGGCGGCGCTCGCCCTCGTCGGCGCGCCGCGCCTCGACGGCCTGGCCCTGCTCGGCGGCGGCAACGCGCCGGGCACCGCCGCGTTCGGCGTGGCGCTGGCCGCGGGACTGTCGTCGTCCGGGCTCTCCACCTCCGCGGGCGGCCCGGTCCGGCGGCTGTACGGCACGAGCGATCCGCTGGGCCCGACCCTCGTAGCGGCGGCGTCCCGCAGGCCCGATGGCCGCTTCACCCAGGTCCCGCTCGCCCACGGCGTGGTCGCCGACCTCGCCCGGCGCGACCACGGCCGGGGGCTGCTCGCCTCGTTCAGCGCGGCCGCCGAGCCCCCGCGCCCGGCCCCGGGATCGACGCTCGACCCCCGGGCCGAGGCGCTGCGCGCCGCCGTCGACCCGACGGTGCCCGAGGCCGACCGCGTGCGCGTGGCCCTCGACCTCACCGAGCGCTTCACCGCCACGCCGACGGTGACCAGCCTGATCCCCGGCCGCCCCGGCGGGGCCGAACCGTGGAGCCCCCCGGTCACCCAGGCCTTCGGCGCGGCCACGCGCCCGCTGCTCGCCCGCTGGGTCGACACCGGCGACGGTGGCGAGGTCCGGTGGCGCTCCGGGCCCGGCGTCGTCACCGCGGTCGGCGACCGCGCCCTCTGGGACCAGGTCGGGGCGCTGGCGCTGTCGCCCGCCGGCGCCGACGGCGTCGGCGAGGCGCTGGTCGGCGCGTCGGCCGATCGCCTGGCCGCGAGCACCGAGGTGGGCCGCCGCCTGGCGGTCGCCGGGCTCGCCGATCCGGGCCTCGACCCCCTGACCCCGGGCGGGCTGCGCGCCATCGGCACGCTCGAGGCGCGGGTCGTCGGCGCCGTCGGCGAGGCCCGCTTCGACGCCATCGCCGACGCGGCCCAGGGTCCCACTGGCCGGGCGGCCCGACTCGACGCCGCCCGCACGATCGCGCTCGGGGGCATCGGCGAGGTGCCCGGCGGATCGGCGGCCGCGGGGCTGCTGGAGGGGTTCGACCGGTTGGGCGACGTCGGGCCGCGCCTGGCGTTCGCCGGCTCGCCGACGACGGGGCTCCACCCGGCCGTCACGACCGACCTGGTGGTGGCGAACCTGGCCCGGCACCCGCACCTGGCCACCCGCGAGGTGGTCGACGCCCTGGCGTCGGCGGCCGCCGAGAGCACCACCGGCGTGTACGAGCTGGTGCACGACGACGCCGCCGCGCTCCGCCTCGGCGACGGCGGGCCGCTCGCCGAGCTGCAGGCCCGGGTGGCGACCCAGGAGGCGGCCATCGCCGCGGGCCGCACCGACGCCCTCGCCGCGCTGGTGCCCGGCGGTGGCTCGTGACGGCCCGCGGTGCGGCCGTCCGTGGCGACCCCGCCGGCCGTGGATCGGACGCCGGCGCGTGCCATCCTCGACCCGTGACCGACGTGGCCGACGACCGCCCCCCGCTGGCCCTCACCATCGACGGCCGGGCGGTCGAGGTGCCCGACGACGGGTCCACGCTGCTCGCCGTCCTCCGCGAACGCCTGGGCCTGCGGTCGGCCAAGGACGGCTGCAGTCCCCAGGGCCAGTGCGGCTGCTGCACGGTGCTCGTCGACGGCCAGCCGCGGGTCGCGTGCGTGACGCCGGCCCGCCGCGTGCGGGGGCGGGCGGTGACCACGCTGGACGGGCTCGACGCCGCCGAGCGCCAGGCCTGGGGCGACGCGTTCTGCGCCACCGGCGCCAGCCAGTGCGGTTTCTGCACCCCGGGCATCGTGGTGCGGTTGTCCGGTCTGGCCGCCAAGGACACGCCCGCCGACGACACCGCGGCGGTCGAGCAGGCGCTGCTCGCCCACCTGTGCCGGTGCACCGGGTGGCGCACGATCCTCGACGCCTGGTCGGCCCACGTCGGTGGCACCGGCGCAGCCGGCCCGGGGCCGGTGCGCGACCTCGTCGCCGCCGGCGAGCGGGCGACGATCGAGGGCCGGTCGCCCCAGCGCGTGGGTCCCGACGTCGCCCTCGGGCACGGCGGGTTCGCCGACGACGAGGCGCCCGCCGGCGCACTGGTCGCCGTGCCCGACCCCGCCGGTGGCTGGGCGGTCGGCGAGTCTCTGGCCGGCGCCCGCGCTGCGGCCGGCAAGGTGCAGGGGCGGCGGACGACGGCCGAGCTGCGCCACCCGCTGGCCGTACCCGACGGCGACTGGGCCGCGACCCTGCGCACCACCTGGGTCGAGCCCGCCTACCTCGAGACCGACGCCTCGTGGTGCGTCCCCGGCGGCGACCCGGCGACCCCGCTGGCCAACGGCGGCGCGTTCGGTGGCAAGGCGCGCACCGACGTGGGCGCGGCGGCCCGCTCCCTCGCCGACGAGCACGGCCGGCCCGTGCGGGTGGTGCTGGCCCGCGAGGACGCCGTGCGGCGCGGCCCCAAGCGCCCGCCCGTGGCGGGTGGCATGCAGCCCGACGGCACCGGGGTGCTGCGGGTCGCGGCCACCGACGGCGTGGCGGCCGCGGTCGCCGCGGTCGCGCCCCGACTGGCGGTCGAGCCCGTCGATGTCGTCGGGCCGCCCACGTCGTGCGACGCCCGGGCGGCCGGGTGGGCCGAGGCCCTGGTGCTGGCGGCCGGGGCCGGCGCCCTGACCCCGGACGCCGGCGGCGACGCCGGGGTGCTGGCCGCCGACCGCGGCGACGGCCGGGCGCGGGTGACCCTCCGGTCGCCCGACGGGGCGGTGGCCACCGCCGACGTGGCGGTGTGGCCCGAGGCCCACGTCACCGTCGAGGTGGCCTGCGGGGCCGTGCTCGACGAGGTGGTGCTGCGGTCGTACTGCGTCGGTGCCGCTCACATGGGCCTCGGCTGGGTGACCAGCGAGGGGCTGGCCGTCGACGAGGCCGGCGAGGTCCACGACCTGACCATCCGCAGCTTCGGCGTGCTGCGGGCCGTCGACACGCCCCCGATCGACGTCGTCGTCGACACCGCGGACACGGGTCCGCCCGTCAACGGGTCCGACGCCGTCTTCGTGGCCGTGGCCGCGGCGACGTGGCTGGCGCAGGCAGCGCCGCCCGCGTGGCCGACGGGGGTCCGGGTGCGGTGAGGTCGCCGGATCGGCTCCGGGGGCAGCACTAACGTCCCGTCCCATGAGCACCCCAGCGAAGCCCGTGGGCCCGTACACCCCGATCGTGCGGGCCGGCGACTGGCTCGTGGTGTCGGGCCAGGTCGGCCTGGCCGACGGCAGCATGGTCGGCGGGGGCGTCGCCGGCGAGCTGCGCCAGGCGATCGCCAACCTCGAGGCCCAGCTCGCCACCGAAGGCGCGGCGCTCACCGACGTCGTCAAGACCACCGTGTTCCTGCGCCACATGAGCGACTACTCGGTGATGAACGAGACGTACGTCGCCGCCTTCGGCGACCACCGCCCGGCGCGGTCGGCCATCGGCGTCGCCGAGCTGCCCATCGGCGCGCTGGTCGAAGTGGAGGCGTGGGCCTGGGTCGGGGGATGATGGCGCCATGCTCGGAACGGTCCTGATCATCGTGGTGCTCGTCGTCGTGATCCCCGTCGCCGTGATGATGACCGGCCCGGTCATCGCCGCCGCCCTCGGCTGGAGCCTCAAGGACGACGCCGAGGTGCGCAACGAGGGCAGCGAGCTGATCGCCCTCAACAGGTAGCTCCCGGTTCGCGACGCGGTCCTCGGCGACGGCTTCGGCGCCGGACACGAGGGCCGCAGCCGGTCCCGGACGGCGGACCGCAGGAGTCCGAGCGGTCGACCCGGCGACGACGGGGCCGAGGCAGTGACTGCCGCAGGCCCGCTCTCGAGGCGACAGCGTGCGGCCCCCGCACGTCAATGCCTCGAGAGAGCACCGGCGCACGTCATTGCCTCGCCACCCCGGCCCTGACCAACCGAGGCCACGACCTCCACCCGGACGAGGACGAGGCGATGGACCTCGCACGTGGAACCCATCGCCTCGCCACCCCCCGTGCCACCCGGTGCACCCGTGCCGAGAGCGCAGCGGCAGGGTCAGTGGCCGCGGGCGATCCACTCCTCGAGGTGGGGGGCCTCGGCGCCGATGGTGGTGGATTCGCCGTGGCCGGTGTGGACGACCGTCTGCGCGGGCAGCGCCAGCAGGCGGGCCCGGATCGAGTCGATGATCGTGGGGAAGTCGCTGTGGCTCCGGCCCGTGGCGCCGGGCCCGCCGCAGAAGAGCGTGTCGCCCGAGAACACCACGTCCGCACCGCCGTCGCCCAGGCCCGCCGCCAGGAAGCAGCAGCAGCCCGGCGAGTGGCCGGGGGTGTGCAGCACGGCCAGCTCGGCGCCGCCGGCCGCGAGCACCTCGCCGTCGGCCAGGTCGAGGTCGGGTTCCCGGGACGGGTACACGACGTCCCACAGCCTGCGGTCGGCCGGGTGGAGCCACACCGGCGCGTCGACGGCCATCGACAGGGCGATCGCCGCGTTGATGTGGTCGTTGTGGCCGTGGGTGCAGGCGATGGCGGCCACCCGGCGGCCGGCGACCGCCTCCACGATCGGGACGTGGTCGTGGGCGGCGTCGATCACCACCACCGAGTCGTCGTCGCCCACGAGCCAGATGTTGTTGGTGACCTCCCACTCGCCGCCGTCGAGGGCGAAGATGCCGTCGGTGGTGACGAGCTCGATCCGTGTCATCGAGCTCACAGCACGACCACGCTGCGCAGGACCTCGCCCCGCTCCATCTTGTGGAACGCCTCCTCGACCCCGTCGAGGCCGATGGTCTCGGACACGAAGGCGTCGAGCGGCAGGCGCCCCTGCAGGTGCAGGTCGACGAGCAGCGGGAAGTCCCGCGACGGCAGGCAGTCGCCGTACCAGCTCGGCTTCAGGGCGCCGCCGCGGCCGAAGAACTCGATCATCGGGATGTCGGGCATGCGCATGTCGGGGGTCGGCACGCCGACCTGCACGACGGTGCCGGCCAGGTCGCGGGCGAAGAACGCCTGCTCCAGCACGGCCGGGTGGCCGACCGCCTCGATGCACACGTCGGCACCGAACCCGCCGGTCGCCTGGCGCACCGCCTCGACCGGGTCGGTGGTGCCGGCGTTCACGGTGTGGGTGGCGCCGAACGACCGGGCCAGCTCGAGCTTCCGGTCGTCGAGGTCGACCGCCACGATCGTGGTGGCTCCGGCCAGCCTGGCGCCCGCCACCGCGGCGTCGCCGACGCCGCCGCAGCCGAACACCGCCACCGTGTCGCCCCGCTGCACGTCGCCGGTGAGCATGGCCGCGCCCAGGCCGGCCATCACGCCGCAGCCGAGGAGGCCGGCGACCGCCGGCTCGGCGGCGGGGTCGACGGGAGTGCACTGGCCGGCGGCCACCAGCGTCTTGTCGGCGAAGGCGCCGATGCCGAGCGCGGGCGACAGCTCGGTGCCGTCGGCCAGCGTCATCCTCTGCGTGGCGTTGTGGGTGGCGAAGCACAGGTGCGGCTTCCCCTTGCGGCACGCCCGGCACTCGCCGCACACGGCCCGCCAGTTGAGGACGACGAAGTCGCCTGGCGCGACGTCGGTCACGCCGTCGCCGACGGCGGCGACGACGCCCGCGGCCTCGTGGCCGAGCAGGAACGGGAACTCGTCGTTGATGCCGCCCTCGCGGTAGTGCAGGTCGGTGTGGCAGACGCCGCAGGCCTGCACGTCGACGAGCGCCTCGCCGGGGCCGGGGTCGGGCACCACGATCGTCTCGATCTCGACCGGCTCGCCCTTCTTCCGGGCGATCACCCCGCGGACCTCGTGCGCCATCGCTGCCTCCTGGTGGTCGTGCTCGTCGCCACGTCGCCACGTCGTCACGTCGCCATGTCGTCATGTGACCTGGGACACGACCCTACCGACGGCGCACCGCACCGACCGCCGGCGAACGGGCGCAGGCGGCAGGCAGCCGAGGCGGACGACCTGACGGGCCGCGCCGGACCGCGCCGGACCGCGCCGGACCGCGCCGGACCGAGCCGACCCACCGAGCCCACCGAGCCCACCGGGCCCCACGCCCCGTGGCGGACGACCGGCCCGCCGGGCCGCGGTCAGGCGGGCCGGTCGCCGGCCTCGTCCGCCACCGGTGGCACGGACGGCGCCCGTGCCCCACCGGCCCGGAGCGACCGGACGGCGTCGATCGTGTCGGCCTCGGCCGGGTCCTTGTCGTCGCGGTACCGGCGCACCCGGGCGAAGCGCAGGGCGACGCCGCCGGGGTACCGGGTCGACGTCTGCACGCCGTCGAGCGCGATCTCGACCATCTGCTCGGGCCGCAGCCACACGACGTGCCCGTCGCGGCTCGTCTCGAGCCCGAGGAACCGCTCGGTCTGCCAGGCCAGCACCTCGTCGGTCAGGCCCTTGAACGTCTTGCCCACCATCACGAACTCGCCGGTGTCGGGATCGCGGGCGCCGAGGTGGATGTTGGACAGCCATCCCTTCCGCCGCCCGCTCCCCCACTCGACGCCGAGCACGACGAGGTCGAGCGTGTGGACCGGCTTGACCTTCCGCCAGACCCCGCCGCGGCGGCCGGCCTCGTAGGGCGAGGTCGCGTCCTTGACCATCACGCCCTCGTGCCCGTGGTCCAGCGCCTCGTCGAGCACCCGCTGGGCCTCGCCGGCGTCGGCGGTGACCACGCCCGGGATCCGCCACGCTCCGGCCACGCGCTCCAGGGCGGCGAACCGCTCGGTGAGCGGCAGGTCGATGAGGTCGTCGCCGTCGAGGTGGAGGATGTCGAAGAACCGCGACTGCAGGCCCGCGCCCGCGCCGCCGGCGGCGTCCTGCCCGAAGGCGCTCATCGTGTCCTGGAACGTGCGGGGAAGCTCGTCCTCGCCCACGCCGACGGCCTCGCCGTCGAGCACCAGGCTGGTGGCGGGCAGCGACAGGACCAGCTCGACGATGCCCGGCAGGCGGTCGGTGACCTCGTTGAGGTTGCGGGTCCAGATGCCGACGGCGTCGCCCTGCCGATGGACCTGGATGCGGGCGCCGTCGAGCTTCCACTCGACCGACGCCGGCCCGGGAGGCTCGTCGCCCTTGGCTCCGGTCGCCAGGGCCAGCGCGTCGGTCACGTCGGTGGCGGTCTGCGCCAGCATCGGCTGGACCGGCCGCATCACGGTCAGCCCGACGGACCGCAGCCCCTGCTCGCCCTCGTCGCGGGCGATGCCCGCCACCCGCGGCAGGTCACCGGCCAGCATCGCGGCCCGGCGCACGGTGGCGAGCGGGACGTCGAACGCCTTCGCCGTGGCGTCGGTGACCAGTCCCTCCAGCGCCCCGTGGCGCAGCTCGCCCACGAGGAGGCGGCCGATGAGGTCCTGCTCGGGGGCTGTGGCGCGGGCGTAGGCGCCGGTGAGCAGGTCGGACCGCGCCTTCTGCGAGCCGGGGCCGCGGGCGGCGTCGACGTCGTCGAGCAGCCGGTCGAGATCGAGGACCGTGAGCGACGGCTCGTCGGCCGGCGGCACGTCCATGGCGGCGACGGTGCGCCACCCGACGCCGATGCGGCCCTGCCGGGGCGCCCCCGCGAGGATGGCGACGACGACCGGCAGCTCGTCCCCCTCGAGGCGCCCGAGCAGGTCGGCCAGGGCGGCGACCTTGGTCGTGCGGGCCCGGGTGGCGGCCACCGCCTCGGTGGTGGCGACGACGTCGGCGAGCAGGGTGCTCATGGCCACCATCCTGCCAGCGACCGTTGTCCACAGGATTTCCCCGTCTGTTTCGGGTGCTGGAGCACCCGAAACAGACGGGGAAATCGCGGGGTGGGGTTGGGGTGGGGTTGGGGTG
>Ga0111538_10003797_pt1 | contig 21081 bp, 14 predicted proteins | sample SoiMethybrSBSTD1_FD_79669 | JGI IMG/M metagenome (GOLD analysis project Ga0111538, IMG submission 79669) | Bulk soil microbial communities from a Populus tree surrounding site in Tennessee, USA - Soil MetaG P. TD hybrid SBSTD1 (version 2)... | ecosystem: Environmental > Terrestrial > Soil >... | reverse complement strand
CGTCGAACGCGTGGAGAAACAACTCGTATGCGCCGGCGTGCGTCGTGACCCAGTTGTGCAGGCTGCGAGCGTCATCGGGCGTGAACTCCGACAGCTTGAGCGACAACAGCGGCCGGCGGTACTCGTTCAGATCGACCGACCCGATGCCGACTACCGGCAGGTTCAAATGCCGCGCGAGGATGGTGTTGAACTTGGCGATACCACAGGTCCACGGGTTCAGGTGGTATCCAGCGATGCAGTCGATCATCAGGTTTCGAGCCTTTCGATTGTGGACTAGCCTCGAGCCACCGCGATTGCCTGGGTCCGAAAGACCCGGGCTATCGAGTCTATCTGCTCGTCCGTCAGCTCGGGAAACATCGGTAACGACAGCACCTCGCCGGCCGCCTGCTCGGCCACGGGAAAATCGCCGCGCGAGTACCCGAGATCGCGGTATGCCGGCTGAAGGTGCACGGGGATCGGATAGTGAATCGCAGTCTGGACTCCGGCATCGGCCAGGGCCGCTCTCCACGCCTCCCGTTCGGCGACGCGGACGACGTATTGGTGGTACACGTGACGCGACGCGGGCCGTTCGGCAGGCGCAGTGGCAGGCGTGTCCGAAAGCCGGCGCCGATATTCGGCTGCCCTGCTTCGGCGCGCGTCGGTCCAGCGCTCGAGGTGTTTCAGCTTGACGCCAAGGACGGCGCCCTGCACGCCGTCCATCCGGTAGTTGAATCCCCTGTATCTGTGCTCGTAGCGTGTCTCTTCGCCCCACGAACGAAGCAGGCGGACCTTGCGCGCCAGATCGGGATCGCTCGTGACAACCGCGCCGCCTTCACCAAAGGCGCCGAGGTTCTTCCCCGGGTAGAAACTGAAGCACCCGAGTTGCCCGATCGAGCCGCAGCGGCGCCCGTTGTACTCGGACCCGTGCGCCTGACAGGCATCCTCGATCACCGCAAGCCCGTGTGTGGCAGCGATCTCGAGAATCGGATCCATGTCCGCGGGCTGCCCGAAGAGATGCACCGGCACAATCGCTTTGGTGCGCGGTGTGACGGCTGCTTCGACGCGGGCTGGATCCATCGTCCAGAAACCGGGCTCGACGTCGATGAGTACCGGCTTGGCCCCCGCGTATTCAATCGCAGCCACCGTGGCCACGAAGGTGAACGGCACGGTGATGACTTCGTCACCGGGTTTTACGCCGGCCGCGAGAAGAGCTAGATGCAGCGCACTGGTGCCGCTGTTCACGCCGATCGCTTCGGAGGTGCGGCAGAAGTCGGCAAAGTCGCGCTCGAACGCCGCCACCGCAGGACCCAGGACGAACTGTGCGTCTTCGAGGACGGCCAGCACCGCGCGCTCGATTTCGGGCTTGAGCGCCCGATACTGCGCCTTCAGATCCACGACCGGAATCACGCAGCCGTCTCCGCCATCAATATGCCGCGCCTCGCTTGGCCACCCACGACAGCCGCTCCTCGCCATCGAGACTGTCCAGCAGCTTCCGCCTCGTGTCTCCGTCGACACTGAAATGGACCTGATAGAGATATCGCTCGGTGTCCGGGGGAGCGTCGCTCGGAATCGACGCCCCATGGGCGCCGGTCGAATTGAGAAAGACAAGTGCAGTGTTCCGTTCCGCCGGCACATCCTTGACCAGTTCGCACTGGTCGGGATCGATCCACAGGGGTGACTTGTGTGTCACCTGCGGTTCGTGCCTCAACCGATAAAGCTGCGTTCCATACACATTCACGTCTTCTCGGCTCGCCAGGTACACCAGGCACGTAAGGAACGCCCATCGGGGATCGCGATGAGGCTTGATGACGTAGCCAGGTCTTCGCAGCAACAGTCGTGAATTGGCCACATGAAGCTCGATGCCTGCCTCCGCCATCGAGCCCAGGTGAGGCCAACGGGCCGCAACGAACTCATCCAGCTGGGGACCGAATTTCGCCGTCAGCGCGGGGAGCAGCGTTCGAGTGACGACCTGCTCGAAGAAGATTCCCCAGACCAGGCGACTGTAGCCGGGCGCAAAGACGAACGGTACCTGGAGTTGATGCCGCTCAACATCTTTCTTGAAGAACACGCTCGAAGGGAGTGCGCCCACCAGCTCGTCGCAGGCGTCGTCAGGAAGCAGCCCCTTGATCAGGACGTGCGGAAATGGATCGATCTCCAGGCGGGAACGCTCGACGGCGGCGGCCGCATGGGCGGCGAGACGATTGCCTTCACAGAGCGACGCGCGCAACGCCGGCAAGCGGTCCGCGTGGCTGGCCTCGACCTTGCACCACGTCGCATGTTGCTGAACCTCGGCGCGAAGCGCTGGAAGCGTCGCCAGGACATTTTCCTGACGCTTCAAGGTCTGGTCCAACTGTTCGAGCCGCTGCGTGATCGCTCGCAGTTGCCGCGTCACGGCCTTTTGATCGTCTCGCAGCTTTTCGCCGAGACTCTCGAGTCGTGAGACGGAGTTGGCCGCGCGAATGACGCGGAGAGGATTGAGACGTTCCAGTATCGACATTCGATGGTTCAGGCCATACACGGCCAGTGATGTTCGACGTACGGCTTCAGGATCGGTTCGTTCCGCTTGAGCAGAATGAGGTAGCGGACGCCCTCTTCTTCGATCGTGTCCACGGTTTCGTAGGCGGCGCGCACGTAATCGAGCACGCTCGAGTGCGCCTGGCTGGCAGTCGTTTCGAAATCGCCCGTCGCGAAGACCAGCGGAGGAGAGTACCGCCTGATCTTCTCCAACGCGAGACGGTCTTCGACCGGCAGCCTCTGGTATCCGGCGTCGAAGAACAAGTGCCGCGACGCCATCAACTGTCCTGAATAGTAGTAGATCTCCGGAGCGGCCCAAAGAACGAGAAGGCGCCGCGACCGCGGTATGCACTGCGCCGCGTACTGTGCCAGTCGAATCGTGATTGTCCCCTCGTGCTGGCCCCAGTACTTCAACGGCGGCTGCGCGGTCAGGCGCGCGTGAACATCCGCCCAGGCCCCGCGTGCGCGCTCGGACGACTGCCAGTCGCCAGCCAGCCAGTTGAGCCGGTCCTCGAACTGCCCGGCCACCGCCACGCTCTTTACAACCAGCAGCGCAAACACGACCGTAGCGATGCGCAGCAGCCATCGCCACGTGACTCGCCCGGCGAGAGACGCTCTCCAGAGGGCGGCCGCACAACAGCCAGACAGAACAGCCGGTACGACGACGTTGTCCACTGAGCGGACGTCGTACGGGGCGCGCATCAAACCGAGCGCCGTCACGACACCAACAATCGCGAACAGTGTGATGCGCTTGCGAGTGGCAGGCGCCGGCAGATACCGGCTGAGCCATCCTGCGCAAAGAAGCGTTGCGAGCGGCAGTACGTAGAACAGCACCGCAACAGCATTGCTGGCGCGCGTCTGTTCATCGACGCCCGGCAGGATCCTGAACCGCAGCCACCAATGCGTGAACCGCTGGCGCTGCCACTCCGGCCACGTGTCCGGGAGCAGCGACGAGCGGCCTCGATCGATGCCGGACGTGTCTTCGACGATCGGCTCGTTAATCAGGTCCCTGATGGAGGACGGTGACAGGTCCAGCAGGCGCACGCTTCGTACGTCGGGACCGTCGTGGCCAGCGGGCAACACCGGATGGCGCGCGAGCACCGCATCGCGCGATTCCGGCGTGCTCTCCGCTTTGAAGCGAAGCCTGACGACGGGAGCGAACTCCGCCGCCCCATCCAGGCGCAGTATCTCGGTGAATCGGTCGAGCGGCCAGGTCGGCCAGAGATGCGTGGTGGTGTGCTGCGCGCGCATCACGACGCTGGCGCTCGCGAAGACCGACTCGAAGCCAACCGCTGCAAAGGTCACGGCGAGCGCCGGCGACACCAGAATCAGGGCGACCCCACCCGCCTGTGCCACACGAACAAGAGAGGTCCGGCCAGGGCCGTGCGCCGCGATTACAGCGAGCACGAGGATTAACGCGACATAAACCCCATGATCGCCGCGCCAGTAGAACGCGGCGGCCACCCACGCGCCAAACGCCAGGATTTTCCGAACGTCTGGTTGCATCACGTACGACCACCACAACGTAGCCGCCACCGCGTAGACGATGATCTTCGGATACGAGTAATCACGAGGTCCGGCGACGATGAGCAGGAGCGCGGACAGGGCGGCCGCCGTCGTCGACCCCGTCAACGTCCTGGCCAGCCGGAATACGAGGTACGTGCTCACGGCAAGCATCACGCCGACGACGACCGCTTCCGAGAGCAGCCGATAGCCGAACAGCAACTGGGCGACAGCCGTCATCGCGTACATCAGCCACGCGCCAAGATCGAAGAAGTCCCGCGCCGGCCAGTCGCCAGCCAGGATCTGCTGCGCCAGCACGACGTGAAGGAAGTCGTCGTTTGTGGGAGCGCTCGCAATCACCGCCTGATGCACGCCGGCAATCACGGCCAGTCCGATTCCTACGACCTGGCAGAGGACGCTACTCTGCAACGCCACGGCTGGCCTCGAAGTGTCCAGAGGCCACAGCCGTGCCCGCACGGCTGCGTACACGCTCATCGGCCGGGACCCGCCGCGCTGCCGTGAGTAGTGACCGGGTCGCACTCGCCGTTCGCATTCGACGCGCCCGCGAGCGACAGAGCGCAAATCGCATCAGCGAGGATCGGTGTTGCGGGCTGTTGCCATCCGTGCGGCCTGACGAACCGTTCGGCCGCCCGGAGGATGGCGGCCGTATCGACCCCGCCGGCGACCGCGCCGGCGAGATGATCGCGGTGCTCGTCGAGATTGCGCGCCATCTCGACGAAGCCGCCGTGCTCCTTGAGGAGATAGTGAAAATGCAGCGTGCCCTGCTGGCCCTGTTCGAATCCTGGCGCAAGCAGCGTGAACACAGGCTTGCCGAGGATCGCCGCCTCGATCTGCGCGCTGGTGTTCAGCCCGATCACGCCCGCGGCGTGATGCAGTGCGTCGTACAGCGACTGGTCGGCGTTCAGCACGCGCGACGTCGCGACAGCGGCTCGGCCGAAGCGGGTTGTATCGACATCACTCCACTGACGAACCGAGCGCGGATGCGGGCGGATGAGAACGTTGCAGGAAGCCAGCCGCCGGTCGCCCCTGATCGCCTCGATCCAGCGCTCCACGAACGCGACCTCGTGGCCGGCAACGAACTCGGACGAGCAAAGATAGACAAGGATCGGCGCGGCCGGATCGAAGCCGAACTTCTCGCAGTAGGCGTCACGGTCGATCGACGGCCGCAGCTCGACGAACGCGTCGAACCGCGGGGCCCCGGTGACGACGACGTTCTCGGGCGGGATCCGGCAGTACTCCGTGGCCTCGCCCTTCTGCACGTCGTTCCAGACGAACACCCGATCGGGCGCCACGTGAACGGTGCCCTTGGTCGTGAGATTGTCCCAGCTGAACACCGGAAATCCCACCGGAATGCCGAGTGCACGCGCGCTCTTGACCCAGTCGGCCTGCTCGGCGCCGAAACGCACGAGCGGACTCACGAGCACGACGTCCGGACGCTCGTCACGCAGGAATCGCTCGTAACCGCGATCGCTCGGAATCGCCTGCTCGATGAGCGCGGCCAGTTCCCGCATGCGTCGCTCGGCGTCGGCCCCGAGGGCGGGCCGGAGGCGGGCAAAGTCCCCATCCACCAGCTTGGCGCCGCAGGTGGCGCAGCGCGCGGTCAGATGGCGGCCGCGTTCGCCGGTCAACGTCTGGGCAAGCGTTCGAAATGCCCGGTTGCGCAGCTTCTCCGCCTCGAAAAACGGCGTCTCGAGATAGTGGCCGCAGTCGACGAGCGTCCGGAAATCGGTGGCCGCGTCTTTCCATTCATCCTCGCGCTGCGCGGGGCAGACGCGACAGGTGATTCGCGGATGCGCCTGTACGCGCGCGGGCAGGGGCCAATCGGTGGATCGTCCAGGCGTGGCGAGCGTGACGGAGTGCCCCTCGCCGGCCAATCGCAGCACGACGCTGTCGAAGTGGCGCAGGACGTTCGTCCGCGGGAGATGAAAGAGGATGCGCATCCGCACGCAGGTATCTGTTCGTCAGGGCCTGGCCGCCAGCGCCGGCGATCCCCCGATGGAGTCGGCGTCCTTCGGCAGGAGCGCCTCGATGGCCTCGGCAACGATCGGAGCAACCGGCACGTCGAGGCCTCGCGGCCGCACGAATCGCTGCACGAAGGCGGGGGTCTGCGCGCGATCGTCGCCCCCGGCGAGTGCCGCGCTCAGCTGGGCGCGATGTTCGTCGAAGTCAGCGGCCAGTTCCACGTGGCCCCCCTGCCTCCGCAGGAGATAGTGAAAGTGCAGCGTACCCTGCTGTCCGCCCGCGTTGCCGTCCACGATCGTGAACACGGGCCGTCCCACGATGGCTGCCTCGATCTCGGCGCTGGTGTTGAGCCCGATCACCGCGGCGCTGTGATACAGCGTGTCGTACAGCACGACGTCCGCGTTCTGCATCGGCGAATTCATCACGATGGTGCGCGAGTCGTCGAACGGCCTGGACACGGTGGCCTTCTCGCCAACGCGCGGCCAGCGCAGGTCGGCGGCGCTCGACGCGTGCCAGCCTTTCTCACCGGCCGGGTGCGGACGCACGACAAGGCTGGCGGAACGCAAGAGCGAATTCTTGCTCTGTCGCACCGCGTCGATCCACCCTCGCACGAATGCCTGCTCGGCCGCAGCCACGAATTTCGACGAGCAGAGGTACGTGATGATGGGCGCCGTCGCGTCCACTCCAGCGAGCTCACAGAACTCTGCGCGCGAGGTCACGGGTTTCATCTCGAAGAACTCGTCGAACCTCGGCGCTCCGGTAATGACGACGCGGTCGGCCGGACACTTGTGGAGTTTGACCGCCTCCTGGACCTGGATGTCGTTCCACACGAGCACCCGATCCGGCATTTCGTGAATCAGCCCCTTGTTGCTCAAGTTGTCCCAACTGAACACCAGCATGGCGGACGGGATCCGCAGCGAGCGCGCACTCTTGACGAAGTCTGCCTGCGTGAAGCCGATGCCAACCAACGGCGACAGCACGACGGCGTCGGGATGCTGTGCCGCGAGGAACGCGTGAATGTCGGGGTCGCACGGAATGGCGGTCTCGAGTTTCGCCAGGAGCGCGTCGATTCGTTTCTGTTCAGGTTTCGGCATGCGCAGCAGCAGTTCGCTCCATTCCGGACCGAGCGACTCGGTGCGATCCGACACGGCGCCCGCCATCTTCTCGAACGCACGACCGCGCAGCAGGTGCGCGGAGGCATACCGGGGGTGCAGGTAGCGCATGTAGTCGCGCGTTCGCCGCACCATCGACGCGGCGGCCGTCCAGTCGTCGGCGCGGTTTCGCGCGGCGGCCACCGCCGTAATGCGCCGATGCCCCGCCAGGATCCCGCGCAGTTCCACGTCATCGTCCTGTGACGCGATGCAGATGTCATGGCCGCGGTCGGCCAGCAGCCGCACGGCGCGGTCGAAATGACGCACGTGCGCCAGCCGGTTCAGGACGAAGAGAATGCGCATCGGGCTTTTAGGCGTTGGGCTCTGGGCTTTCGCGCCGAGCCGTGCTAGCTACCAACTGCCAACGCCAACGACTCGACGTTCCCAGACGTTGTTTGGAAGTTGATAGTTCAAGCTTGGCAGTTGAGATGTCTTCTACCAAGCCGTGAATCCGCCATCAACTCGCAACTCCGTGCCCGTCACATAGGCAGAGGCGTCGGAGGCAAGAAACTGGAGCGGACCGATGAGGTCCTCGTAGATCGCCATGCGGCCGAGCGGAACGCGATCGCAGAACTTCCGCTTGAACTGATCGTCCTGAGCCCCGAGCACTCCCCCCGGCGACAGCGTGTTCACGCGCACCCCGTGCGGCCCCCACGCGGTGGCCAGATACTTCGTCAGGTTGACGACGGCCGCTTTCGAGGCGCCGTAAGCAGGAGGCTTCACAAACGGCGGATCGCTCTGGATGTGGTCGTAGAAGCGCGGATCGGGAGAGACCGAGGCATACAGCGAGCCGATGTTGATCACCGAGCCGCGGCCCGCGTTCACCATGTCCCCACCGAAGATCTGGGCCACCTGAAACAGGCCGAGCGCGTTCACTTCGAAGATGCGGCGGTTCACCTCGAACGGAATGTCTTCCAGTCGGTAGCCGCTGCCGGAGGCGGACGGCGGCTGATCGACGCCGGCATTGTTGACGAGCACGTGGGGAATCCCCACTGTGGACACGATCTGCTCGCGGGCTGAGGCCAGGGCACGCCGGTCGGTCACGTTCGCGCCGATCAGCGTCAGTTTCGACTCGCCGTAGCTGGCCTGCAAGCGGCTGAAGGCGGCATTCGGCGCGGATCCGGGGAGGTCGAGCCCGATCACGATCGCGCCAGCCTCGAGCAGTCCCTCGGCCCAGACGGGGCCCAGGTTGCCCAGCGCCCCGGTGACGATGGCTACGCGGCCGTCGAGGTGGAAGCGGCCGTTCACACGCCGGCGGCGGCCCGCTTCGAGCCGGAGGCGTGCGACCTGACGATGTCGAAGGTGATCGTGTCGTCGGCGCGAACGTCGCGGGCGAGCGTCTGGCCGAGGAGTTGATCGAGGTAGAACGGCGGCAACCCGTCGCCTGGGCTCTTGATCGCCAGGTCCGGAGCGGTGAGTACGTGGCCCTCGGGCAGGTCACGGGCGGCGACCAGCTTCTTGCCCATCTTCAGCACCGGACCGGCCTCGCTTGCGTAGACTTTCTTCCTGCCGTCGCCGAGCGCGATCCGGGTGCGATGCAGATCGCGAATCATTTTTTTCATTCCAACCGGTTCCAGCGAGAAGCGGTGATCCGTACCCTTCATCGCCCGGTTCAGGGTGAAGTGCTTCTCGATCACCCGCGCGCCGAGCATGTATGCCGCCACCGGCATGGCGATCCCGTTGTCGTGCCCCGAGTACCCGATGACGACTTCGGGAAACTTCTCGCGGTAGGTACTGATGACGCGGAGATCGAGCTCGGCAAACTCGGCGGGATAGCCGCAGGTGCACTGCAGCAGGCACAGCCGCGGGTTGATCGGCATGATCGTGTCGTACGCGCGCTGGACGTCCTCGATCGTGCCGCCGCCGGTGCTCACGATCATCGGCTTGCCCAGCTTCGCCACGTGCTTGAGCAGCGGCGTGTTCCGCAAGTCGCCCGACGCGATCTTGTACGCCTGGCTGCCCAGCTCGGCGAGGAAGTCGGCGCTCTTCATGTCGAAGGCCGTGGAGAAGAACGCAAGCCCGAGACGGTCGGCATCGCGCTGCAGCTCCTCGTACTCGGCCTTGCCGAACTCGAGCGCGTCACGGTGCTCGCCGTAGGTGGCGCCAAAGCTGTTCTCGTTGTCGTACGGCTTGTCGTACATCTCGCGCGTATAGAGCGATCGGTTGTCGCGCTTCTGCAGCTTGGCCGCAGACACGCCGCACTCGGCCGCCGCCTGAAACAGCTCCTTGGCCGTCTTCAGGCTGCCCTGATGGTTATGGCCGATCTCGGCGATGACAAATGGCTCGCTGTCGTCGCTGATGAGCCGATTGCCGATGATGAGCTGCCGTGTCATCGAATCTCCTTGGTTGTCCCTGATCCCTGATCCCTGATCCCTAACCCTATTACCTACTGCCTACTGCCTATCCCCCTGCTTCTCGTACACGAGCACGCGTCCCTTTCCCATCCAGTCGATGCGGTCTTCGAGATCCTTGCGCTGCCGGAACCCTTCCAACACGAAGAACAGGCGCAAGAGGTCCTTGTTGAGCATCGTGATGTGCGACGGGTCCAGCTCGTCCTGCGTGCTGACGTCCAGCAGGGTGTGCGGGTTCTGGTGAAACCGGGTGGTCGCATAGGCAAAGCGCGACGACATGCGGCAGATGTTGCGCACCGCTTCGCGCACTTCCAGCACCGTCATGTGCTCGAACACTTCGCGGCACAGCACGAGGTCGTACGCGTTCGACGCAACATCAGGCGTATCCGCACCGCCTACCCGGATCCGGTCGCGCACCTCGGGCGGGGCCATCTCCTGCATGCCTGGTGCGGGGTCCACGCCGTCGGCGACGACCCCGATCTCGTGCAGCAGGTACATCAGGATGCCGGGGCCGCACCCGACGTCGAGGACGCGAGTGGGGTTGAACACCTCCTTGATCACCTGCGGATGGCGGCCCTCGATCTCCCGCCGCTTTTCAATCGTGTAGACGTTGCCGGCCTGGCGCCACTCGCTGGTCCAGTAGTCCTCGTCGTAGTGAGCCGCCTCCACGCGCCGCTGCGAGAACACAAGATGCTCGAACGCTGCGACATCGGCCTTGCCGTTACGCCCGGCCTGAAACGTCTTCAGCAGCTGCGTCGAGGAATCGCGAACCGTGTCGAGGTAGACGATCTCGATGCCGAGCGCCTGGCAGATGCGCACCTGCTCGGGCGGCAGCCTTCCTTCCCAGTCCATGCCCTTGATGTAGTGGGTCGGCTGGAGCTCGCGCAACACGGTTTCGGTGTCGACGGGACTGACATGCGTGAAATCGATGGGTCTGAGCGCGTCGATGACCTCGGCCCGCTGTCTCGCCGGCAGCAGCGGCGGGTGCTTCGCGGCGGTGTAGGAGTCGGGCGCAATGTTGCACAACAGCGACCCGCCGACTTCCTTCGCCCGTGCGAAGTACTCGACATGGCCGTGGTGGAGCGGATCGAACGCTCCGTCCACCATGGCTACTTTGTTCCGGTATCGAACGAGATCCTTGTACCCGACGATCATGCGCGCAGAAAGTCTATCGCGGCCCGCCAGAGGCCGCTTTCAGGGCCGGCACCGTGGTGGCCGGACGATCTGAAATACCGATCATCGCCCGCAGCAGGTCGAAATTTCTCGTGTCCAACACGGCCAGCGGCGCCCCCATGGCCCGGCCCAGGCGCCAGCCCACGTCGAGATGCGCCGCCATGAGCTCCGACTCGTGTGAATAGACGCCCACGGACGGCACTCCGTAGCAGGGCCCCACGTAGGCCAGTCCGCCATAGGTCCCCACGAAGGCGCGTGCCTTCGCGATAATCCTGGTCTGCACGTCGAGATTCCGCTGTGGCGTCATGAGATGACCAACGCGGTACACGCCCTTGCCATCGGCGACGTCGAGGTCCTCATGATCGTCGAGGTTCAGCCCGGTGTTCAACAACACGACCGCGACCTCTCGACTGATCGTCCGAATCATCTCTGTGGCGAACTGCCGGTTGGCGGTTGTGTCAGGAAACGAGGGGCGGAAGTAGAACCGCATGGCCACGTAATCCCTGGGCAAACCCTTCACGGCCGCATCGTCGTCGGCGAGCGTCAGGCGCCGATAGTCCGTGTGCTTGGTGAGCAGGCGGACACTCGCCTTTTCGTACCAGAAGAAGCGCAGCAGTTTGTACATCGCCGACGGATGCAACACGTCGGCACGCTCGAGGCCCAGCCGCGTTCGTGCCCGTTGCAGGATTTCCCGCTCCATCTTCGTGATCTCGAACTGCTTCTGGTGCCCGTTGTCGGACCAGCGCTCTTCATTCCGCGTGCGGTACTCATCCACTGTGAGGAGGTCGAACACATCGAGATATTCCGCTCCGAGGTGCTGGTACCAGAGGTGGGCGCCCCCGCGCGAGATCACGATCAGGCGGCGTGATTCGAGGCCGAACGCCTTGACCGCCCAGTTGAGGAACGGCGCCCAGTACAGCACCTCGAATCCCACCTCGGAAATCCACGGGCCGATCAGGACCGGGTCCGGCGACTTCCTGATCCGATCGAGCTCCCGGTTGAGCGCATCGACGATCGGCCCCGCCGGAATCTGGTCGAGCTCCTGCCTCAGAAGTGACGGCACTACGTAGGTACGCACCACCGGCACGGCGCGAAGCATCCGCAGCGCGGCGATGCCCGCCTGGCGGCGCCGTTCGAACACCCTGTGCCTCACGCCCTTCCGCACGCGCGACCACGCGCGCTTGCGTGCCTTCGCTCCGACGTAGGGCTTCAAATGGCTGCCGGTCCAATCGACGATGCCGCGGCGATGGATCTCGCGAGCCATCAGCCGCAGCCTGCGCTCGTGCGGGCGCAGGCGGCCGGCTCGTTCCAGCAGGTCGATCCGCACGGCTCTCAACTGCTGCCACAGATGAAAGAGCCCGCTGAACACGAGGTACTTGAGGCCAAGCATCGCGCCAGCGGTGCGCGTGACGGCAGGCAGCCCTTCCTGGCGCACGCCAAAGGTCCAGTACAGACTGACGCCGTGGCTGATCCACCAGGGCGCATACATGTACAAAGGCCGGCCCTTCGGGAAGAAACTCTTTCGCTGGCGGCCGAGGCTGAAGATGCGGCCGTACCATCGGCGAAACCAGAGGACTTCCGGCACCTGCTTGAACTGGCCGTACACCGCCAGCTCGGTCATCAGAAGGCGATCGGGTACGAGCACACGGCGGTACACGCCGGCGCGTGCCAGCAGCGGCACGCGATAGAGGCCGTACACCATGTTGCCGGCGGACATCTGGCGGATGCTCAGGCTGAGGCGCTGCCAGGAATCTGTAATCCCGAAGGTGTCGAATGCCCACGGCTTCCGCGCGAGGATTTCGCCCGACGGTCCGATGCGGCGGTTGAGTGGATACGACAGCACCACGTCGGGGTGCCCGTCGAGCACCTCGACCAGCTCCTGCAGCCATCGCGGATGCCACAGGTCGTGATCGCTCGCCCAGGCGAAGTACTCGGCCTCCGGGTATCGCTCGCGCGCCGCGTCGAACGCGCGGCGCGCGTTGTCCACGAGTCCGATGCGCGTGTCGTTCGCGAGGTAGGTGACGCGGGTGTCGGCCGCTGCATACTCGCGCGCGATCGCCGGCGTCTCGTCGGTCGAACAGTCGTCCACGAGCACGAGGGCGAAGTCGCCATAGGTTTGCCCGAGGATGGACTCGATCGCTTCGCGAAAGTCCTTCGCGTGATTGAAGAGCGGCGATCCGATGATGACGCGGGGCATGGAATGGAGCGTGCGAGTCTAGGCTTTAGGCTCCAGGCTTTGGGCTGTATACCGGAGTTCAGTTGCGTTGGGCATGGCCGCGTACGCCAGGCCGACCAGCCGCGAAGCTGGAAGGCGGGTGGAGCGATTGGCACCCCACCGAAGCGCGTTGGCTTCCGGCAGCGCGGTTCGGGCCACGAGACATGTCAGACGTTCTACGCCGCGTGACGATCGTCGCCTCGAATCAACTCCTAGCCCACGCGCAAACGCGAAAGTACGAGCGGAAGCTCGCGTTCCCGGCCGCAGCGTCCGCGGGCATGACCAATGCACGTGAACTCCGAGTCTCGCTAGGCTGCAGTCTCCAACGTCTTGATACGTCTCCACCCGATGATGTGCCGGTAGTCGATTGCCGACGGCGTGTCGCCCATCATCTTCTGATACGGCACGGGCAGCACGGAGATGTCTCGCGGCCAGTAATAGCGCGAGATGATCTCGCTGACGCTCGACACTTCAGGGTTGTACGCCGACCTGTCGCGGTTCAGGCTGTAGAGGAACGGGCAGTTCAGCGCGTGCGCGCGGGCCACGTACCCCGCGACCTGTGCGTCGGTCATCTCCTGGAACGAGACCATGTTGACCGTGAGGTCCACTCGCTCGGGCGCCATCTCGTCGAGCGACGTGTTCGGGAGAAAGATGAAATCGAACTCTCGCCACGTTTCCCACAGCCGATCGCTCCGGGCCTCGCCCCAGAACGCGACCTTCGCCTCGGGAAACGCCGTCATCAAGTAAGTCGCCGAGTAGAGGAAGAGCTCCGGAAAGTCGCTGATGACGTAGGTCACGTTGGGACACAGCGACTTGAACTGATACGGAAACCCGCCCCACCCGGCGCCGATCTCCCACACCAGCCGCCGATCTGCCCTCGAACGGAACTCCTGAAGCACCGCGCCTTTCTCCAGCGCGATCAACACCTCGTAGAACTTCAAGGTGTCGATGTTGTACAGCTGCCCATCGATCTCGAAACCGAACCCGCCGAGCGGACGCCACTCCGGCACCAGCAGCTCCGAAGGGCCGACGGCCAGCAGCGCGCGCAGCTTCTCCTCGAACTTGGCCCTGGCCCGGCTGCGCTGCGAGCGGTAGTCGTAAGCGCGCAGACCGGTCACCCAGTGTGTGTGGTACCGCAGCTTCTCGATGACCAGAGGAGAGGCGTCGAGCATGTACTCGAACGTCGAAAGCTCCTCTGTCCAGTACGCGCTCGGACGGAACTCGCCCGCGGCCGCGGCCCGTGCCCGCATCTCCAGGACGCGTTCACGCGCAAACTGATAGTTCTTGAACGCCAGTCCGCTGGCGAGCGCGTCGATGCGGGCGTGCAGTGCGGACGCGGCCGACACCGGCGATGTCACGACGCTGGCTTCCATCGGCTATCCGACTTTCCGCCGGGGCACGTCAGAGGTGTCGTCCACGTCGCGAGGCCGCGACTGAATGCGCCGCAGGCGCTTGCGGACGCGGTGCGTCCGCTTCTCGGCGATTCGCCATTTCTTCCGTCCCGCGTTCCACACCCGCTGCGGGTAATGGGCGATCACCCCGGCGACCCACAGCACGCCGGACAACGGGTACAGCCACGCGGGCATCCGAACCCTCGCGCGCTCCTGCAAGGCCAGACGCTCGAGCGCATCCACCAGAATCGGCGTCGTCGGCACTGCCATTCCGTGCGGCCGCACGAATGTCCGGACGAACCTCGCGCACGCCTGCTGCCCGATGTGCGGCGCCGCCAGCGTTTCCGCGAGCTGCGCGGCATGTTCGGCGAGGGTCGACGCCACGCGCAGGAATCCGCCATTTTCCGCGAGCAGATACCTGAAGTGCAGCGTGCCCCCTTGCGTGTCCTTGAACTCCTCGGCCAGGACGCTGTGGACCGTCCGGCCCGCGATCGCCGCCTCGATCATCGCCGTCGTGTTGATCCCCACGACCGCCTCGCTGTGGTAGAGCGAGTCGAAGTAGTCCTGGCGATCCGCTTCGTTCACCGGGTTGGCCCACCGCGGATACACAACGACGTTGGGCAGGTCGGCGACATCGCCTTCGCTCCAGTGCCGCGAGTTGAACGGATGCGGCCGGATGAGGATCGCGACGTCCGAAAGCGGGGGATGGGCACGCAGCGCGGCAATCCACTTTCGGACGAACTGCAGCTCGGCGTCGGGCGCGGAGATCGACTTCGTCGATCCTACGAAGATCAGGAATGGCCGGTCCGCAGGCAGCCCGATTTTTCGACAGAACTCTTCGCGCGGCGTCGGCGTTCGCTCGAACCATCGATCGAAGGGCTGCGCGCCGGTCACGACGATCGTCTCGGAACGCGTCCCGTGGTAGGCCAGGGCTTCGACCTTCTGCTGCTCGTTCCACACGGACACGAGGTCGGGCTGCACCCGGATCAGCCCCTTCGTCGTGAGGTGATCCCAACTGGCCACGCACAATGCGGCGGGGACGCCAAGAGACTGTGCGCTCTTGATGACGTCCACCTGCGGCGATTGATCGGTCACGAGCGGTGTAACCAGCACGACGTCCGGCTTGCGCGTACGGATGAAACTCTCGATAACGCTGCTGCTCGGGACGGCACGTTCGCAGGTGGCGAGCAGCACATTGAGCCGGGCGAGAAATCGCACGCTCGACGTGGTGCGCCGGCCGAGCCAGTTGAACATCGGCGGCAAGGCGCTGCGCATCCGGTCTCGCAAGTACGGGGTATCGGCGAAATCGGGATGCAGATACCTCGCGTAATCCATCGTCCCGCGGATGCTGCGCGCGACGATGGCCCACACGTCGCCTCGAATCGGCATCCTGCCCAGGACCTCGACGGCGCCATCGAGGCCGGCCACCGCCTCCAGCCCCTCGGCCTGTTTGTCGGGGCTGTCGAAGATGAGGTCGATCTTGTGGCCGCGCTCGGCGAGCAGGCGTATCGCCGAATCGAAATACCGCAGGTAGCCCGGGTAGTGCATCACGAAGAGAAAGCGCTTCGCCTCCACCTCAGTGCACCCACTCGCCTTTCTTGTCGAGCCGCTCGTCGTGCCGCGCGCGCGGCGGCACGCCTGTGGGTCCCCGATCATCACGCTCGACCCGCATCCGCACGGCAACCGGACGCAGAAGCCGTCGGAGAACACGCGCCCAGACTCCCGCATCCGCGGAAGGCGCGGCGTGCAACTCACCAAGCCGCTCGATGGCCTCGGCAAGCAGGGGTGTCGCTGCCACGTCCAGACCATGGGGACGGACGAACGCCCCGATGAATGCGCGAAGCCGTCGGTCGTCGGCTTCAGAACGCTCGAAGGCCGCGGCGAGAATCCGGGTGTGCTCCTCCAGGGTGGACGCCATGTGGAGGAGCCCGCCGTGCTCGGCGAGCAGGTAGTGGAAATGCAGCGTGCCCTCCTGGGTGGTGACGTACTCGGGAGCACGGATGGAGTACACCTGCCGGCCGGCGATTCCTGCTTCGATGAGAGCGCTCGTGTTGATGCCTACCGCTGCGGCCGCGTGATGCAGCGAATCGAAGTAGTCGTTCCTGGAGCCGTCATCGACCGGGTTGGCAGCCGCCTCCGGCCACAACACGACATCCCCGAAAGACGACAGATCGAACCGCTTCCAGCGGCTCATGTCGTTGCGTGGATGCGGCCGCACGAGAATTGACGCTTCACGCACCCGCGGATCGGACGCCGCCCGCACCGCTTCGATCCAGCGCTTCACGAAATCCGCCTCGCGCGGCGCGATGAACTGCGACGAGCAGAGATACAGCAGAATCGGCTTGCCGGACGTCAGCCCGACCTTCCGGCAGAACGCGTCGCGCGACGTGCTCGGCCGGCGCCCGAACCACTGGTCGTAGCACGGCGCACCGGTCGCGACCACGTCGGCGGCCGCGAGTCCGTGCATCGTCACTGCCTCGCGCACCTGAGCGTCGTTCCACACGAAGACACGGTCGGGCCGGACGTGAATGAGTCCCTTGTTCGTGAGGTTGTCCCAACTATGCACGCACAGCCCGCTCGGAATGCCCAGCGTCCGCGCGGCTTTCAGGTATTCCTCCTGGCCCGAGCCGAAATCCACGAGCGGTGTCACGAGCACGACGTCGGGCTGCTGCGCGCGCACGAAATCGACAACGCGCGGGTCGGCGGGAATGGCCCGTTCGATGCTGTGAAGCAGCCGGGCGGTCGGACCAACCGCGGCGCGGCTGCGAAGCAGCGGTAGTCCCGCAAGACGTTTTCCTGCATCGGTCAACTGGCGTGCCGCTCGTTCGCGCAGCGCCGCAGCATCTCGATATGCCGGCGCCCGGTAGCGGGCGTAGTCGCCCACCGACCGCACCGTACGCGCGAACTCGCTCCACCTACCATCGGGCTTCCCGCGCATCTCCTCGTGCGTGATTGCCGGATACGTGCTCGCCAGATCGCGCAACACGTGTGACTCGCCGAGCTTGTCGGGCCGCATGAACACCAGGTGAATGCGATGCCCGCGCCCGGCGAGCGCTTCGACCGTCGATGCGAAATTGCGCAGCGCCCCCGAGTGCCGCATCGAGAAGAGGATCTTCACCGCGGCTCCGTCGTCCCGGTGCTGGTCACCGTCACGAGCGTCAACCCTGCGCGTTCGATCTTGCCGAACACGTCCTGGGCATCCTTTGCCTCTTTCGGCGCCCTGAAACCGCGCGCCACGTCGATCGCGGGAATTTCGGGCGCGATATCGTTGCGGACGAAGATTGCGTTGACGCGTTCCGTCGCGACGAGTCGATACCCTTTGCGCCGGCCGAGGTGGACGAGGGCCATCAGCGAGGCGCCTCGATAGCTGCGGGTGCCCTGCGCGCCGACACGGAAATCAGGGTCGTTGGGCACGGTCACCGCGCGGTCGGGACCGAACAGCCAGTTGTATTCCAGCGCGACGACTCTCGGCGTGCAGGCGGTGAGCGCCTCCCACACCCAGAAGTCGACCCCGTCGATGTCGATGCTCAGGAAATCCAGCGCGCCGACGAAGCCGTGCGCCGCCATCAAGGAATTCACGTCGTCGCTCGTCACGCGGTGCTTGACCACGGTGACGGGATGTCCTGCGTACCGAACCTTGACGATGGAGATCTTCGAGCGGTTGGCATCGACCATGAGGCCGGTCCACCCGCACTCCTGAACGAGGAACCCGGAGTTGCCGCCGTTGCTGCCGCACCCGATCTCCACGCAGCGGCGATCCGTCGTCCCGATGCGCTTGAACAGCGCGAGGAGCAGTCCGTCTTCCTCGTTCTGCGAACGGTATCGGAACCGTTGCGAGAGCAGATCGTAGGGAGGCGGCAGCTCGACGTCATCGAGATAGAGCTTGCGTACGATCGACGGAAGCATCTTGATGTTCGGCTTCAGGTCGGCGATCGCCTCCTCGAGCCTGGTCATCCGGTGGTTCAGTTCCTTCAGCTGCTCTTCGATCCGCACATCGCCTTCGCCCGCGGCTTCCTTGGCAACGCGCCGCAGGCGTTTGATCAACGTCACTGAACTGCCCTGGCCAAATGGGGCTGGGAGCCCCGATCCCATTTGTCGACTGCCGGAGCCACCAGGCGGGCGGCGCGGCAATCCAACGCCAGGAAGCCTCCGGGCAGCAGCCGATCGAACACGCGGTTTGCGAGATCGAGGTGGTGGCTTTCGAAGCCCTCTCGGCGAGAGAAGAAAGACAACGACGGCACGCCGTAGAAGGGCGCCAGGTACGAGAAGCCGCCATACGTCCCGATGAACCCGCTGGCACCCGCCACAAGGCGCGTCTGCAACTCGAGATTCCGGTTCGGCGCCGTGTGCGCATCGACGACGACGAGGTTTGCGCCGGAGGCCGCCTGATAGTCGCTGTGCTCGTCGAGGCGCACAGAAGTACTCATGAGCACGACGGGCGCGCGACAACTCACCTCCCGCAGCATTTCAGCAACGAACGCGCGATTCGCACTCGTATCCGGGAACACCTTGCTGAAATAGAACTTCGCTGCCACGTAATGGTCGGGAAGTCGCGCTGGCGCCTCCGCTCGGTCCCCGGCGGCAGGCTGCAGCATGCGAAAGCAGGCGAACGGCTCGACCAGATCGACTGTGGTCCGCCTGCGCCACACACCCGCAAACAGCCGGAACATCGCGGATGGATGCACGAGCGGACATTCTCGAAGTCCCAGCTTCGCCCTGGCCTTGTTCACGAGCTCGCGGTCGAATTCGCGCCGCGCGTCGTACTGCTTCTTCTTGCCTGCCGTGCGCTCGCGAAACTCGTCGGGCGACACCAGATCGAAGATGTCCACATATCTCGGCGTGAGGTGGCGATACCACGAGGCGGCGCCGCCTCTCGAGATGACGATCATCCGGCGGCCACCCGGCCCCTGTTCGGCCAGCCAGCCCAGGAACGGAATCCAGTACAGCAGTTCGTATCCGACTTCACCCGTCCACGGGCCAACGATGACATCGTCTTCGCTGCGAACGGCCGACAGCGCGCGATTGAGTGCCTCCTGCTGTGCGACGTCTTCGTCGTCTTGCCACCCGGCCCGGTGCAGCGCGTCGAGAGTGAAGTCGGCCTGCTGATGAATGAGGCCGCGAAGCTCCGCAAGCTGACGGTTCACGCCGAGCAGGCCGCGCGACACGTCCGGATTGGCGGCCGGCGCGGCATCCGGTACCCGGAGCCAGCGCCTGAACAGCTCGCGCACGCCGCTCATCCTTCGAGCACGGCTTCGGTGCGCTCCATGGCGCGGGTCAGTTGTCCGCGCTCGCCAAACGCCAGGCCGAGCACGTCGATGTCGCTCGTATCGAGCACCACGTACGATCCGCGCTTGAACCCGCCAAAGACGCGGCGCGCGAGCTCGAGGTGCTGCGGCGAGAACTTCTCCCGATGCGAGAAAAAGGCGAGCGAGGTGACGCCGTACATCGGCGCGAGGTAGGAGAGCCCTCCATATGTGCCGACGAACGCACGCGCACGGCTGATGACCTTCGTCTGGATCTCCAGGTTGTTGCGCGGCGTCATCAGGTGATCGACGCTGTGGATTCGCGGGTTCTTGCCGATCGCCATCTCCCAGTGATCGTCGATGTGCAGGTCGGGATTGAGGAGGACGACATCGCCCGCCTCGGTCAGCGTCTGAAGCAGCCGCGTGACAAACAGCTTGTTCTCCTCGGTGTCGGGGAACGATTCGTTGAAGTAGAACCGCACCGCGGTGTAGTCCCGCGGCAGATGGCCGGCGACATCGGCCGTGTCGAGCGCGGGAAGACGCTCGAACGACGCGAACGTCTCCACCAGGCTGATCGACATCTGCTGCTTCCAGTACGGATAGAAGAGCCGGTACATGTACATCGGGTGCAGCAGATCGACCTGCTTGGCGCCGAGGTGCTGATACGCGACCTTGAGAATCTCGCGATCGAAGTCGGTGAGCACCAGGTGCTTCTGCTTGTTCTCGCGCAGCCGATCGGCGTTCTTGGTGCGGAACTGCTCTGGTGTGTAGAAGTCGAAGAGGTCGACGTAGTTCGGTGTGATGTTCCGGTACCAGATTCCCGCGCCGCCTCTCGAAATCACGACGAGCCGCTCGGGATCGAACGGCCGGTACGTCTTCACCCAGTTGAGGAACGGAATCCAGTACAGCAGCTCGAAGCCGACCTCGCTCAACCATGGACCGACCACGATGTGACGCGGGCTGTTGGCCATTCGCTGCAGGATTTTCGGAATGGCCGTCATCTCCTGCGTCGGAATGTCGCCGGTCATCATCTGCGGCAGGACCCTCGGCACGATGTAGCGGCGAGCGAACCGCTTGGCGGGTCCCCACCTGAAGAAGTGCGCCGGAATGGCCACCAGCCGCTTGAGGAAGACATCGCTGACGGTGAGCGGCCGCAGTTGGCGTTCGCGTTTTCTCGCCAGCCGCGTGATGTAGCGCACGACCTTCATCACGGTGCCGATCGGATAGAGCGCGAGCCGCACCAGCAGCAGCCAGATCGACAGCCTCTCAGGGGCCACCTTCGGGAGCCGGCCAAGCTCCTCGATGGCATCGGCCAGGATCGGCGTCGCCGGCCGATCGAGGCCCATCGGCCGCACGAACCCCTGCACGAAGCCTTTCAGCTTCCGCTCGTCCTCTTCACCCCGGTCGAGCGCCCGTGACAGCGCCGTCACGTGTTCGTCGAGCGAGCCGGACATGTGCAACAGGCCGCCGCTCTCGTTCAACAGGTAATGGAAGTGCAGCGTGCCTTCCTGGGTGCCGGCGTACTGGGCCACGCGAATGGAGAACACGGGGCGCCCGACGATCCCGGCTTCGATCTGT
>Ga0111538_10003795_pt1 | contig 21082 bp, 18 predicted proteins | sample SoiMethybrSBSTD1_FD_79669 | JGI IMG/M metagenome (GOLD analysis project Ga0111538, IMG submission 79669) | Bulk soil microbial communities from a Populus tree surrounding site in Tennessee, USA - Soil MetaG P. TD hybrid SBSTD1 (version 2)... | ecosystem: Environmental > Terrestrial > Soil >... | reverse complement strand
TGACAGTGAGGTGTGCCAGCGCAAGTGGCGCTCTGGGGTTGCGGCGAGGGACGACGCGGTGGAGGAACGGCCGCGCCGGCGGCGGCGACGCGGTGGAGGAACGGCCGCGCCGGCGGCGGCGACGCGGAGGAGGAACGGCCGCGCCGGCGGCGGCGACGCGGAGGAGGAACGGCCGCGCCGGCGGGGACGACGCGGTGGAGGAGCGGCCGCCCCGGGCCGAGCGCACCCGGCCCGGCGGCTTCGGGTCGAGGGCCGGCGCGGGTCCGCGGCGCCACGAAGGGGAGGTCCCCGCACGAGTTCCGCAGCCGCCCCACACGTCCGCGCCAATGGATCGCAGCCGCACGGCGGTCACGGTTCTGCCTGCGATCACCGACGGCGGCGGCGAGGACTGTCCGAGGGCGGGGACCTCCCCGGGTGGCGCCGAAAAGGACCCGCGACGGCCCCGAGCGGCTCGGCTCGCGCGGCCGCCGACGCAGGGCCTCCGTGGGGCGCGGACGAGTCGGCGGACGCGGGCGCGGGGCGCGGACGAGTCGGCGGGCGCGGGCGGGGCCGCGGCCTCGAGCCCTCCTCTGGGCCGCCAACGCGTGAGGGCCAGCGCGGCGGCGGAGTCAGGGCGCCGGCGGGGCGGCGGAGTCAGTGCTTCGGGGCGGCGGGCGCCGGCGACGGGGGCGTCGGGGCGGGCGCCGGGGCAGCAGCGCCGTCAGGGCCAGCACCGGGGCCGGGGCCACCGCCGGTGGGCGGCGCCGCGGCCGGGTCGGTCGAGGGGGAGGCCTGGCGGGCCACCTTCATGTAGCGGTGCTCCATGTCCTCGAGGAGCTGCTCGTCGGCCGGGGTGAGGATCTTGCGCTTGCCCTCGCTCAGCACCGCCGGCATGCCGGTGGCGTCGGCCGAGTTGGGCAGCATCATGATGACCCGGTTCGACGAGTGGGCCAGCGTGCGGTAGACCTGCACCGCCTTCTGCTGCACGTAGAGCGGGTCCAGGGTGGAGCTGATGATGCGCTGCTGCTCCGCCACCTTGAGGGCCTCGAGCACCCGGATGGCTGCCTCCTTGGTGGTCTTGGCGAGGACGAACTCCTGCCGCTCGAGCTCCTGCTTCTTGGCGATCTTGCGCGAGATGGCCTCGGCCACCTCCCTGGGGAACTGGATCTGGCCGATGTCCACGCTCTCGACGCTGATCGGGGTGCTCTTGAACTTGGCTGCGAGCTTCTCGCTGATGAGCTGTCGGACCTTCGGGGTCTCGAGCTGGATGTCGGTGGCGCTGAAGCCGGTCACCTGCTCGCGCACGATGGTGCGCAGCTGCTCCCTCACGTTCCACTCGTACCACTTCTCGCCGCCCCACTCCTCGACGATCTCCTTGACGGAACCGTCGCGCAGCTTGATGCGCGTGTTCACCTCGAACGTGACGCTGAGGTTGTCGTGGGTGAGCAGCTGGAAGTCCTCCTTGTAACTCTTCGCCCGCATGTCCACGTTCTCGACGTAGAGCCGCCACGAGATGCCGGTCGACGCCGGCCCGCGCAACGTCTCGCGGTACTCCATCGAGCCGAACATGAGCGGCACGTTGTAGACGTACCCCTCGTGGCCCTGCGGCACCTCCGGGTTGGTGCAGCCCGAGGACGAGCCCGCCAGGGCGACTCCGAGGTTCAGGAGGAGGACGTGCTTGCTCCAGGTCACGGCGCGCATCACTTGCCCTCCGGCAGCATGATGATAGGAGCGTTTCCGCCCTTGCCCACGGGCATCATCATGAACGTTGTGTTCGGCGCCCCCGCCATCTCCTCGATCGCCCGCAGGGCCTCGAACTGCAGGAACATGGGGTCGAGCGTGGTGCGGATGACCTTCTGCGCGTCGGCGATCCCCTGCGCCTCGGCGATTCCGATGTCGATCTGTTTCTGCGCGATCTCGAGCTCGACGTCCTTGCGCTCGTTGTCCTCGTTGGTGACGAACTTGGCGATGACCGAGTCGACCACCCCTTTGGGGTATGTGATGTCGCCGATGTCGACGCTGAGGAACTCGACCGGCGAGTCCTTGTAGCGCGACTGCATGCTGGCCAGCGTCTCGTCACCGATCCGGCGCATCTCGTCCTTCACATCGAAGACGTCCAGCTTCTGCACCTTGTCGCGCACCGTGGCGCGGTACTGGTCCTTGACGTTGTTGGCGTACCAGTTCTCGCCGCCGTACTTCTCGACCACCTCGCGCACCCGGTCGGGCCTGAGCCGGATGCGGGCGTGAGCCTTCAGGGTCAGCTCCAGCCGGTTCCGGGTCGGGATCAGCATCTCCTCGGTGAAGGTCCGCATCCGGACGTCGATGTTGACCACCTCCTGGCGCCACACCCAGCCGGTCGAGGTCGGTCCCTTCTGGGTGCCGACGAACTCCCCCGCCCCGAACAGCGGGATGGACTTGATGTAACCGACGTGCCCGGCGGGCGTATGGTGGTTGGCGCAGCCGATCCGCGACAGCCCGAAGACCGCTAGGATGAGGACCACCACCGCCACTCCGGCCACCGGCGCGAACCGCTTCATCTGAGCGGCTCCCCCCGCCATTCCGTTCGAATTCACGCCTTGCCTCCCATTGCAGGACCGAGGGTTGTAGCGCGGAAGCGCCGAGCCGGCCAAGGGTTCCCGCCCCCCGCCTCGCGCGGTTCATGACCTCGTCTAACAGCCCGCCAGGAATCACTATCCAAGCCGCCGCTCGGGGTGTTACGGATGGGGTGGATGCGCAGGCGCTCGGCGATCACTCTCCTTACCCTCTCTCTCGGCATCACCTCGGGCGCCGCCACCGCCCACGCGTCGCGGCAGGCGAGCACGGTCACCCGCGTCTCTCGTCCGGCACTCGAGACTGCCAGCGGCGCGCCTCTTCGCCCGCAGGTCAGCGTGCGCTGGGGCCAGGCGCCGCAGCGGCAGACAGCCGCGTGGAGCCGCTTCCTGTCGGCCGCCGGCGCGTCGTGGCAGGTCAGCTGGGACGAGGCGACCGGCGTGCCGAGCCGGATCTTCGGCCGCGGCGTGAGCGCCGCCGGCGCGGTGCGCGATCCGATCGCCGCCGAGCGCCACGCCCGCGCCTTCCTCGCGGCTCACATCGATCTGCTCGCCCCGGGCGCCTCCGCCGGCGACTTCGTCCTGGTCGCGAACGTCGTCCACCACGGCCTGCGCGTGGTCGGCTTCCGCCAGACCCATGCCGGCATGACGGTCCTCGGCGGCCAGGTCTCGTTCCGCTACAAGGCCGACCGCATGTTCGCGGTCGGTTCCGAGGCGCTCCCCGACGTGCGCGTCTCACGCGCCGCCCTGGTCGCCCCGCGCGACGCCGCCGCCGGCTTCGCCAGGAGCTGGGTGCTGGCCGACGCCGCCGCAGAGGCCGACGCCGGCGCGGTGACCGGTCCGTTCATCCTGCCGCTGGTCGCCACCGGCGGCGTCGTCGAGTACCGCGTGGTCCATCGGGTCGACGTCGCGGCCCGCGCGCCGATCGGCCGCTTCGCGGTCTACACCGACGCCGCCACCGGCGCCCCCGTGGCGCGCGAGCAGACCCTGCGCTTCGCCGACGGCACCGTCCGGTTCAACGTGCCGATCCGCCATCCGGGCGGCGACCGCGACAACTATCCGGCCCGGCGGGGCAGCTTCACGGTCGACGGCGACGCCACCCAGAGCAACGACTCCGGCCAGGTCAGCTGGGCCGGCACCTCGGCCGGCGACCTGGTGGCGCGCGCCTCCGGCCCGCTGGTCGGTGTGGTCAACACCGCCGGCGCCAATGTCCAGCGCACCTTCACCATCCAGCCGAGCGGCACGGTGACCTGGAACGCGTCGGGCAGCGAGGAGATCGAGGCCCAGCTCAACGCCTTCATCCACGCCCGCATCGTCAAGGACTACGCGCGCGAGCACTACGCGCCCGACCTCGAGTGGCTCGACACCCAGCTGCCGGTCAACGTCAACATCGACGACTCCTGCAACGCCTACTCCGACGGAGAGTCGATCAACTTCTTCCAGTCCAGCGGCCAGTGCGCCAACACCGGCCAGCTGGCCGACGTGGTCTACCACGAGTTCGGCCACTCGCTGCACGCCCACTCGATCATCGAGGGGGTCGGCGCCTTCGACGGCGCCCACAGCGAGGGGCTGGCCGACTACCTGGCCGCCACCATCACCGGCGATCCCGGCATGGGCCGCGGCTTCTTCTACGACGAGGGCCCGCTGCGCCACCTCGATCCGCCCGACATGGAAAACATCTGGCCGCGCGACGTCGGCGAGGTCCACTACACCGGCCTCATCTTCGCCGGCGCCATGTGGGATCTGCGCAAGCTGCTCATCCAGCAGTACGGCAAGAACAAGGGCATCGACCTCGCCAACCGCCTCTACTACGGGACGCTCGAGCGAGCCACCAACATCCCGTCCACCTACGTCGAGGTGCTGGTGGAGGACGACGACGACGGCGACCTGACCAACGGCACGCCGAACATCTGCGACATCAACGCCGCCTTCGGAATGCACGGCCTGCGCGCCGTGGCCGCCGATCTCACCCCGCTGGCCGCCGAGATTCCCGGAGCCGACGGTTTCCCGGTCACGCTCTCGGTCTCCGGCCTCTACGCCGAATGCCCCGGCGACGGGCTGGCCGGCGCCAAGCTCGAGTGGGTGCTGCGCGGCGCCGCGCTCGACGACGCCGAGACCATCGAGATGACCCAGGGCGAGGACGGCACCTGGCTCGCCACCATCCCGCCGGCCGACACCGGCAAGGTGGTCCGCTACAAGGTCATCGTCGACTTCCAGGACGGCACCTTCAAGAGCTTCCCGGACAACCCGGCCGATCCGCGCTTCGAGTTCTACGTCGGCGAGGTGGTGCCGCTCTACTGCACCGACTTCGAGAGCGATCCGTTCGCCGACGGGTGGAGCCACGGACTGACCGGCGGGGTCGACGAGGAGGGGGCCGACGACTGGGCGTGGGGCCCGCTGATGTCACCCCACTCGTCCGGCGACCCGCTCGAGGCGTTCTCCGGCGAAAGCGTGCTCGGCAACGACCTGGGCGGCGGAGACTTCAACGGCACCTACCAGCCGGACAAGATCAACTTCGCCCAGGCGCCCCAGGTCGACGTCGGCCAGTACTCCGACGTGCGCCTGCAGTACTGGCGCTGGCTGACCGTCGAGGACGCTTTCTTCGACCAGGCGACCATCTACGCCAACGGCAAGCAGGCCTGGCGCAACTTCGACAGCGAGCAGGGCGACCAGAGCTCGACCCAGCACACCGATCGCGAGTGGCGCTTCCACGACGTGCCGGTGTCCGACTTCATCACGGACGGCAAGCTCGACGTCAAGTTCGAGATCGCCAGCGACGGCGGCCTCGAGTTCGGCGGCTGGACGGTGGACGACTACTGCGTGGTGGCCGCCGCGGGATCGATCTGCGGCGACGGCACCACGACCGGCGCCGAGACCTGCGACGCCGGCGACGGCAACAGCGACGACGAGCCCGACGCCTGCCGGTCGAACTGCCGCGTCGCCCACTGTGGCGACGGCGTGGTCGACTCGGGCGAGACCTGCGACGACGGCAACACCATCGACGGCGACGGCTGCAACGCCCTGTGCTCCGACGGCTCGGACGGCGGCGATTGCGGCTGCGCGGTGGCGCCGCGCCGCGGCGTGCCGGGCGGCACGAGCCTCCTCCTGCTCGCCCTGACCGGTCTGGTGCTGTTCGCCCCGCGCTGGCTCCGCCCGCGCCGCCGCCGCCGCAACCGAGCGCACATGTAGGCGTACCGGGTCGGCCGCACGCGAACTCCGGGGCGGCCGGCCACTTGGTTTACACTGTTGGCGGGACGTGCGGCCTCGAAGCGAAACATGGCGCGACCAGCGCGAGCTCCGCTACCTCATCGATCCGGAGCGGGTGGCCGAGATCCTCACTCTTCTGGGTTCGCGCCTGCCGGTGGTCAGCTACTCGCCCGGATCCACACGCACGTTCGTGGTCACGACCTACCTCGACTCGAGCGCACGCGAGTACCTCTCGATGGTCGAGAAGAGCGCCGGCCACCTGTCGCTCAAGGTGCGCGTCCGCGAGTACATGCCGCTGGCCGAGGCCAACGGCGAGCCCGAGCGCCTCATCCCCGGCACCACCTGCTTCCTCGAGCGCAAGGAGCGGGTCGGCGAGCTGCGCGTCAAGCAGCGGGTCGAGCTGGCCAAGAACGACATCGCGGCGGTGCTGCGGCGCGAGTCGCAGCTGTCGGGCGATCGCACGGTGGTCTCGGCTCTGCGCGCCGAGCTCGACTCGCGCGACCTCGAGCCGGTGCTGGTGAGCCGCTACATCCGGCGCGTGTTCGGCTCGGATCGCGCGCTGCGGGTCACCTTCGACGAGAAGATCGCCTTCCACGCACCGCCCGACGGATTGTACGAGGGGGTCAGCGCGCTGACGCCGGATGTGCTGGGCGAGCCGATCGGCCACGGCCCCGACCACATCCTCGAGCTCAAGGAGCCCCGCTCGCTCGACACGCCCAGCTGGCTGCTCGACCTGCTCGACGAGCTCGAGCCGGCCGAGCAGTTCTCCAAGTTCCGCGACGGCATGCGCTGCCTGTCGGAATGGCGGGCGACCGGGTCGGGCGCGGTCAGCGTGCGATCGAAGTAACGGCGGCGGCGGTCCTCACTTCGCGATCGCCTTCATCGCCTTCTTGACCGTCGGGTTCTCGGCGCACGGCCCCATCGCGGCGACCAGCTCGTTGAAGCCGGCCTCCATCCGGGCCTTGCTGTAGTCGGTCAACCAGGCGGCCGCGGCCGGGTCGTCGAGCTGCGCCTCCATCTGCTTGACCCGCGCGACGATCGGTCGGCCCTTGGCCCCGACCGACTGGATCGCCCGGGCCATCGCCACGCAGTCGCTCGCGCTGCCGCGCGCCGCGGCCGCCAGGGTCTTGAACCAGGCCTCCACCGCGGCGGCCGCCTCGATGTGCTCGGGCGTGATCCCGGCCGGGCGCGGCGGGGCGGCGTCGGGCGCCGGCGGCGTGGGCGGCGGCGCCGCGCGCTCGACCGGCAGCCACTTGATGTCGTCCTTCTTCTTCTCCCCCGGCTCGCTCGGGCAGGCGGCGAGGACCACCAGAGCGAGGGCGGCAAGGGCTCGCGTCATCACGGGCTCCATGATCGGCGCTGGCCACCGGATCCGCCACTTACCGGCGGCAACTCCGCGAAAAGCCGGCGGCGGACGGCTGGCACGAAGCCTGCCAAGCACAGCCAAAACCGATGCTGGGGACGCACAGAAGGCTAGAAGGGTCGCCGTGGTCGCGGCGGTCCCTGGCCGCCGCCCTGGCCCTGTCCATCGCCCTGGTGGCCGGGAGCACGGGGGCCGCGCCGGCGGCGCCGGCCGCCTCGGCCCGCCCGGCGCGCCAGCCGTCGGCGTTCACCAGGCAGCAGCGCCGCACCCGCAAGCTGGCGCGAAAGCTGATCGTCGAGCCCCGGCTCCGCGCCCAGAACGAGCGCTGGGGCTGGCTGACGCACCGGAAGGCGCAGCGCAAGGCGCGCAGCCAGGCGCATCAGGCCATCGACCAGTCGATCGAGCGCGCCCAGGCCAGCGGGAGGCTCGACCAGCACGCGGCCAAGCAGCTGCGCACCGCGCTCAGGCGCGAGCTCGACCAGACCTCGCTCGACCAGGTGATGGCGCACGATCCCGAGCTGGCCACCGGGCGGCGCGGCTGGTGGTCGATGCTGCGCCGGGTGAGCGGGGCCGAGCAGCGCCCGTTCTCCCGCCTCAAGCTCATCGTCGACGGCCCCGAGTTCAGGGACGCGGTGCACGACCTGGTCGGGCGCGCCGACGGCTTCCTCCACATCTCCGGCCTCGAGTGGAACAACGACGTCGAAGGCCGAGCCTTCTCGCAGGCGATCGCGGCGCGCAAGCTGCGCATGAAGCCGGCCCGCCTGCGCGGGCTGCTCGCTCGCGGCCGCACGCTGACCGAGATCCGCGATCGCCGGCTGGCCGAGGCGTTCGCCGCGCGGGCGCGGAACCTCCCGCTGGGCGCGGCGATCCCGGAGGCGCAGGTCCGCGAACAGCTCGCGACCATCGAGCACATGCCGGAGACGGCGCGACAGCAGCTGGTCGGCGTCATGCTCGAGCCGCTCGAGGTGCGCGTCCTGCTCTCGGGCATGTTCCAGCTCAAGGCCAACCGCGGCCGGCCCAAGCAGCCGCTGCTCGCCGATCTCGAGACGGTCGGCGGCCACGTGCTCTTCGAGCACATGCCGGTCCAGCGGCGCTTTCCCTGGTTCCTGCCGCAGAACCTCTACGCGCGCGTCACCCACGGCAAGATGGTGGTGAGCGGCGACGAGGCGATCGCCGGAGGCCAGAATTTCGGCTACAAGTACATGCAGCCGAAGGACGGCCCGCTGGTCTGGCACGACGCCTCGGCTGCGATCCAGGGCAAGGTGGTCCACGGCTACACCCAGAGCTTCATCGCGCACTGGAACGACACCGCGCTCGCCAAGGGCAAGAAGGAGCTGGTGGTGGACGAGGGCGCCATCCGCCCCGCCTCGCGCGAGAAGCTCTACTATCCGCCGCCGCGCGGCCCGCCGCGCGGCACGGCCGCCATCGCCGGCACCGACGAGCGGATCGGCACCAGGAAGGCGACCTTCACCTATCGCACCTCGCTGCGCCTCGCCCTGGCGGGGGCCAAGGACAGCGTCGTCGTCACCAACCCCTACTTCACCAGCCCGTGGGTGGCCGGCGAGCTCGCCGCCACCGCGCGCCGCTTCCGCCGCGAGGGCCGCGACCCGTCGCGCATCGTCCTGCTCCTGACCAAGGCGGCCGACGAGACCCTCGCCTCTTCGTTCCTCACCAACCAGTACGTCCACCGGCTGAAGAAGCTCGGCGTCACGGTCCTCGAGTTCGCGCCCGACGCGGCCGACGGCGACTACATCGACGGCGCCATCAACCACGCCAAGGCCTGGGTGGTGGACGGCAAGGTGGCCTATCTCGGCAGCGCCAACCTCACGGTCAGGAGCATGACGCAGGACTGGGAGATGGGCGTGGTGACCGACGACCCGGCCTTCGTCGGCGAGGTGCAGCGGCGGCTGCTCGACGTCGACCGCCGCCGCAGCCGTGCGGCCGGGAGCCTGTGGGCGCCGGTCCGTTACCTCGGTTACGGGCTGTCGCTGTTCTTCGGCCCGCTGCTCCGCGCGACCTGATGGTCGTGCCAGGCCGGTAGCTCGGCCAGGGTGTCGAAGACCGCGTCCGGTTCGCAGGCAGCCAGCGCCTCGCGCCCGACCGACCCGGTGGCGACCGCGATGACGCGCGCGCCGCAGGCGCGAGCCGCGGCGACGTCGAGCGGCGTGTCGCCGACCACCACCACCTCGTCGGGCTCGATGGCGCCGGCCCGCTCGATGGCGCGCGCCACCAGCCGGTGGCGTTCGCGGTGGTCGCAGGCGAAGCCGCCCAGCTCGAAGCGGTGCCAGAGGCCGGCCCGCTCCAGCTTGGCCTGAGCGCCGGCGCGGATGTTGCCGGTGGCGAGGCCGATCCGCACGCCGGCGAGCCCGGCCAGGTGATCGAGCGTCTCGACCACCGCCGGCATGAGGCGAAAGTTGCTCGCATCCGCCAGCTCGGCGCGCAGGAGCGGCAGATAGAGATCCAGGATCTCGTCGATCTCTGCCTGCGACGGACGGCGGCCCTGGCGGGTGAGGAAGACCTCCTCCACGATGTTCGGGTCGGTCTTGCCGCCGAGCTGGACCTCGGCCATGGCGCCGGCCACCCCGAAGCGGGCGGCGAAGGCGCGCTCGAGCGCCCGCGCGCCGGCGCCGCCGGAGAGCAGAAGCGTGCCGTCGATATCGAACAGGTACAGCACGGTCAGTCGGGCACCGGCTCCTTGTCCGGCTGCTCGTCCGGCTCCGCCGGCTGCGACTCCGACGCGGGCTCCGGCTCGGGCTCGGCGGCCGCGGGCTCCTCGCCGTAGCGCGCCTCGCCGTCGGCCACCGGCAGCTCGTCGAGCGGGTCGTCTGCCGCGCTGCGCGACCAGCTGGTGCCGAGCGCGCGGGTCGCGATGGCGGCGACCAGCTCGAGCGTCGTCACCATGCGGTCGGCGGTCGCCGGGCCGCCGCCGCCGAACGCGAGCTGCGTGACCGGGATCGGCGTGTCGAGCGGCGTCCCCTGGCCCGGGCACAGCTGGTAGACCAGCGACTCGCCCGGCCAGTAGGCCATCCAGCCGTCGAGCAGCGCGATCGAGCGGGCGCGCAGGCCGTCGTCGAGCAGCCGCTCGCTGTGGTCGCCGGCGTCCCGCAGCCGGAAGCGGCGGTCGAACTCGGTGTCACCGGTCCGGTGGTGCGGGGCGCGGATGGCGGGCGGCGGCGGGTGCTGGGTGCCGGCGAAGCGCCGCTCGCTCCTCGCCTCCATGGTCCAGGCGGGCGCGCCGAGCGCGCGCGGGTCGCGGCCGCAGACGATCTCCATCACCCGGATCGATCCCTCGTGGCGCTCGATGAAGAGGCGGAGCGGACAGGGCGCCGCCTCGAGCAGGAGCACGTGGGTGCGCGAGATGCCGCCCTGCGCGGTCAGGGCGACCACCACGCTGGCGCCGGCCGGCACCTTCTTCGGCCGGTCGTCGGTCTCGGCCCGTACCTCGTCGGATCGCAGCACGGCGGGAGGCGGCGGCGCGGCCGATTCGGCGGTCTCCTCGCGGTCCTCGATGCTGACCGTCGAGGCGTGGTAGCCGCGCCCGCGCAGCGCCGCCACCAGCCCGTTGATGTAGCTCTGCCACGAGTCGGGCCGGATGGGCGGCGGGCGAAAGCGGGCGGCGGCGAAGCTGCGCGCGGCCTTCTCCTGATCCGCCACCTCGCGCGCGCCGTCGCTGATGGTCAGGAAGCCGACCAGCCCGACCACGTACTGGAGCGGCCAGGCAAAGGCATAGCCGCTCGCCACCACCAGGCCGAGCCCGATGCCGATGCGCCGCCGGCCGGGCGCCGGCGCCATCACGGTGGAGACGAAGGTCCAGGTGATCGATCCGAGCGCGATGAGGTAGAGGGCGATCTGGCTGGTCGGCGCCCCGGCGCCGAGATCGATGCCGAGCCCGCGCTTGGCCAGGAGGTAGCCGACCTCGTAGCTCTGCCGCATGACCAGCGCACCGACCAGGCCGACGAACGTGCCGATGGCGAGCGGAGCCAGCCGGCCGGCCGACTCCGAGAACGGGCGCGGCGCGAAGCAGTAGGGCGACATCAGCGCGGCGAGGACCATCGACCACTGGCCGTAGGCGTCGACCCGATCGGCCACGCCCTCCCACAGCGCCTCGGGGCCGAAGACCCAGCGGACCGCGGCGTCGCGGTAGAAGTGGACCAGGAGCGGCGCGGCCAGGAAGAGCAGCCCGATCTTGGCGGCGACGTCGCCGCCCGGCCGGAGCTGGCCACCCACCACCACGAACAGCGCGGCGGTGAAGAACAGCTCGAGCATGAGGGTGTCGTCCTCGCTCGGGATGGCGATCATCGCCTTGACCGCGTAGGCCGCCAGCCCGGCGCCGGCGACCACCAGCGCGGTGCCGATCCAGCGGCCGTACGGGTGCTCGTTCCTGGCGAAGAGGACGAGCTGGCGGACCACGATGGCGAGGCCGAGCGCGGTGGCGAAGTAGAAGAGGAACAGGCCGACGTAGCTCAGGATGGCGTGCCAGATGGGCGGCGCCTCGCCGTCGGACGGGACCAGGGCCGGAATCGCGAGCCGATAGACCGCGAGCTCCACCGCGGCGACGGCCAGCAGGACATGCGGCAGTGCTCGGCCCAATCCGATCGGTCGGGAAAAGACGCGGATCTGAAAACGCTAGCTAGATTGGCATGTTGGGTCAAGCAGGCCCGCTCCGGGCCCGCGCGCGCCGGCGGTTTTGTTGGTCCCACGTTTTCCCACATATAGGATGGCCGCATGGCGGGGTCATGGCGCTGGAGCGCGGCGGCGTTGCTTCTGACCTCGGCCCTCGGGGCGTCGGTCGCCGCCGTGCAGACCTCGGTGGCAGGCAGCGCAAGGCCGCGGGCAGCGCTGCCATCGCACAGGCTGGCGGCGCCGGCGGCCCCTGCCCCGCCGTCCGCCGAACGCCCGGCCGGGCAGATGCTGGTGGTGCTCGATCCCGGTCACGGGGGCAGCAACACCGGCGCGGCCAGCGTGGTGGCGGGCGTGTACGAGAAGCACCTCACCATGCTCCTCGCCCGTGCGGTCGCCGCGCGACTGGCAGAGCGCGGCATCGAGGTGCGCCTCACCCGCGAGCTCGACGAATACGTCAGCCTGCGCGAGCGCGTGGAGCGAGCCAACCGGCTGCGCGCCGACCTGTTCATCAGCCTGCACTGCAACGCGAGCGACGCGAAGTCGCAGCGCGGCTTCGAGACCTGGGTGCTCACCCCGCGCGCTGTCGACATCGACGCGCGGGCGCTGCGCAGCGAGGAGTCGGCCGCGCACGCCGCCGCCGACCCGGCGACCGCGCGGATGCTGGTCGATGTCGAGCGCGGACTCAGCCAGACCGGGGCCGCCGATCTCGCCGCCGCCATCCAGGCCGAGCTGGCCGGCCGGCGCGGGCGCGATCACGATCGCGGCGTCCGGCAATCCTCGCTCGACGTCCTCTTCGGTGCCAACATGCCCGCCGCGCTGGTCGAGGTCGGCTTCATCGACCACCCGATCGAGGGGCACGAGCTGCTCGAGCCGGAGGTGCAGGCCGCCATCGCCGACGCCGTCGCCGACGGCATCGCGTCTCAGCTGCGGCGCCCCCAGCGCTGACTTTGCCGTGGCTTGCCGCGCCGGACGCGCGAGCGCGGCGTTACAAAGACGCGGTGCGCACCTCGGGCCGAGCGGCCGTCGTCTGCGTGATGATCGTCGCGACCGCGAGCTCGGCTGACGCCGACCCGACCGAGATACGAAAGGTCGGACTCGGACTGCGCGCCGGCGGCGCCGCCGCGCCCGAGGGGCACATTCTCTTCGACTGGGCCGTCGACGGCACCTTCCGTCCCTTGCCCTTCATCGGCTTCGGCGGCGAGCTGTCGGGCGGCCGGGTCTCGCTGGTCGAGGGGGATCGCACCGCGTTCGCGGTGGCGCCGCACGTCGAGTACGTGCACTTCACCCGCCCCTGGCTGGAGCTGTTCGGCCGCGCCGGCGTGCCGCTCCAGACCCGGAGCGGGGGCGGGGTCGACAGCGCCGGCGGGCTGGCCGCCTACGCCGCCGGCGGCGCGCGCTGGTGGCCGGAGTGCCACGAGAGCGGGCCCGAGCTGGCCGACCAGATCGGCTGCCTCAGCTTCGGCGTCGAGGTGCGCGCGCTGCACGCCGTTTCCGGCGGCTACCTGGTGATGCCGGCGGTCCTGCCCGAGGGGGCCACCGTGCTCATGACCAGCTTCACGATCGGGCTCGAGCTATGAAGACTGCGCCGGCCGCCATCGCGCTCGGCTTCCTCGCCGGCTGCGGCACCTTCGGCGTCGAGGTGGTCGAGCGAGAGGTCAAGGCCAGCCACCCGGCCGATGGGATCGCCAGGGTGACCGCCGATCTGTCGGTGGAGGGCGAGGTGAACGCGCGCGGTGGCGGCTCGGCGATCGACGCCGCCATGAGCGTGGAGGCCTGGATCGAGCCAGGCGCCTCGGCGGCGCTGCTCGACCGCGTGCGGATCGCCATGGAGGAAGCCAGCGCCACCCTGGCGGTCGAGCCGGACACCAAGGGGGCCGGCACCGAGCAGATCGTCCTCCAGGATCTCGATCTCATCCTGGCCAGCCCCCTCGCGCTCGATCTCGAGGTCAGCCATGGAGACGTCTCGGTGAGCGACCTCGACGGGCCGGTCGGGATCCACGCGCCCGACAGCGCGGTCTCGCTCGAGCGCACCGGCCCGGTCGACGTCGAGGCGCGCGAGGTGACCGCCGAGATCGCCGGCGGCGGGATCATCGCGACGACCGGAGTCGGCGCGGTGACGATCGACGTGCTCGGCTCCGACTTCGACCAGCTCCTGGTGACCACCGAGACCGGCCCGGTCACCATCCACCTGCCGGCCGACCGCGGCTGGGACATCGAGCTGTCGACCAGCGGCGAGGCCACCGCCACCGTCGACCTGGGCGGCCTGTCCTGCGGCGGCGCCGGGGGCGACCCGTGCGACTCGATCCGCTTCGGCGAGGGCGGTCCGCTCATCCGCGTGGAGTCCAGCGGCGGCGCGATCGCGGTGGACGATCTGCGGTAGTCTGCGCGCACCATGCCCCGCCCCGACGGACGAGCCAACGACGAGCTGCGCCCCACCTCCATCGAGATCGGCTTCCAGAAGTACGCCGAGGGCAGCGCCCTGGTGCGCGCCGGCGACACCTGGGTCCTGTGCGCCGCGTCGGTCGACGAGGGAGTGCCGTCGTTCCTCGCCGACCGCGGAGTCGGCTGGGTGACCGCCGAGTACGCCATGCTGCCGCGCTCGACCCACACCCGCACCGGCCGCGCGCCCGGCGGCCGCGGCAAGGAGATCCAGCGCCTGATCGGGCGCGCGCTCAGGGCCGCGGTCGACACCGCCGCGCTCGGGCCGCGCACCATCACCGTCGACTGCGACGTCCTGCAGGCCGACGGCGGCACCCGGGTCGCCTCCATCACCGGCGCCTACGTCGCGATCTCCCTGGCCGCCCGCGGGCTGGCGGAGCGCGGCCTCATCGCCGCCGACGCCCGCGTCATGCGCGAGCCGGTCGCCGCGATCTCGGTCGGTATCGTCGACGGCGAGCCGCGCCTCGACTTGCCCTACGCCGAGGACTCGCGCGCCGAGGTCGACATGAACGTGGTCATGACCCGGAGCGGGAAGCTGATCGAGGTGCAGGGCACCGCCGAGCGCGACCCCTTCTCGCGCGCTCAGCTCGATGCGCTGCTCGACCTGGCGGGGCGCGGCATCGCGCGGCTGTGCCAGGCCCAGGAGAAGGCGCTCCAGGCGCCGGCCGGGGCAGCATGACGAACCGAGCGAGGCTGGTCTTCGCCACCCGCAACCCGGGCAAGGTGGTCGAGCTCCACCAGCTCTGCGCCGGGCTCGAGCTCGAGATCCTGTCGGCGCGCGACCTCGATGTGCCGGACGTGGTCGAGGACGGCGACAGCTTCGCCGCCAACGCCGCCAAGAAGGCGCTCGAGGTCTCGCGCGCCACCGGGCTGCCGGCGCTCGCCGACGACAGCGGCCTCGAGGTCGACGCGCTCGGCGGCGCGCCCGGCGTCATCAGCGCGCGCTACGCCGGCCCCGAGCACGACGACCGCAGGAACAACGACAAGCTGCTCCGCGAGCTCGACGGGGTTCCGCCCGGGCGGCGCACCGCCCGCTTCCGCTCGGTCGTCGCCCTGGCCGACGCGTCGGGCCGCCTCGGCGGAGAGGTCCTCACCGCCGAGGGCACCTGCGAGGGAATCATCCTCGAGCAGCCGCGCGGCACCGGCGGCTTCGGCTACGACCCGCTCTTCTTCGCGCCGGAGCTCGGCTGCACCTTCGCCGAGGCCGGGGTCGGCCCGAAGAATGACCTGTCCCATCGCGCCCGTGCGATGCGCGCCATGCGCCCACGTCTCGTCGAATACTTGGGCCTTGCCAATGGGGGCCCTTCCAGGTAAATCCCAGTCGTCATCGCGGGGTGTGGCGCAGCCTGGTAGCGCACCTGTTTTGGGAGCAGGGAGTCGGAGGTTCGAATCCTCTCACCCCGACCGCACGCAGCCTCCCCGGAGGCTCACGCGCCCATAGCTCAGCCGGATAGAGCATCGGCCTTCTAAGCCGAGGGTCGGAGGTTCGAGTCCTCCTGGGCGCGCTCGAGGTCTTGCGCCTCCGACGCCCGCTCCGGTATATCAATGCGTCTCTCGATGTTTCGGTGGGAGTAGCTCAGCTGGTAGAGCACCGGGTTGTGGTCCCGGGTGTCGCGGGTTCGAACCCCGTCTCTCACCCCACGCGACGCCGCCGGCGACAGCCGATCCGCACGCGCCCGCGGCCCGGCCCTCCTCCTCAGTAGGCGCGAATGGCGCGCTCGATCCGCTCGAGGGTCGCCGGCTTGACCACGCAGTCGTCGAACAGGCCGCGCACGACCGCCTCGCGCAGCTTCAGCGCGTCCGAACCGCTGTAGGCGACGATCCGCGGGCGCCCCTCGTGCGGAGTCGCGCCGCGCAGGATCGAAGCGAGTGTGATGCCGCTGACGTCCGGCAGCACGACGTCGACCAGGGCGACGTCGGGTTCGAAAGCCTCGGCGAGCTCGATGGCCTCGCGACCCTCGCGCGCGGTGGCAACCTCGTACCCGCGAGCGCGCAGAGCGTCGCCGATCATGACAAGAACATCCTCGTCGTCGTCGACGACGAGAACGCGCAAGGTGACCTCTTCCGGCGACATCCTTCCCACCACCCGCAGTCATCGTAGCGGACTACGGGCGGAGCACACGGCTTTTTCATGGAAATGTGCGATGGGCACGCGTCAGCGTTTCGCGTCGGGAACGCGGCCGAGGGCATCGGGTGTGTCGCGGTGGAAACGGGGAAATTCGGGACACGTGAGTGGGGCAGCAGCAAAGGCCGATCCGCTTGTGCCGAGCGGACGCCGCCTGGTACGTAAAAGAGGACTCCGATGGGGAAGCGAACGGAGCTCGAAGCGGCGCAATCTTCACTGGCCGAAGCGATCGTCGGACTGCGCTCGGCGCGCGAACGGGTGTCCGGTCACCTGGCGCTGCAGCCGCGCGCCGACCGCGCGGTGCGGGCGGCCGAAGCACTCGCCTCCGACCTCGCCGACACGCTCCGTGCGCTGCCGGAGGGCGGCGACGAGCCGTCCTAGAGCGCGAAACACTTACATGCCCCTCCCGCGGTAGACTGGCCGCGTGGGGAAGGAGCGCGCGAGGCGGAGCGCCACCGCCGTCGCCCGGGTGGACCAGGCTCGCCGCAACGAGGACCTCGTCCTCGCCGAGAACTCCCTCGAGGCGGTGCGCTTCGTGTGCACCATCCGGATCGTCCTCGTCTTGTGGCTCGGCGCGACCACCGTCGTGGGCGCGAAGCTGGCAGGCGAGACGTTCGAGGGCGATCCGATCAGGGTGGCCGCCATCATCGGCTACCTGGTCTTCTCGGCGATCGCGATCGTCTCGACCCGCCGGTCGAGCCCGAACACCGGCGAGGCGCTGCTCAAGCCCTTCTACGCCATCGCCGGCGACTTCACCTTCGCCGCCCTGATGAACTGGCGCGACGCCGCCAACGGCCACTTCGCCGACAGCAAGGTGGCGGCGGTGTGCGCGCTCTACATAACGTTCGCGGTCTCCTACTTCAGCCTGTGGCACGTCGTCGCGTCGGGAACCGCCGCCGTCCTCGTCTATGCGCTCAGCGTCGTCGGATCCGGCGGACAGCTGATCGGACGGACCACTCTCATGGTGCCGGGCGCGCTGGTCGGGCTGTGCTTCCTGGTCGGCTGGGCCAACTGGCGGACGCGACGCATGTTCGTCAACCTGCGCAAGCGAGACAACCTGACCCGCTTCCTGCCCCGGCAGGTGGCAGAGCGGATCCTGGCCGGGGGGGAGTCGCGGCTCGAGCCGGTGCAGCGCGAGGTCACCGTCCTGTTCACCGACATCCGCGACTTCACGACCCTGAGCGAAACCATGGCGCCGGCCGACCTGCTCGCCTTCCTCGACGACTACTTCGGCCACATGAGCCAGATCGTCAAGGGGCACGACGGGGTGGTGAACAAGTTCCTCGGCGACGGGATGCTGGCCTTCTGGGGCGTGCCGGACGACGACCCGCGCCACGCCGAGCGGGCGCTGGCGGCCGCGCTGAACATGAGAGCCAAGCTGCGCGAGATGAACGCGCAGCGCGACGGCGGCGGGCTGCCGCCCATCCGCATCGGCATCGGGATCCACACCGGGGTGGTCGCGGCCGGGATGCTCGGCGGCGCCGACCAGCACGAGTACACCATCATCGGGGACGCGGTGAACGTCGCCTCGCGGGTCGAGGGGCTGACCCGCCGGCTCGAGACCGACATCCTGGTCAGCGAGTCGACCTGGAGCCAGGCACAGGCCGGCTTCAGCGGCCGCCGGCTGGCGGAGGAGCTGGTCAAGGGCCGCGCCGAGCCGGTGGTCGTCTACGCCCTCGACGAGTAGCCGACCGCCGAAAAACTTCACGCCCGCCCGGCGTGTGGCCGAGCGGGCGCGTCCCCACCCCGAAAGTGCGAGGCGCCGCTACTTGCCGGCGCCGGCCTGACCGGCGAAGTAGTTCCTCACCACGCGGGTGTCCGCGGTCAGGAACGACAGGCGGTCCTGGTCCTTCTGCGCCTCGATGACTTCGTCGAGGCGCTGAGTGCACTCGTTGCACGGCTTCTTGGCAACCTGCACCATCGCCAGCAGCACGCCCTCACGCAGGAGGCGCTCGGTCGAGTCGGCCAGCTTGAGCAGGAGCGGCATCGCCGCGCTCGCCTTGTCGCCGAGCTTGGCGATCTCGAACAGCGCGCGCTCCTGCGCCGCGATCTGGAACGACTCCTTGGCCGCCTTCGACCAGGTGCCGTCGTCGTCCTTGGTCAGCTTGGGCGCCGGCGGCAGCTTCAGCTCGGTCACGATCGCCTCGGGTCCCAGCTCGAGGTACTTGATGTAGCACTTGGCATCCGAGCCGCAGGCGATGCCGACCAGCGCGCGCACCTTGTGCTGCAGGAACAGGGTCGCGAAGGCGCGGTAGCCCTCGATGTCGTCCTCGGCCGCCGCCTTCTTCTCCTTGTCGCTGGCCTTCTCGGCTTCCTTGACCTTGTCCTGCGCCTTCTTGACGTAGCGGTCGATCATGAAGTCGATCGGCCCCAGCTGGTCCTTGCTCTTGACCAGCCGGGCGTAGGCCATGCCGGCCGCCTTGCGGATCTCCTCGACCTCCTGGGCGTCGTTCTTGATCTCGCCCGCCATGTAGTCGAGCGCGGCCTTGCTCGGCTCGCGCGCGATCATCGAGTAGACGTCGATGGCGAGCGGACGAACGAAGACGTCGTCAGTCTTGGCGTCCTTCATGTAGCCCGCGACCACCTCGGCCGCGCTCGGGTCGTTGATCTTGCGGAGCGCGTCGAGGATGCCGTTGTGATCGGGCGGACCGGGCACGCCGCCGGGACCGAAGAACGAGGTCCGCGACTTCTTCTTGAGCCCGTCGATCAGGATCGGCACGGCCGCCTTGGAGCGCAGGTCGCCGAGCACGATGGCCGACTTGTAGGCCACGGCGCCGGGGGCGATGCACGAGGTGCCTGGCCCCTCACCCTTCGAGTCGCAGTCGTTCGCGAAGTTGTTGTCCTTGGCGAACTTGTTGACCTCGGGGTGCTCGCCCTTGAACACCTTGAGCAGCTCGGGGATGGCCGGCTCGCCGTACTGGGTGAGCGCGCCCCGGACCTGCGGGAAGATGACGTCCACCTGGTAGAGGGCGAGGACCAGAGGTCCCAGCGCCGCCGGGTTGCGGGTCGCGCCCAGCCCGTTGGCCGCCGCGCCGCGGATCTTCGCGGACGACACCATCGCCTCGGGGTTGTCGCGGTTCTCGTCGTCGAGCGGGTCGGTCTGCAGCACCTTGACCAGGGTCTCGACCGCACGCTGATCGCTGCCGAAGTTGCCGAGCGCGCGCATGGCGGCGATCCGGACGTTCTGTCCCGGATCGGTCACCGCCAGCGGCTTGCCACCCGGGGCCGCGTTGACCGCGGCCATCAGCGCCTGGACGCTCGACGGATCGCGAGCGCGCCCCAGCGCGTCCGCCGCCGCCATCGCGTCCTCGATCGAGCGGGTGTCGCCGACCTCGAACTGCAGCGCCTCGATGAGGAACGGCACCGCGTCCTTCCAGAACGGACCCGCGTGGTCCTTGCCGCGCGCGTCCTTGTAGCTCGGCTGGCTGGCGAGTCCGATGATGATTCGCAGGAGGCGCGACGACCTGGCGCGCTTGCGCCACATCTCGCCGAGGGGCTTGATCGCCTTCGGGTCCTTGACCTCGTCCGCCAGCTTGTTGACCGCCCGCTCGACCTCCTTCGGGTCGTCGTCGTCGAGCTTGTCGATCCAGGTGTCCGCCTCGTACGGATCCTTCGGGCAGCCAGTCAGGGTCGTCAGCAACAAGAGACCGGCCAGGAGGCCGGCCGCCGGGCCCGTGAGGGCCCGGTTCACTATGCGAGCCAAATGCATGGACCCGCTCCTTCCTTCATTGGGTCGACGCGCGCCGGTTGACCGCGAACATGATGTTCGGGTACTCGGCGGCGTACGCCGTCTTGAGGACGCGGTTCAGCACCTTGGCGGACGTGTCCTTGTCCGCTTGAAGGATCAGGAGTCCATCGAGACAGATCTCGTCCGGCTTGGTGTCGGGATGGAAGTCCTGCGGATTGGTGCAGTAGGCCTTCTCCTCCGGCGGCAGCTTGTCGAACCCGGTCATGCGGAACGAGGTCTTCTCCTGGCGCAGACGATCGTAGAGCTCGACGATCTTCCACTCCATGCCCTCGTCCCGCGCGATCTGGGTGACGTCACCGACGCGCTGGCCGTTGAAGGTGATGGTGTCCCGCGTGACGATGATGATCGGCGACCGCTTCAGCTTGGCCTGGATCACCGCGTTCGGCAGGACCAGTCCGCGCTGCGCCGAGATGAGCTCGCCGCTGGCCGAGAAGACCATCAGGAGGAAGGTGACCAGGATGGTCATCATGTCGACGAAGGGCGTGACGTTGAGGAACACGTCCACCTTTCGCCCACTCCCTCCCCGGGCCCCCTGGGCCAGGTGCTTGAAGGGTACCGCGCTGTAGAGCCGCGGGCCTGGTGAATGAACGGGCATGCCCCATCACTCCTTGAACCGCACCGACAGCGATTGCGGGTCGATGAATCCAATGTCCCTGAACTGGGCCCCGATCGCGGTGTCCATCGCGCTGATGACGTCCTGGTAGGTGACGTCGTCCTCGGCGGCCACCTCGATGTCGGACCGGTCCGCCATCGAGGTCTTCTTGTAGTCGTCGAGCACTTCGCGGAGGCCCTGCCAGTCCTGCTGATCGCCGTCCTTGTTGATGCGGCGAAGGTCTCCGCTGGTCTGCCCGACCCACACTTCGTTCTTGGTGACCAGGATCGACGCGTAGATCTTGTTCTGATCGTCGAGCTTCGTCGCCTCGCGCCCCAGGCCTTTCGGCTTGATGTTGATCTGGGCGAACTGGGTCCACACCGCGGTCACCAGAAGGAACGCGGTGAGACAGCTCATGAGGTCGATGAACGGAACGACGTTGATCTCGATGTCGACC
>Ga0111538_10003792_pt1 | contig 21090 bp, 21 predicted proteins | sample SoiMethybrSBSTD1_FD_79669 | JGI IMG/M metagenome (GOLD analysis project Ga0111538, IMG submission 79669) | Bulk soil microbial communities from a Populus tree surrounding site in Tennessee, USA - Soil MetaG P. TD hybrid SBSTD1 (version 2)... | ecosystem: Environmental > Terrestrial > Soil >... | reverse complement strand
GTATCGAGGCCTACAATGCCAAGAACTACAAGCTCGCGCTCGACCGCTTCGAGAACGCGTCGCAAATGGCAGGCGGGCGACAGTTGCGCGTCCTGAACGGGATCTACCTCGCCAACCGCGAGCTCGGCCGCCGCGATGGAGCGCGACAGGCGTTCGTCCGGATTGTGGATTACGGGCTTGCTTCCGAGCGGCTGGCCGCCAAGTTCCTGTTCAACCCCAATTCGGCGAAGTTCGCGTCGGCGCAGGCCGGTGGCTGGGAATACGGCATGTGGCTGCAGCAGATCGCAAGCCGCACGGCCGAGGCCGACAAGTGCCTCGAGGTCGTCGGTCACACGACCGCGACGGGCTCGGTCGACGGCAACGAGCGCTTGTCCCTGCAACGCGCCGAGTACATTCAGGGGCGCCTGCAGAGAGTGTCGGGCGGCGACCGCTCCACCCGTTTCGCAGCCAAGGGTGTCGGTGCCAGGGAGCTGATCGTGGGGACGGGCATGGACGACGCGAGCGATGCACTGGACCGCCGGGTGGAGTTCAAGACGACGGCCTGCGCTGCTCCCGTGGCGGACAGGAAGTTCGACCAGCCGGCACGCCCCGTGAAGGCCGACGCACCGGTCCGAGCAAAGCCGAAACGCCAGGCTGCCAGAAGCGAAATGGGCGTCGACAGCCTGCCGAAAGGTGTGGAGCAGCAGATCCGCAAGTACATCGGGTCCGGCACGCTCAGGCAGCTGCTTGAGGACTAGAGCCCGAAGGTGGGCCGCTCGCGCAGGGCGCAAGCGGCCGGCATGCCAGCCGTGATGATCAGACCTCCGCGTGATGCATGTGTGACGCGGGTATCGCGACCAGTTCTCCACATCCCTCTGGCGCGGTTGGCCTGAGGACACTATTTGTCTTGCGCCGAGCCGGGCGGCAGTCGGATGCACGTGCCTGCCCGGCGAGGTTTTGTCGAGGGACAGTCACCGAGAAAGGGTGCAATGCGCGGTTACAAGGATCAGGACATGAAGGAGCGGCTCGCCCGGGCCGCGGAAGCGAGACAGAAGGCATTGGAGAAATTCCGGACGCGGCCGGCGGCGGATGATCCCGAGGTCGTCAGGCGGCGCGAGGAGCGGGCAGCAATTGCGGCAGCTCGCGAGGTGCGTGAGGCCGAGCGCAGGGCGCAGAAGGCCAAGGAGGCCGAGGAGCGGGCGGCACGCGAGGCGGTGGAGAAGGTCGAGCGTGAGGCGCGGGAACGTCGTGAGGCCATCGAGAAGGTCATCCGCGAAGCCGCCGAGGCGGCCGAGCGCAAGGCCGAGCGGGATCGTCGCTATGCGGCGCGCAAGGCGCGTCAGACCGTCAAGAGGTGACGCGGCGAAGGCGCCGACAAGCGTTTCGTCGGCGCCGGGTCAACCCTCCTGCGCTTTCTGGAGCTCGGCGTCTTTCGCCGTTGCGCGCTTGAGCGCCGATCGGTCGGCGAGCCGTGCCACGTAGGCCGTGAACTCGGGCCGCTCGGGGACGAGCTTGAACATCATGCCCCAGCGCAGCCCCGAGCCGATGACCACGTCGGCAGCGGTGAATTGCTCGCCCATGAGATAGGGCTTGGCTTGCCCCGCGGCCTTGGCGAGCACCTCCATCACGGTATCGAAGTCGCCAAAGCCCAGCGTCGATCGCGCGGGCGGCTCCTTGCGCGGAAAGGCCCGCTCCGTGATCGCTGGCTCGAAACAGCTCGGCCCGAAAAACAGCCACTTGAGATAGGTCCCGCGCCGAGGGTCGCCCACGGGGATGCTGAGCTTCGCTTTCGGGAACGCGTCGGCCAGATACGTGCAGATGGCGGCGGCCTCGGTGATGACGACGTCGCCGTGCCTGAGCGCCGGCACCTTGCCCATGGGGTTCACGGCCAGGTACTCGGGCTTGAGGTTCTCGCCCTTCTTGAAGCTGACGAGATGGATGTCGTAGGGCTCGCCCAGCTCCTCGAGCATCCAGTGCACGATCGAGGACCGGGAGGGCGCGGCGTGATAGAGCGTCAGCTTGGGCATGACGGACTCCTGCGTCTGCGGTGTTGGGCTACAGCTAGGAGCGGAATGTGGCGTCCGGATGGGGCTTCCTGACAGCAGCCGAGCCTGCCGGAGGATGCCAACGTCCGCGTGGGAGGGAGGTGCCTGTGCCTGCTGACACAATGCTCAACAGCGAGACCCTGGCGACGTTGGTGACGGCCGCGCTCGGCCTGCAGTTTGCAGCTTTCGGCTGGCGGATTCTCAGGGAGATTCAACTGGAGGACGAGGGGCGGAGGACGTGGTTCCTGGTCACCGACTTCTTCATCATCCTGTCGATGGGCGCGACGGTGGCAAATTGCATCGTTTTGCCGCTGGCGGGGCACCGCGACCCGCTGTTGATCGCGCGCACCGTGGCGATCGCCTACATCGTCATTGCCGCGCATCCGCTGAACACCGCCGCCCACTACAGGCTGTTCTCGCCCTGGGGCCGCACGAAATACCGCCAGCAGGGTCGCGATGTGCCCTATGTCACGGATCAGGAGTGGATCACGCTGCTCTTGACGGCGGCCGCAGTCGGCACAGCCTTGTGGCTGCTGCAGTGATCGTCACGCCTGCAGGCGCTCACCTTCACCGCCCGCGGCGCACACCGTCCCACCAGGCGCAGGTGCCTATGCCCACCTCGAAGTTGCCCGCGATCACCTGCACGGGCTGGCGCTGGCCGTCGGCCGCCGCCTTGGCGCGCATTGCCCGCGCCTGTGCCAGCTGTTCGGGCGGCAGCCATGTGCGGTCATGGCCCCACAGGCTCGGACCGTAGGTCATCTCCACGGGCTGCCAGGTCTTCGGATCGATGGAGCGTCCGCCCCAGCCGTACTCGATCAGGAACTCGTTGGGCGTGCGCGCGTAGAACGAGGTCATGAAGTCGTTGGTGTGGCGCCCGAGCGTGGTGGAGACGCGGCCGGGCTCGACGGAGGCTAGGTCGTAGGCCTGGCCCACGTCGTCGAGGCTCATGAGCTCCATCATGACATGGTGGATGCCGGTCCGCCCCGTCTCGATCATCGCCAGACTGTGGTGGCGCGGGTTGAGGTGGAAGAAGTAGGCCTTGAAGGGCTTCAGGATGTAGTCGCTCAAGCCGAAGCCCAGCACGTCCTGATAGAACCAGGCGAGATCGTCGACGCACTTTACGTGCAGCACGACGTGGCCCATGCCGAGCGTACCGGTGCGGAAGCCCGAGATCGCCCGGCCCGGCTGGAAGGGCGCATCGGACGCCTCGGGGCCATGAAACGCCTCCAGGCGGGTGCCGGCAGGGTCCTGGAACACGATCCCATCGCTCACGCCGCGCAGGGCGAGGGTGTAAGCGGGCAACCGCGATACGTTCACCTTGGCGGCCTCGAGCCGCCCAGCCAGGGCATCGAGCGCGGCCGCGCTCTCGACCTCCCAGCCGAACACACCGTCTCCCGCTTCCTCGGTGCAGACCACGATCCTCTGCTTGCGGTCGTCCATGCGGAACTTCAGGGTGCCGCGGGTGCGCTCGACGAGCTGCAGGCCGAGGAACTTCGTGCCGTACTCGGCCCAGTCGTCGATCCTGTCGGAGCGCAGGCTGGCGTATCCGAACGAGCCCAGTGCCGAGTCGTGGGTCATGGCGCCTACTCCTGCCGTTGCCGCACGGAGTTCATCCTGCGCCGGCTAAGGCACGGATGCAACGCCGCCGGCGGATCAAGTCAGCGGCTTCACAGCGAAGTAGCCGCCATCGAGATAGACGAGGGGTGAAACCTTCTCGTCCAGCACGATGCCGATCACCTCGCCGACGAACAGCGTGTGCGTGGCGAAGGTCATGGTCGGGCCGGTCCGGCAGATGATGGCAGCCTGGCTGTCGACCAGATACGGCAGCCCGCCGTCGTGATCATCCCAGCTGCCGAACCGGAAACGCTCCTCGCCCGCTGCGGCGGAGAACGACCTGCACATCTCGGCATGGCACTCCTGGAGGATGTTCACGCAGAATTCGCCGCGTGCGACCAGGGCCTCGTACATCGATGCGCTGCGGTTGATCGAGATCGTCAGCGCGGGAGGGTCCATGCTGAAGGAGCTGACGGCCGTTGCCGCCATGCCATAGCGGCGGCCCTGATGGGCCGTGGTGACGAGCGCGACGCCGGATGCAAGCCGGCGCATGGCGCCTTTGAACTGCAACTCGAGCGGTCGCGGGGAGGCAGGATCGGCGGAGGGCGCACCGGAATTGCGGGCATTTTCGGGCATCGCGGCCGTCCTGGATCTGAGACCTGGCGGTCATTCTAGATCAGGATCGCCCCGGATAGAATCGCCACCTTGCCGTGCGCGGCGGCTGCGCGTCGGGTGCTACGACAGGGCGGCCTTCAGATGGCGTGCGATCTCATCGAGCGTCGGCCCTGCTGCCCGCATCAGCTTGCCCATCGGCAGGAAGCCGTGCAGCTGCCCCGGCACCCTCCACGATGTGACGCGCACGCCCGCCTCAATCAGCCGCCGGGCATAGGCCTCGCCCTCGTCGCAGAGCGGATCGTGGCTCGCCGTGAGGATCAACGCCGGCGGCAGACCACGGAAGGACGCCGCCTTGAGGGGCGAGGCGCGCCAGTCCGCCTTGTCCTCGGGGCCGCGCAGGTAGTTGGCGTAGAACCAGGTCAAAGTGCTGCGTGTCAGCAGGAAGCCCTCGGCCAGACGTTCGTGCGACGGCGTGCACATGTCGAGATCCGTGACGGGATAGAGCAGAACCTGATGACGCAGGCTCGGCCCGCCGGCCTCCCGCGCTGCAATGCAGGTCGCCGCCGCCAGCGTTGCCCCGGCGCTGTCGCCGCCGACCGCGATGCGGTCCGCGTCGATGCCGAGGTCGGCGGCGTGCCCGGCGACCCACGTCGTCGCGGCAATGGCGTCGTCGACGGCCGCCGGGAACTTGTGTTCGGGCGCCAGGCGGTAGTCGATCGACACGACTGCACAGCCCGAGCGATTGGCGAGATGGCGGCACACGCCGTCATGCGAGTCGAGATCGCCCATCACCCAGCCGCCCCCATGGCAATAGACGAGGGCCGGCAGCCGCCCAGCCGCGGGTCCTGCCGGCACGTAGTGGCGCAGCTTGATCGAACCGCCCGGTCCCTTCGCCGACAGGTCGCGTACGGAAGCCACCTCGGCGGGAGGAGGTGACACGGCGATGCGGACTTTGTCGTAGGCCTGCCGCGCCTCCTGAATCGTCAGATCCTCATAGGGCGGCCGGCCCGTGGCCTTGATCAGTTGAAGCGCCCTCGCGGCGTCCGGATCGAGGTCCATCGCATGCACCCAGCGGGAGAAGAAGAATGTGCGCCGCCTGCGGCCCTTCCACGCCGGGCCACACCTGCACCGTCTTTTGGCACATCGCTTCTACCAATGGAAACTCGAGATCGGCAAGGTCGGGCAGCGCCGGCTCCTAACGCCGGCGCGCTCGGCCACCACGTCGCCGGGCACGCGGGGTGGACTACTTCTTCCAGAGCGCGCCCAGTGCAAACCCGATGACCGCGGCCACAGCCAGCGTTGCCATCGGTTTCTCCTTCATGGAGTTCTCCACGTAGGGTTTGAAGTTGCGCGCCGCCTCCTGGGCCTTCTCGCCGTACTCGCGCGCCTGCTCGTTCACTCTCCCTGCCATCTCTTGCGCGCTGTCGGCGGCGCCCTTGAGCTGATCCCCCACACTTTCAGCCATCGCGCGCGCCCGGTCCTTGAGCATGTCGGCTGCGCTCGCCTCGTGGCTGCCGTTGCCGCCGGCGTTCCGGGAATAGTCGAGAGGGTATTCTGCTTTTTGCTGTGTCATTGCGAGCTCCGTTGAATCAGTCCGGAGAACGCCGCAGCTCGCGGTTGGTTCATTCCTGCCAGACCTCCCCGCCTGATCGAAAGCTTGGTCTCCGCGGGAACTTTTCGCGGTCCGCGGACATTTTTCTGCACGTCACCCAAGGAGGCCTTCATGTCCACCATCCTGCTTGTCGTCATCGTTCTGCTGCTGCTCGGCGCGCTGCCTTCGTGGCCCTACAGCCGCAGCTGGGGCTACGGCCCGTCCGGACTGCTCGGTGTGCTGCTCGTCGCCGTCCTGCTCTTCGCTTTGCTTGATCGGGCCCCGATCTAGGAAGCGTCAGCAGGTAGATCAGACGCCGTGACGCTCGCCACCCCTCGGGATGCGAGGGTGGACATCTGGTCATGGCAGTGGACCGCCGCGGCCTGCGCTCGAAGCCCGGCCGCGGCTGTGCCATCTGATGGAGGGTGCAGCGAGTCCTGTCACCGGAGGACCGACATCATGGCAATCGGCAGCACGGCACTCGTCAATTTTCTCATCGTCATCGCCATCGGAATTGCCGCCGGGCTTGTCTTCAATCGCTATGCACGCAGCTGGCTCTCGCGCCTTGGCGCGACGACGCGCAGCGACGTCACGGCGTGCCTGGTCGCCATCGCCGGCTCCTTCATCGGCTTCCATATCGGAGTGATCGTGGGGCTGCTGCCGTCCCCGCTGATGTTCTACATCACGGCTGCCATCGGTGCGGCCGGCGTGCTATGGCTGTGGCGCGGCAAGTAGCAGGCTTCACCGCTGTGTCCTGCCGGCGGCAACGCGCTCACGCGCCACTCGAACGCCTCCGCCGGCGCGCCGGTCTGCCGCATCTTGCCGGTGTCCATCGGTCGGTTACAAATCACGAGACGAGCCCGCGAGACCTGCCGCACGTCGAACTCGTCGGCGCAGCCTGGCGGCGTGCGCGCTCGCAGCCGCGGCTGGAGGAGCCATGACCGATCGTCCCCTCGTCGCCGTCATCGGGACCGGCGGCACCATCTCGTCGCTCGGCCGCGACAGCATGGATGTGCTGGACTATCCCGAATTCGGCATCAAGCTGGCGGTCGACAAGGTGATCGAGCGCTATCCCGAGATCGCGGGGATCGCCGATACGCTGCCGGTGCCGTTCCGCGCCGTCGGAAGCACGGCGATCGGGCCGGCGGAATGGCTCGAGCTTGCCGCCGTCATCCACCGCCTCGCCGACGAAGAGCCGCGCATCTCGGGCTTCGCCATCTCCCACGGCACGGCCACGCTGGAAGAGACCGCCTACTTCCTGCATTTGACTCTTAAGACCGACAAGACCGTTGTGCTCGTCGGCGCGCAACGGCCGGCCAGCGCGCTCGGCAGCGATGCGGGCATGAATCTCGTCGGGGCGATCCGCACGGCTGCAGCCCCGTTGGCGCGGGGGCTTGGCGTGCTGGTGGTTCTTAACGACGAGATCCAGTCGGCCCGAGAGGTCACCAAGACCTCCACCTATCGCCTGCAGACGTTTCGCTCTCCCGACTTCGGCGCGCTCGGTCACGTCGACGGCGATGGCGTGAACATCTATCGCCGTCCCGTGCGCCGCCATGCCCCGGATACGGAGTTCGAGGTCGGCAGCGGGACGAAGCTGCCGCGCGTTGACATCGCCTACGCCTATGCCGGCAATGACGGCACGGTTGTGGAGGCACTGGTCGCCGCCGGTGCGCGCGGCATCGTCTCGGCAGGGTTGGCGCCGGGCATCCCGACACCGCGGGAGCGCGTCGCTCTGGAAAAGGCCCGCGATGCCGGGGTGGTCGTGGTGCAGTCGAGCCGGGCCGGGAGCGGGCGGATCGCGCTGCGGCGCTATCTCGATCAGGCCGGGATGGTCGCGGCCGACAATCTCAATCCCCAGAAGGCCCGCATCCTGCTCATGCTGGCGCTGACGCGGACCCAGAATATCGACGCCATCCGGCGATTGTTCGCGACCTACTGATCGCCCCGGCCCTGGCCCAGATCGGTAAGGTGCGTGGAGGCGGGGGCGCCCCGAGGAGCCCCGGTTTCCATGCCGCCCTGGGACGGCTGGGAAGGCGGGAGCGAGTGCGGCGGGCGCGCGCGTGCTGGCGTGCACAGACCCGTCGGCGGACAGCCGGGTACGTCCGCTGCAAGCACTTTTTTCGCGTTGGTTGGGGTGTGACGCTGGTGGTTGGGGTAACCGGAAGCTGGCTGAGGCTGCCCGGGCGGCTTCCGCCGACCGCCCATGGCAACGACATCAAATCTTCTTGAGCTTGCCGGCCTGCTTGCCGCGCCCTCTGCGGTCGTCCTCGAGTTCGAAGCTTACCCGATCGCCCTCGTTCAGGCCGCGGATGCCCGCGGCTTCCAGCGCTGTGGCATGTACGAATACGTCCTTGCCCCCTTCATCCGGCTGGATAAATCCGAAACCCTTCGCTGTATTGAAAAACTTCACAGTGCCGTTCATCGCAACCTCCTGGGCAGGCGAGCCATCGCGGTACTCACGTTGCTTCTGACTGTCAAGAGCGCCGATCGCGAAGTGCGAGTTCGTGACGGGCCCCCTGTGTCCATCCGCGTGGGAGCCTTCCCGGCGTGGTACGAGGCCGACCATGCAGCCTCCTGCGCCCCGCGCCCGACGCCTGCCCTATCGAGAGCCTGCCCAAACCAACCGAAGCTCCCCCAACGGCGCGCTGCCGGCATCACCATCGTCATAGGCGATTTCGGCCCGGCCCCCGCCAACCGATACAACTTCCCCCGGATACAGCCGGGAGACAGGCCAGGGCGCTAATACCCTCGTACCGGCACGAATCTCCTCCGCCTGGGGTGCGCGATCCAAAGCCAGGCTCGTCGTCTTGATGCAGGCCGCATAGCCGTCATCAAACAGAACATGCTTGCCGGCGTCGCAATCACGCTCGATCGTTCCATGATACCAACTGTTCTTCGACCACTCGGCCCAGACCACTGCGCCCTAGGGAATATCGCCTCCTATGATCCGCAAGTCCCTCACCGTGGCGCCGCCCGTGTCGCCGTCATCGTATGCCATCTGCGCCCTATCCCCGGAAATCGAGACAACTTGTCCGGGATAGAGGTGCGAAATGACCCACGGTGCCAGCACTCTTACGCCCGGACGAATTTCATCAGCTTGCGGCGCACGATCCAAAGCGATGCTGGCAGCGTTCAGGCAGGCCTTGTCGCCGTCGTGGAACGCAACATGCATGCCCGCGTCGCATGGCCTTTGTATTGTTCCACGATGCCAGTCGTTCGTTGACCATTCGGCCCAGACCACCGCTCCCGGGACAAGGTCCGACGCAATCGCCAAGCTGGCCAGGCAGTTGATTGCCAGGAGGCCGGACACCGAGGCGCTACGTCTGAAACGGGTGATCATTGGACGACTCCGCGGCTGCCTCCGACGTCATCGACGACATCCCTAGTTTGCGAAACGAAAGCTGCCATGCCAGCTGTTGTAGCTTAGGGTCCTAACACCATTCTGGCTCGTACCCGAGTAGGCCCTTTGGCCGGCCAAAATAAGTATGGTGACCGCTCCACCGGCTCTGGTGATTACTCCCGCATGGACAGCTGAGAGGCAAATCGAGGAATCGTCGGTGTATATGCCGGACCCCCAAATCTGACCTTTCATGCCTTCGGGCCCGCAATGGCATGCTATGCGTTGTCCTGACCCTCTATACCCGGTCGCATTGTAAGGGCATTGGATCGGTATCAAAGGATCGGTTGCCTTGGTTTCGTTTCCGGCACTGACGGACCCCGTGAACACGAAGCTCCGGTTCCATCGTTGCCAGTTCGCCGTGCTGATGCCATTTCGCGCCGAACCTGCGTAGCTCGATTGACCGGGCGCCGCGCGAAGCTCCACCCATCCTCCACCGGCACCGATCACGCCCGCGTGGCGCGCCGCAGCGCACACCGATGAGTCGTCGGTGTAGATGCGCGTACCCCACACTGTCCCTACGGCGGCCGCAGGAGAACAATGGCACGAGAGCTCGTCCCCGGCGGTCCTGAAGGTGGCTGGACAGGAAGACGTGAGCTTTCGCCGTTCCTGCTCGAGCCGTTCGCGTTCGACCTGCAGACGACGGCGCTCTGGTTCAAGTCGGCGCTCGACCTCCGCCTCCCTGCGGCGTGCTTCTTCGGCCGACCGCTCCTTCTCTTCGGCGTCCGCCTTCCGGCGTTCCTCCTCTTCCCTCTGCCTGGCCTGCTCCAGGGCTGCGCTGCGCTGCTCCTCCCTGCGCCGGGATTCCGCCTCGTCCTCCGCCTTGCGCCGTGCCTCGATCTCTGCTGCGTCCGCCATGGCTTGGCGGCGCCGCGCTTCCTCGCCACCGATCAGGGCGGCCTGCCGTTGGGTTTCCGGTCCTTTGTTGTGTGCTGGTTGTCGTACGGCACTCCAGCGCGTGTATTCGAAGCCGCCGTAGGCCCCACCCAGCAGCGCCAGCGCAACAGGGACCGCGAGTTGCCAAAGTCGCGCGCTTTGCCGACGTGCGGTCCGCGGCTTGCCCGCAGGTTTGGTTGCGCCGGTTGGGCGATGGCTCGCTTCCGTCTTGCGGCCGAGCATCAGCGGTCGCAACTCTGCGACCGATTGAGGGCGTTCGGATTGCTTGACCCTAAGACAGGCGTCAATCGCCATGAGGAAACCTGTCCGGTAAGCGCCGGCCTTGGCCTCCATCGCAGGTTTCATGTGGTCGACATCGACGCGCGACGTGGACTCGGCGGGAGGCGAACCTGTGACGGCCCGATAGAGTGTGGCGCCGAGCGCATAGACATCGGACCACGGTCCCTGCAATCGACTGTTTGATGAGTACTGCTCGTGCGGCGAGTACCCCGCCTTGATGATGCCCGTCAAAGTACGGCTCATCTGTCCGACCGCATGGCGGGCAGCACCGAAGTCGAGCAGGACGGGGGTTCCGTCGGGCCGAATGATGATGTTGTCGGGAGCAATGTCGCGATGCAGGAAGTTGTCCGCGTGCATTAACTCCAGCGCATCGAGTAGGGAGCCGACGATGCGATCCAGCTCCTCCTGCGAAGGTGGGCGGCCGAGAGTGCTCAACCACGCTCCGAAGTCGTGCCCCTGCTCGAAGACCATCACCATGTACGCGGTCGAATGGCCCTCGAACACTCGGGTGACCTGGACAATGCTTGGGTGCCGAAAACGCGCCAGCATCCGCGCTTCTTGCAGGAAGCTGGACCTTCCCCACTCGAATGCCTTCGTGTGCCGATCCGATTTCGGCCGCACGAGCATGGTCGCGTTGCGGTCGGCGAACTCGGCAGGGTAGTACTCCTTGATCGCAACCGACGTGCCGAGGTGGGTGTCCTCGGCCTCATAGGTGATGCCGAATCCACCGGAGCCGACCGCCCGCACGATGCGGTAGCTGCCGTCAAGGAACGTGTTGGCTGGCAGAAGCAGACGACTGTCCACCAGTGGCCCCCGTCAAATGGACCACCGATGCTAGCAAATCGACACTGCCCGAGGAATGCAAACTCACACCCCTGGCCCATGTGTGCGCGCGGCCGTCGCAGATATGCTTCAAGGATCACACGCGGGCGATTTCTCTTCCGGCTCGGATTGTGCCTGCCTGAGGCACGGCCGGGTCGGCAGGACCCCCAAGGGCTACCAACTGGTGCCGCGGTACGTCTCGCAATCCCGCCCGGAGGGCATCTGATCAATGGGCATAAGTTCTCGCCTTGGCAGCCAGCGCCAAAGGCACCATGGCCTGAAGATCGCCCGGCTTCGTCCTCGGCGTCCTACCGAGCGCGCACCTTTCGGACCCCACGATAAGCCGGCCTGTACCAATACCGCCGGCCATAGCCGCGGTAGGCAAAGTAACCCGGCCCAGAGACGACGTAGTAGCGAGGCCCGAAGAAGCCGCAGCAGTAGGCGTAGGAGTCATCCCACCCCGCGGACGCCGGCAGCGAGGCCCAACCGACGACACCAATCGCAAGTAGACCCGTGAGTGCGAGTTTCTTCATTGCCGGCTCCTGCGAGCGAATCACTTGTCACCCGCATTATAGAGCGGGTTGCGTCAGAGCGTTGGTCAAGTGGTTGTCTGCGCGATCTTTTTGCCGGATCCTGGATCCTGCGCAACAGCCTGGTCTGAAAGTGTCGCTCAGTGGCATCTCCAGGGTTGCATCCCGGCGTCGGGTAGACCCGGCCGCAGCCAGGCGAAGAACCGGCAAGTCAGCGGAGGTGAAGGGGATCGCCGGGATGGTGGCGCGGCAGACAGAGTGCCGCGGAAGGATTTGATCTGGGCGGCGGTCTGGCGATACCGAACGCGCGGCAGTTGTACCCGCGGAAGTGGCGGTCACGCCTCACCTGTACGGGCTCGGTCGCTCGTGCTCGATCACCCACTCACGGCAGGTGGGACGCTTCGCCTTCGCTCCATGGCTCGGGAAACTGAGCTGTCCATGCGCCTTCGGCATCCGGAAATCAAAACCACACGAGCGATTTCGGTCGGCCGCGCAACGACATCAAATTGCTCGAGAGCACGCTCGAAGCAGTCGGATTCGAAGTCGCGACAGTGAAGGGAAGCAAGCCGTGCGTGGCGGAGTGCCCCCCGCGGCAGCTCGACCGGACGAGCATCCCGCCCCTGGGCGATCTCGACAACGAGCCAACTATTGGTCGGGGCAGAGGGATTCGAACCCCCGGCCCCCTGCTCCCAAAGCAGGTGCTCTACCAGGCTGAGCTATGCCCCGACATCGCGATGTTCGACAGCACCGGCGCAGTGCCGACTCAGTGGCCGGAGGCAGTACCGTGCGCTGAAGTTGACGCCTTTCTGTTCCGTTTCAGCCCTGGCGTCAACCGGAGGTACCGGCGGCGGGAGCCCCTGCAACACGCTGTGGGAGCCTACTTCTTGGACGATTTGTTTCGGCCGAAGAAGCGATGCTCCACCCTGTCGCCGGCCTTGAGACCCAGGCGCTCGGCTGCTCCGCCGGCGAGCTCGAGGCATGCCGAGACATCGCCGCGCGAGCCGATGATGGCCTCCGACAAAGGCTCGGTGCGCGCCTCGATGCGATGCACGACACCGTCCGCGCGGATGAACACCATATCGAGCGGGATATAAGTGTTGCGCATCCACATCGTGATTTCCTGGGGCGTATCGTAGAAGAACAGCATGCCCTGGTCGTCGGCCAGGCTGGTGCGGAACATCAGGCCCTGGGCCTTCTCTTGCGGCGTATCCGCGATCTCGACGTTGATGACGCGCACCGTGGCGGCGGTGTGGAGCTTCAGCGTTTCACGGCGCATGGCGAGGGCCGGATGAAGGAGACTGACCGTCGCGGCCAGGACGAAAAAAAACCAGGCCGCCTTGAGGGCAGCCCGGCCACGTGACGCTCTCCCTGGGGGAGAGGCTCGATCAGTGCTTGGGTGGCAGGCCCGGAGGCGCGCCGTCGGGCCGCAGCTCGGCGGCCATGCAGCCTTTGATCCCCATGCCCCAGCGGACCTGGACGGTCTGGTCAGGCCGCAACTCGGTGAAGCCGAAGCGGCGCAGCGTCTCCATGTGAACGAAGATGTCAGGGGTGCCCTCCCCGCGGGTAAGGAATCCGAAGCCTCGGACCCGATTAAACCATTTTACGCGGGCGCGCTCCCAATCACTTTCCGCGGTGACCTGCACATGCGTGCGCTGCGGCAGCTGGGAAGGATGGATGGCCGTGCTCTCGTCCATGCTGAGGACGCGGAAGGCTTGCAGCCCCCTGGGCCGCTTGAGCACCTGGCAGTGGACCCGGGCGCCCTCGTAGGCGGTCTGGTAGCCACCGGCCCTGAGGCAGGTTACGTGCAGCAGCACGTCGGCAAGACCGTTGTCGGGAACGATGAACCCATACCCCTTCGAGACATCAAACCACTTTATTGATCCGGCGATCTCGAATACTTCAACATTTCCCTCCGCCTGCACATCACTATGCTGCAACTGTTCATCCGCATAGTCCGGAGAAAACTTGCTGTCTTTCTCCTGTACCATACCGGAACCCCCCGCGTTACGTGTGAACCACTCCTGATCTGCCGGATTTCAGCCGTTCCGATTGCCCTCTCGGAATCGTGCCGCCCCCGACAGCACGACCGAGCTATATCCAACCCTCGTGGGTGAGGCCAGTAGATTCTGTCATCCCAATGGAAAATTCACTGAAGATGCTGCTCACGATGACTGGCAATACTCGCACAACCGGCTGATAGCGCTTCGCGTTCTTGCTCAGGGCCGGCGAATCCACGACGACCACTGAATTGTGGACTATGCTAAGCTGCCAATTTCAAGTGGATAACTTGAATCGCGCAGTAAAAGAGCTTGATGCGACACGACAAACATCGCGGCTTCGACGACCGATTCGTCTTGGGATCGGCGCGCAACCTCGTTGGTATGGATGGCAGAATCTTGGCCCATGGGTGGCGATTCTCGGGAAGGGTCCAACTCCCGTAAGCTGTGGCGCAGGCGCCGCTTGCCAACCCCTGCTTGCGCGCTGGGGCGCACGGGCGCAATCTGATGGGCGCAGCGAGGGGCAAGACAGGAGGTCCGAGGTGTCTCTGCGTTATCTGCACACCATGGTGCGCGTCACCGACATCGAGCGAAGCCTGGATTTTTACTGCAACAAGCTCGGCATGCAGGAGGTCCGCCGCCGCGAGGACGAGGCCGGCCGCTATACCCTGGTCTTCCTGGCTGCCTCAGAGGACAAGTCGAGCGCCGCCGGCGCCAATGCCCCGCTACTGGAGCTGACGTTCAACTGGGATCCCGAGAAGTACGGCGAAGGGCGCAATTTCGGGCATCTGGCCTTCGAGGTCGACGACATCTACGCCCTCTGCGACCGCCTGATGAAGGCTGGCGTCACCATCAACCGCCCGCCGCGGGACGGACGCATGGCGTTCGTGCGGTCGCCCGACAACATCTCCATAGAGCTGCTGCAGAAGGGCCAGGCGAAGCCCAAGCAGGAGCCCTGGGCCTCGATGCCCAACACCGGCAAGTGGTGACGGCGCCTACGGCCGGCGGATGCAGGTGAATTTGCTAAAAATCTGATGTCCCGGAAATCGGGTCCTTAAGCCCCGCTCGGTAGCCTGTGTGCGGACAATTTTGCACGGGCGCGCACCGGGCCGTTGGTCGGCTCCGCGCGTATGGGGAGTATGACCAAGCGCGCCCGATCTCGAGCCGGCTGCACGCGTGCGTCGTGCAGCGTCCATCGCATTGGCAAGTTCGATCCCCGCCGTCGCCTTGCGCGCACCGGGCGGGGCGGATCGGGGCAACCGTGAGCGTGCAATGAACCATCGCGTAGGCCTGCCGCGTTCGCGAATTGCGGCCAAGCTCTACGGCGCAATCGCTCTCACGCTGGTCCTGGCCGGCGTGCTGGCCGGCGTCACCATCGGCTTCGCGAGCCGCACCGAGGAGGCTGCAAGGGTTGCCCAGCTGAGCGGGCTCGCCTTCGTCCGCAACGCTGCCAGCCTCGAGCTGATGCTCGAGCAGCAGCGCCGCCTCGTGGCGGGTGCGGCACTCGATGCCGAACAGAGCAAGCGGCAGCAGGACGAGAGCGCATTCCGGGAACTCACCGACTGGTCGGCCTCGCTGATGCAGCGCATGGGGTATGGACCCGCCGACAAGCTGCCCGAGCGCTATGCCGACGTTGCCCAGCTCGGGGCATTCGCTCTCGCCTACGCCCGGGACGAGCGCCGCTACCAGGCGGGCGCGATGGCGGCGGACTTCGCAACCGCCATGGATGAAGTCCAGCATGGGCTGCAAGCCGACGAGCGGCAGCGCGCCCGCGCTACGCAGGCCGAGCTCGAGGGTATCCGCGCCAGCTCGCGCTCGGTCGTGGCATGGGTGCTGGCCGGTACGCTCGCGAGCGGGCTGCTGATCGTTCCGCTGGGCCTGTTTTCCCTGCGCCGCGTAATGGCCCGGGTGCATGGCATCGGCGGGGCGCTGGTGAGACTTGCCCGCAACGATACCTCGGTCGACGTGCCGGGCGTGGAGCATCACGACGAGGTGGGCCAGCTCGCCCGTTCGGTGGCGGTGTTCAAGGCCAAGTCGATCGAACTCCTGCAGAAGAAGGCGGAGTTGGAGCGCGTCAACCTGCAGCTCGAGGCCGCCGTCAACAACATGCCGCTCGGGCTGAGCATGTTCGACGCGCAGCATCGCCTCCTCGTGTGCAACCGGCGCTATGTCGAGATGTACGATCTGCCCCCCGAGCTCACCCTGCGGGGCACGCCCTATTGCGCACTCTGGGAGCACAGGGAGAAGAAGGGAGCGCTGCACTATCCCGCCGAGGGCAGCCGGGAGCCGGATTTCAACCGGCCGGGCTCGATGACCATCGAGTTCGGCAGCGAGAAGACCTATTCCGTGGCGCGCCAGCCGCTCAAGGGCGGCGGTTGGGTGGCCCTGCACGAGGACATCACACTGCGCCGGCGCCAGGAGCAGGAGATCACGCACCTTGCGCGCCACGATCCGCTGACCAACCTCGCCAACCGGGCGTTGTTCCGCGAGCAGTTGCAGCAGGCGCTGCTGCGGCTCGGCCGCGGACAGGGCTTTGCCGTGCTGTGCCTCGATCTCGATCGCTTCAAGCCCGTCAATGACACGCTCGGCCATCCGGTCGGCGATGCGCTCCTGCGGCAGGTAAGCGAGCGGCTGCTCAGCTGCGTGCGCCAGGGCGATCTCGTTGCCCGGCTCGGCGGCGACGAGTTCGCCATCATCCAGGCCAACGTGCGCGACAGCGACAGCAGCGAGAAGCTTGCCGTCCGCGTGGTGGAGGCCGTCGGCAAGCCCTATGTCATCAACGGTCATCACATCGAGATCAGCACGAGCATGGGGATAGTCCTGGCTCCCCGCGACGGGTCGGATGCTGACCTGCTCATGAACAACGCCGATCTCGCGCTTTACCGCACCAAGGCCGACGGCCGCAACGGCTACTCCTTTTTCAAGTCCGAGATGAACGAGCATGTCCTCGTGCGCCGGTCGCTCGAGGCCGATCTGCGCCGGGCGCTGGAGGAAGACGGTCTGAGCCTGTGGTACCAGCCGGCGGTCTGCCTGAAACGGGGGACGGTGACGGGCCTCGAAGCGCTGCTGCGCTGGACCCATCCGGAGCGCGGCACGATCGCGCCGGCGGAGTTTATCGCCCTGGCCGAGGAGAGCGGCCTGATGGGCGAGGTCGGCGACTGGGCCCTGCGCCGCGCCTGCATGCAGGCGGCACGCTGGTCCTCGCCGGCGAGGGTGGCAATCAATCTCTCGCCCTTGCAGATCAAGCGCAACCTGACCGAGGTGGTGTTGCAGGCCCTGGCGGATTCGGGTCTCGCGCCGAGCCGGCTCGAGCTTGAGATCACGGAGGTGGTGCTGATGCAGGACAGCCACAACACGTTGGCCATGCTGCATCAACTGCGCCAGCTCGGCGTGCGCATCGTCATGGACAATTTCGGACGCGGCTACTGCTCGGTGAGCTACCTGCGCAGCTTCCCCTTCGACAAGGTCAAGGTCGATCGCGCGCTGATTGCCGGCATGGACCGGAGCGCGCCGACGCGTGCCGTGATTGCCGGCATCGTCGGCATGGGCAACGGCCTGCGCATGTCGACGGTGGCCGAGGGCATCGAGAATTTCGCGCAGCTTCAGACCGTCCGCGGCTTCGGCTGCAACGAGGCGCAGGGCTATTTCTTCAGTCCCGCTGTGGCCGGCAGCGAGGTGGAGCGGCTTCTGGGCGATACGTTCGAGCAGGCGCGGGACGCCGCCTGAGCAGGCCGTCGTTCACGGTTCTTCACATGATGGCTTGTTGCGCGCGGCGGTTGGAGCTAAGAGCGCCCCATGCTGGATCATCTCAAGGCTAACAACCGCGCCTGGGCCCGACGCAAGGTCGCGACCGACTCGGACTTCTTCAAGCGACTCGAGCGTCAGCAGGCGCCCGAGTATCTCTGGATCGGCTGCTCGGACAGCCGTGTGCCCGCCAACGAAATCGTCGATCTCGATCCGGGCGAGCTGTTCGTACACCGCAATGTCGCCAACCTCGCGCCGCCGCAGGACGCCAATTATCTCTCAGTGCTGCAGTTCGCTGTCGACGTCTTGAAGGTCAAGCACATCCTGGTGGTGGGGCACTACGGGTGCGGCGGTGTGAGCGCTGCGGTCGACGGCCAGCGCCGCGGCCTCGTGGATCACTGGCTGCATCCGATTCGCGAACTCTACCAGGAGCATTGCCGCACGCTGGAGAAGATTCCGGATCTGCGGACGCGCATGGACCGGTTGTGCGAGTTCAACGTCATCAGGCAGGTACGCAACGTCGCATCCGATGTCTTCGTGCAGGATGCGTGGGCGCGCGGGCAGCCGCTCTCCGTGCACGGTTGGGTCTATTCGCTCTCCGACGGCCTGGTCAACGACCTGGAGGTCACGGTCAGCCGGCCCGACATGGTGTCGCTTCTGGAATAGCCGAGGACGCCCACACGAGCCGCCGAGTGGCCGGTTTCTCCCGCCACCGGTGCCGCGCGTGCGAGCATGGCGGCACCCGACCGACGCGGTGCGGCTGCGGCGACGTCGGCATCATGAGCGTCCGTCTCGAATTTGCTCCGCTGCGAAATTGAAACGCCGGGCGTGCGGGTGTAGGATTGCATTTTTATAAGCCGATTTGGCCGGGTCATCGGCTGCGGTCGGCGTATTGCTTGGAGGTATTGCTGTCATGACGGAGCCAACTCCCGATTTCTCGCTCGCTATGGTGCCCAAGGCCGGAGTGAGGCCGTGGCGCGAGCACGGTTATCGTCTCGAGGGCAGTCCGAGTGCCACGAACCCTAGCAAGTACATCGTGCACAACTACGGTCACGGTGGCGCCGGTATCACGCTGAGCTGGGGCGTTGCGAGCCAAGTGTGCGATCTCGTGCGCGACCGCGCCAGCGTCACGGGCGATACGAAGGTGGCCGTGCTCGGTTCGGGCGCCATTGGGCTGACGGCGGCAACCCTCATCCGCGACCTCGGGTTGAACGTGACGGTCTACACAAAGGAGTTCTGGCAGGACACGACATCGCACGTGGCCGGGGGGCAGTGGTCGCCGTCGTCGGTCAAATACAACAGCACCAGCAAGTTCAAGGCGGTGCTCAAGTCAGCCTACCGGCGGTTCGAGAGCGATATCGGCAAGGGCTTCGGGGTATCGAAGAAGATCAACTATACGCCGGAGCGCGACCCCTATCTGGACCTGGTCGTTAGTCTCGTGCCGGGTCTCATCCCGGCCCCACAGCCGATCAATCTTCCGTTCCAGCATTTGACGAAGCCGGGGTTCAAGTACGAGACGCTGCTGATCGAGACATCCATATTTCTGAACAAGCTGGATGGCGACCTGCGCGCCAAGAATGTTTCATTCGAGCAGAAGACGTTCGAGGATGTCGACGACGTTCTCGACCTTCAGGAGAACATCATCGTCAATTGCACCGGACTTGGAGCCAGGGACATCTGGCGCGACTGGGACGTCAAGGGGATCAAAGGGCACCTGGCGGTGCTGACGGCGCAACCGAACTTGACCTACCTATTTAGCCGTGACGGCTATCTGTTTCCGCGGCAGGACGGCGTCATCATCGGCGGCACGTACCGGTTTGGCGATGAGACGACCAATCCCGAGCCGGCCGTATCCAAGCAACTGGTCGATCATATGAAGGGTGTGTTCGGGGTAGGACCGGTTGTGCCGCTGCCTACGTTCCACATCGATCATCCCAACAACAAGGATCTCATATCGACCGAGGAAGTTGTCGTTTCCTAAGGGCGTTTCCGAATACGTCCGCCCCGTCATCCCCGAATTCGCCGCAGGCGAATATCCGGGAGCACATGGCCGAGCCCGGACAGCGCGGACGATCGCCCTCGGCCGGCACGACACGCCACTTCGACCCCTGTCATGGGCTGCGCCACCAGGGGGTGCCGGTGCGCTTGCCCCCTGGGCGTCAATCCAGCGTGGTGCGGAAGCGGCGGACAGCAAGCGTCATGGCCAACAGCATAAGGCCAGCGAGCGCCAAAGCCTCAGTGTGCAGGTCGTAGAGGGTCGCACCCTTGAGCATGATGCCGCGCACGATGCGGATGTAGTGCGTGAGCGGCAGCATCTCCCCCACCACCTGCGCCCAGCCCGGCATGCCCGCGAACGGGAACATGAAGCCCGACAGCAGAATGTTGGGCAGGAAGAACATGAAGGACATCTGGATCGCCTGCAGCTGGTTCTGGGCGATCGTGGAGAAGGTGTAGCCGACCGACAGGTTGGTAGCGATGAAGAGCGTGCTGAGCGCGGCGAGCAGTACAACACTGCCTTCGATGGGTACGCGGAACAGGAAGATGGCAAACAGCAGGATCAGCGCCGCCTGCAGGAAGCCGATGAGGATGTAGGGCGCGATCTTGCCCAGCATGATCTCGAGCGGGCGGATCGGCATCGACAGCAGACTCTCCATGGTGCCGCGCTCGATCTCGCGCGTGACGGAGAGCGCGGTGAAGATCAGCATGGTCATGGTGAGGATGGTGCCGAGCAGGCCGGGCACGATGTTGAGGCTGGTGACGGCGGCCGGATTGTAGCGCCGGTGCTGGCGGATCTCGAAGGCCGGCACCGACTGGATGGTCTCGGGCAGCCCGCGGTCGCGGGCGAGCGCCGTCTGCACGACGCGTTCGAGCGTGCCGAGCGCCGTGCTGGCTGCGACGGGATCGCTGGCGTCGGCGGCGACCAACAAAGCCGGGCGATCGCCGCGCCGCACGCTCCGCTCGAAGCCCGCGGGGATCTCGACGCCGAACAGGACGCTGCCCGAGCGCATCCAATGGTCCATCTCCGCTTCCGAGCGCGCGATGCGCGTGACGGAGAAGTAGGATGTGTTGCTGAGCGCGGCCAGCACGGAGCGCGTCAGGTCGTTCTCCTCGTGCACCAGCACGGCGGTCGGCAGGTGCCGCGGCGTGGTGTCGATGGCGTAGCCGAACAGGAGGAGCTGCACCACGGGAATGAAGATCATGGTGGCGAACGTCAGCCGGTCGCGGCGGAGCTGCACGAACTCCTTGATCATCATGGCGAGAGTGCGCTTGAGATCGATCATTTGAAGTTGTCCTGCGAGCGCATCATCAGGCTGATAAACACGTCCTCCAGCGAGGGCTGCGACAGGCTCCACGTCAGCTCCGGCCGGTCGCGGAACCGGGCCACGGCCTTGTCGAGTGCGTCCGCGTCGCCGCCGGCGACGTGGAGGCTGGTTCCGAAGGGCGCCACCATGTCGATGCCGGGGATGCCGAGCAGCTTCTCCGACAGCGCTTGCAGGTCGGGCCCGCTCACGGTGTAGGTATGCAGGTGCGACTGGGCGATGACCTCCGGAATCGTCCCCTGCGCCAGCAGCTCGCCGTAGGCGATGTAGGCGATCTCGTGACAGCGTTCGGCCTCGTCCATGTAGTGCGTGGAGACCAG
>Ga0111538_10003791_pt1 | contig 21090 bp, 15 predicted proteins | sample SoiMethybrSBSTD1_FD_79669 | JGI IMG/M metagenome (GOLD analysis project Ga0111538, IMG submission 79669) | Bulk soil microbial communities from a Populus tree surrounding site in Tennessee, USA - Soil MetaG P. TD hybrid SBSTD1 (version 2)... | ecosystem: Environmental > Terrestrial > Soil >... | reverse complement strand
CTTCGAAGCAGCCCAATCAGACTTTGTGTTCTTAGTGTTCTTCGTGGCCTACCTTCTCCGTGCTCTCCGTGGCATGCTGACGAGAAGCGGCACGCTGCTCATGTCGTCGGACTCAGAATCTTCGCGAATCGGTATGGGGTGCATGCGCCTCTCGACCGAGCGCGATCGCGACGAGAGGCGCGCGATCGAGGTCCTGCATGCGGCCCTCGACCTCGGCGTCACCTTCCTCGACACCGCCGACGCGTACTGTCTGAACGACTCCGAGACCGGCCACAACGAGCGGCTGATCGCGCGCGCGCTGAAGGCGTGGTGCGGCGACCGCTCCCGCATCGTCATCGCCACGAAAGGCGGACTGACGCGCCCGGATGGGCCCTCGACTTCGATCGGGACAAGCCGATGGGTCCCGGACGGCAGAGGCCGTCACCTGCGCTCGGCATGTGAAGCCAGCCTGAAGGCGCTCGACGTCGAGCGCATCGATCTGTATCAGCTCCATGCGCCGGATCCACGCGTGCCGCTCGCGACCAGCGTGCGCGCGCTGGCCGCATTGAAGGAGGACGGACTGGTCGAGCGCATCGGTCTGTGCAATGTCAATGTGGGTCAGATCGAGGAGTCACGTCGCATCGCCGAGATTGCCGCCGTACAGGTGGAGTTGAGCGTCTGGCACGACGAGAACCTGCTCAACGGGGTCGTCGATTACTGCCTGACCCACGCCATCCAGGTGATTGCCTATCGACCGCTCGGCGGCCGACGCAAGGTGTCACAACTGCGCCACCAGGTCGTGCTGAAGCACGTGGCAGAGCGTTGTCACGTCACACCCGCGGAGATGGCGCTGGCCTGGCTCGCGACGCTGTCTGATCACGTCGTCACGATCCCGGGTGCCACCCGGATCGAGTCCGTGCAGTCGATCGTCCGCGCGCACAACGTGCAATTGAGCGCGGCCGATCGAGCACCGCTGGACGCGCGTTTTTCGGTTCAACGTAGAGTGGAGGCTTCAGCCTCCGCGGACACGCGCACGCTGACGCGTGCGCTCTCCGGCGACGTCGATCGTCATGGCGAGGTGGTGCTCATCATGGGCCTGCCTGGCGCCGGCAAGAGCACGGCCGCACGCAGGTTCGTGGATGACGGCTACGCGCGGCTGAACCGCGACGACAGCGGCGGATCATTACGCAGTCTCCTGCCGGACCTTCAACGACTCGTTGGAGAAGGCCGCACGCGAATCGTACTCGACAACACCTACATGTCGCGCGCCTCGCGCGGGCGTGTCGTGCACGCTGCGAAGGCACTTGGCCTGCCGGTGCGCTGCGCGTGGCTCGACACCAGCGTCGAGGACGCTCAGGTGAACGCGGTGTCACGAATCATCGCGAACCACGGACGGCTGCTCGGACCGGAGGAGATGAAGCTGGCGGTCAAGCACGACATCAGCGCGTTCGCGCCGACGGTGCAGTTCCGGCATCAGCGCGAGCTCGAGCCTCCCGATCCGGCGGAAGGCTTCTCACGCATCGAGATCGTGCCCTTCGAGCGCACGCGCGATCCCGCAATGACCAACAAGGCACTGATCGTCTGGTGCGACGGCACGCTGATGGGTGACGTCGCGGCAGATGTGCAGATGCACCGTGCCGACGTGCTTCGACGCTATCGCGACGAGAGCTGGCTGCTGCTCGGACTGGCGTGGCGTCCGCAGATTGCGGACCAGACGATGACGGCCGAGCAGGCGGAGGCCGGGTTCGCCCGGCTGCAGGAGCAGCTCGGTGTCTCGATCGAGATGCTCTACTGCCCGCACGCCGCGGGGCCACCGACGTGCTGGTGCAGAAAACCTCTGCCCGGCCTGGGCGTCGTCTTCATCCAGCGCCATCGCCTCGATCCGTCACGCTGCATCTACGTCGGCGCCGGCGCGCAGGACCCTGGCTTTGCGCGCCGGCTCGGATTCCAGTACCGAGACGCCAGCGACTTCTTTACGCTTCAGGACTTTTCAACCCCGACATAAGGACTTCGTCACGCAGCCACCCGTACTGTGACTCCAGAGATTCTGGAGGTTCAGATGAAGGGGCTTTGCACACTTGCGGCTCTCGTCGCGCTGGCCTTCGCCTTGGCGGTCCCAGCGCACGCGCAGGAACTGAAACCTGGCGAGAGGGTATTCGTCACCGACCGCAGCGGCGTACCAACCGAAGGCCGACTCCTGGCTTTCTCACCTCAGGAATTAGCGCTGCTCGTCGATGGCCACAAACTGGTGATTCCAGCGAGCCAGATCGGCCGGGTCGAGAAAGGCGACTCTCTCTGGAACGGCATGTTGATTGGCGCCGTGCCCTTTGCGCTGTTCGGAGGCTCCGCCGTCGGCGCGAGTTGCTCGCCTCGCTGCGGTCGCGACATCCCCCTTGGCATGGCGATCTGGGGGGCCATCGGTTCCGGCATTGGCGCCCTCGTCGATTCTCGCGTCCGCGGCTACTCGATCCTTGACGGCCCGCCGCTCGCGTCGCCAAACGCCCGCGATACTCCTGTGCCCGTCCCCGCGATCGACGAGCTCTGGATGCAGGTCAGACAAGGAGACAGGGTCGCCGTGGTGACGCGAAGCGGGCAGAAATTTGCTGGCACGTTCGTCCAGGTCTCGAACACGTCCGTGACGCTCACGGTCGATGGCGCGCGCCGAGACATCGCTGCAAGCGACGTACGTCGCGTCACGCGAGCAGGCAATCGCCATCGTTCTGGTGCGCTGTGGGGTGGGACGATTGGGGCGACGCTAGGTCTCGCCGCCGTCGCGGCTTGCCGCGGAGACAGATGCGGCAACCCGTTGTTCGCGGCAACGATCAGCGGCAGTGCGGGTGCGCTCTGGGGCACCGTGATCGGCGCCACGATTCCGAAACACCCGGTGATCTATGAAGCCGACCCGCCTTCCGCCACTCGCGTGACACCGCTGATTGGCCCCGGCCGCGTCGGCATTGCGTTCTCGGCGACCTTTTGATCGACGCCTCTTCGAAGCCCGCTCGAGCGCACACTCAATGTTCCAAATCGGAAGTCCAGTTGATGACGACGCTCATCGGAGTGGGCGCCTGATCGTCGGCGGTGATCATCAGAAAGCGACGACCATCCCTGGTCACGTCGTATGGCCAGCGCACATTCACCTTTCGGAACGGAAACAGGGCTCGGGCGGTGCCGGTGACTTTGAAGGAAGGACCGCGGCCATCGACGGTGACGGCCACCATGTTGCCATCGAGCGAGGTGTAGAACAGCTCGCCGCCATCACCCCTCCACCGCGCGTCCTGGCCTCCCGACGTGGACACGACCGTCCTTTCGCCGGGCCCCGGATACGGTGTGACGTAGACCTCGTTCCTGCCCGACTCGTTCGAGTGGTACGAGACCCATCTGCCGTCAGAAGAGAACTGAGCGCCCAGTGCCGTGGCACGACTCTGGACGAACGGAGTCGGTTTCCGATCCCCGGCGAGAGCCAACTGCCAGACGTTCAGCGGCGCCCCGGCGTTCAGCAGAAGCACCCGTCCGTCCGGCGACCAACCGCTCGGAAGTGCTGCCCCCAGCCCTTTCTGCGCCAGCAGCAGCTGTGGCGGTTCTGCACGGTCGACACGCTGCTGAAAAATGCCGCCTCCACCGACGCCGAATGCCAACGATGACTGGTCCGGAGACCACACGACGTTCTGCTCCGCAGCGGGCGTCGAGGTGAAGCGGGACATCACACCTCTCGCCAGGTCGAGAGTCCAGAGGTCGCGGCCGTCGCCATCTCTCATGGTCACAGCGGCCTTGGAGTCATCCGGAGATATCTCGATGTCATCGTAGTTCGCGCGCGCGCTGACGGCCGGCGTCCTGCGACCGGATTCGTCGACCCATGTCAGCTCGCGATCGGCGGAAGTCGAACCGCTCTGATACGCGAGCACACCGTCGATAGAGCTCGAATACAGGCCCACCGCGTTCGTCCGATCGATGTCCGTGGCAATCAGAACGGGGTCACCGGCGAAGGTCTCGCGGCCAAAGTCGAACCGCCGGGCCATCAGCGTCGTGCCGCGCATGAAGAGAACGGAGTCACGGGAGAACGAGACGTTTAAGGCACCGTCCGAGTCTCCGGGAATCAGGAGTGAACGTGTGTCTGACCCCAGTGCGGCGAGGTAGATCTCCAAAGATGGGATCGAGGCATACGCGAACCGCGTCGAGCCGGGCAAGAACGTCGGCCGTGCGTGAGCCGACTCCTTATCGCCGAGTGTCGTCACGGCTTTCGGCTCGCCGCCGAATGCCGAGACCTGCTTGATCACGCCCGAAGACGAAAAGAGGATGACGTTGTCGCGGCCCCAGGTCCCGCCAATGTAGGTATCGGCCGGGCACAACCGCTGCGGCGAGCCGCCCGCAGCCTCGACCTTCTTGATCGACCCCGCTGAAAAAAAGCCGATCCATTTGCTGTCAGGTGACCAGAATGGCGCGGACGCGCCCTCGGTCGCGGCAATCTCACGCGCCTCGAAGCTGCCAACGGTCCTGACCCATAGAGAGCTGCGGCCGTTCCTGCTTGCGAGAAACGCGATGTGTGATCCATCTGGAGAAACGGCAATGGACCCCGGGCCGGCGGCGGCATCGGTGTGGCTCGGTGAGCGCGTGAGCACGATGCCACTCGGCATGGCAACCGTGAATCGCACCGGCGGAGCTTGGGGCGCCGTGCGGCCGAGCAGAAGAGCGCCAAGGGTGGCGAACGCGGCGATAGCCACAACGGCAACGGACCAGGCCAGTCGAGGACTGCGCAACGAAGCGCGCTGGACGGCGGCGGGTGTGATCGCCGAGGACTCCACAGTCGCCGCATCCGCGTCCACGATGTCCAGTCGCGCAGAGCCCATGTCCGAGAGCCGCGCGCGGACGTCCTTGGCCAGGCATCGACGCAGCAGTCTTCTGATCGACTGCGGCGTCGCCACGGGCAACGTGCTCCATTCCGGTTCCGCGCGCACGATTGCCGCGATCGTGTCGGTCACATCGTCGCCGCCGAACGCCTTCGCGCCGGTGAGCATCTCGTAGACCACACAGCCGAACGCCCAGATATCCGCTCGCCGGTCCACGACTCGCCCGCGTGCCTGCTCGGGCGACATGTACGCGGCGGTGCCGAGGATCGATCCGACCTGCGTCACCGCCGGAGTCGTGATCGTCGGCGAAAGCGATGCGGTATACGCGCGATCCTGCCGCGTCGGCCCCGGGGCAGACGATTCGACCAGCTTCGCAAGCCCGAAGTCGAGAATCTTCACCGCTCCGTCCTGCCGCAACTTGACGTTGGCTGGCTTGAGATCGCGATGGATGATGCCAAGCTCGTGGGCCGCTTCGAGCCCTTCGGCGATCTGCCTGGCGATCGGCAGCGCTTCGTCCAGCGGAATCGGACCATCGGCGATGCGGTCCGCCAGCGTCGGCCCCTCGACCAGTTCGAGGATTAGCGCCTGCGTCGAATCACCGGAGTCGGACTGAGCCTCCTCGAATCCATGAATCCCGCCGATGTTTGGATGGTTGAGGGACGCAAGGACCTGCGCCTCACGTTCGAACCGTGCGCGCCGCTCGGGATCGGAGGCTAGCGATTCCGGGAGGACTTTGATGGCGACGTCGCGAAGCAGCTTCGTGTCGCGCGCTCGAAAGACCTCGCCCATCCCGCCGGCCCCGAGAACGCCGGTGATCTCGTACGGTCCGACCCGCGTGCCGATGCTGATCACGACGCCGCGATTTTACGCTGTTCGTCGGATGGATCGACTGCGGACGCCATCAGAGACGATAATCAACGTTGTCGCGCCACCAGGAGATCCTCAGCGTGGAACAGATTCGCCGGTCGACCTTGCCAACGATTGCCTTGATGCTCTCTGCGCTGATTATCGGCTGCGGCGAGACGCCGACAACACCGTCGCAGTACGCGCCCTTCAGCCAAACCGACCTTCGCGTGGGTACCGGCACCGAGGCCGCGACGTTCAACAGAGTGACCGTGGACTACACGCTCTGGCTGTACGACGCCACGGCCACGGGCAACCGGGGCATCCAGATCGAGTCGTCGGTCGGTGGCACTCCGTTTACTTTCCTGCTCGGGTCCAGCGATGTGATTCAGGGCTGGAATCGCGGAATCGCCGGAATGCGGGTGGGCGGAATCCGGCGCCTCGTGATTCCGCCGTCGCTCGCCTACGGGCAGGACCGCAAAGGCATCATTCCCCAGAACGCGACGCTGGTCTTCGACATCGAGCTTCTCGACGTGACGACGTCATGAGACGCACCCGTTACCGGCGGCCAAGACGGTACCGCCCGCCGATCACGAGCGCCGTTATCATCTCGTCCGTCTCCGCCTCACCGACACCGTCTTCGACGCCCTTCAGGCCGAGACGAGAGACCTCCCCATAGATGCCGATCGAGCTGGTGAGCCACACCTCGACTCCGCCGCCGAATACCAGCGCCCACCCTTCCGTTCTCCATTGGAGTGTGGTGGTGCCGCCTGGGATCGTTGTCGTATCGTCGATGGTTTCGTGGGTCGTAAACGTTGCACGGTGACGGTCGACGCCGCCCGTACCGAACAGCCTGACCCGGCCGATTGGGAAGCCGCCCTTGGCGGCGAACACGACAAGACCGCCGTCCATGTCGCTGTCGAAGCGGAATCGATCGCCGCTCCCGTCGACGTTAATCCGCGAGGGGCGCACATAGCTGGCCTCAGCGCCGACGTACTGTGAAAACCAGTAGGTGAGACCGCCGGCAAACGAGATGGCCCTGCCGGCGCTGCAGCCCGTGACGTCGCCGCACGCGGGATCCAGGACGCCGCCAAAGCCGCCAAAGCCGGCGGTCTCGGCACCCCCGAAGAGAATCGCGCCGCGCGGTGCAATCGAGATCCGGGGCGGCTTCGCGCCGGATGGCGTGGGGGGCCTCAGCCATTCCTCGGGCAGTTGGCCCTGCCGAAGGCGAATCGTAGGCGACCCCGTCTCAATATCGACCAGGATCGTGCTGATGCGCTGCAACAAGAACAGCCCCGGGACCTGGCTGCGCCGGCAGCCTTCGGCCGGAGGCGGCTGCTCGACACGGTTCATGATCGTCACGCGACGGGTGCTGCCGCACTCGTCGACCCAGACGAAGACGTCCATCATCTCGCGATCGCCGAGCGCACTCTTGGTCGCTGTCAGAGTCGCAAATCCGTCGGCGCCTACGGTGGCTGTCGCGGTCACGGAACCGTTCAACACGAACTCGATGGTCGCTTGTGGTGGAGCGTTCCGGACGACCACGGTTTGGGCGGAGACAAGGCTGACACCGATCATCAAGTGAAGCGCCGCTGACAGCGCGATCGGCCGCCGGAGCATCGTCATGCACGTCTGAACTCGCAAAGGCATCAACGACATTATGATCCTGGGCGCATGAAATCCGCACAGGTCCCCACCATCCTCGTCGCGCTCGCCGTTCTTGCCGTTCTGACGACGGTGAGTGCTCAAGCCCCGTTGAAGAAGCCTGAGACGCCCAGGACGATGAGGCTGTACGTGTTCGACTGCGGGGTGATCAACGTCAATCGCGCGGGCACGGAGCGCTACAAGGTCACGCCCGAGGAAGTCGGTGAAACGCGATTCTCGGTGCCGTGCTTTCTCGTCGCCCACCCCAAGGGGACGTTGATGTGGGACCTGGGGATCCTGCCGGACGAGACTGTCGAGGCCCGTGCCCGCGGTGAGCAGGGCAATCCGACCGCGACGTCGGCGGCGGTGACGACCGTTCCGCGGACGCTGCGCAGTCAGCTGGCGGAGCTGGGCTACCGGCCCGCAGACATCACCTACTACGCGTTCTCACACGCGCACGTCGACCACAACGCCAACGCCAATCAGTTCACGGCGTCGACGTGGCTTGCGCGCCCCGCCGAACGGGCGTTCATGTGGGAAGACGGCAACACGCGAGTGAACCGCACGTTCTTCGATGACATCAAGAACGCCAAATCGATCAGTCTGGAGAAGGACGAGTACGACGTGTTCGGCGACGGCAAGGCGATCCTCAAGGCCGCGCCGGGTCATTCGCCAGGACATCAGGTACTGGTGCTGAATCTCGCGAAGACGGGTCGCATCATGATTGCCGGCGACCTGTATCACTACCCGCAGGAGCGGACGCTGCACCGGCCGCCGCCGGATACCGAGTTCAACGTGCAGCAGTCGGCGGCATCGAGAGTGATGATCGAGGAATACCTGAAGCGGACGAAGACCGAGATCTGGATCGAGCACGACTTCGTCGCCAACGCGAAATTGAAGAAGGCGCCGGCATTCTTCGATTGATCGTTAGACCCGGCCAAGGCGCGGGATCAGCCTGACCGCGTTGTCGCGATCGATCGCCTTCAGATCGTTCTTGTTCAACAGCGTCATCTCACTCAGGGCCTTGACGTAGTCGGTCGCCGAGCCGCCAGGCGGGAAATCGGTGCCGAACAGAATCTGCGACGACTTCACCAGCTCGAGCAGCGACGCCACGGCGCCGCGGTTCGATGCGCCAGCGAGGTCGTAGTAGAACTTCTTGATCTCCGCCATGAAACCGTTCGGCAACCGCTCCTTCGCATTGCCCGATGCGCCCTCGATACGCGCCGCGAGGAACGGCACGCTGCCGCCGGCATGCGACCAGATGAAACGGACGTCAGGACATGTGACGGCGTCGCCGCTGAAGGCCACGCCCATGATCGCGCGCGTAGTGTCGGTTCCGTATTCGATGCTGCCCGGCGCGACGCCAGGCGCGTAGTCGAGATTGCGGCAGCAGTTGGCCGCCGTCGGATGGACATGGACGACCGCCTTGCGCCGATTGAGCTCCTCCATCACCGGCCGGAACGACGCATGGCCCAGCCACTTGTCGCCGTAGCTGGTGAACAGGCCGACGCCGTCGACCTTCAGCGTGTCGTAAGCGTAGGCGATCTCCGCGAGCGTGGCGTCGACATCGGGCAGCGGCATCGCGGCGAAGACGCCGAAGCGCGTCGGATGATCCTGCACCAGCTTCGCGCCGTATTCGTTGCAGGCGCGTGCGAGCTGACGGGTCATCGGCGCATCGCCGAACCACAGGCCCGGATTGGTGATCGACACAAGCGACAGCGCGACGCCGCCGCGATCCATGTCGGCGATCGACTTCTCGGGCGTCCAGGTGGTGTTGGCCGGCTGCAGGAGCGGGCGGCCCTTGACCGCCGTCACCCACGCCGGCGGCGCGAAGTGATGATGGACGTCGATGCGATGCGGCCTCGCGGCCGATGTCTGCGCGCGCCCCTCGAGGCGCGGCCCGGAGAGGAACAACCCCGACGCCAGGCTGGCCAGCAGCGTTCGACGATCGATCTCAGTCACACGACCACCTTTCGTTTGTCAGACCCTCACCCGTAGCGATCGGCCCCATGATATGGCGCGCGGCTCGATTTCGGTTGCTTCTCGCGGCCCAGGGAGGACTGAGCGCGCGGGCGCGACGCTATAATCGGCTCGCTTGGCACTTCAGCCTGGCAGCCGCCTCGGTCCGTACCAAATTACCAGCGCCCTCGGCGCTGGCGGAATGGGCGAGGTCTACAAGGCGGTCGACACCCGTCTCGATCGCACCGTCGCCATCAAGGTTCTCCCTCCGAACCTCGCCGCCGCGCCGGAGTTCCGCGAACGGTTCGATCGCGAAGCTCGAGTGATCTCGAAGCTCGATCATCCGCACATCTGCACGCTCTACGACGTTGGCGAGGCAGCGCCGGCGTCTGACTCGCCGCCGCTGGCGTTCCTCGTCATGCAGTACCTCTCTGGTGAAACCCTGGCCAGCAGGCTGACGCGCGGAGCCCTGCCGATCGATGACGTGCTGCGTTGCGCGTTGCAAATCGCCGACGCGCTCGACAAGGCACACCGCGGTGGCGTGGTGCACCGGGATCTGAAGCCCGGGAACGTCATGCTGACGAAGGACGGCACGAAGCTGCTCGATTTCGGCCTCGCCAAGACGGCCTCGACAGCCAGCGCGCCACTCGGCGGCGCCGCGGCGACGACGGCGCTGACGACGTTGCCCGCGGACAACGATCTGACGGCGCATGGCGCGATTCTCGGCACGCTGCAATACATGGCGCCAGAACAGCTCGAGGGCAAGGACGCCGACGTCCGCTCGGACATTTTCGCCTTCGGCGCGATGGTCTATGAGATGACGACCGGGCGGCGTGCCTTCGATGGCAAGAGTCAGGTCAGCCTGATGGCGGCCATCATCGAACACGATCCCCCGCCACTGTCATCGACTCAGCCCCTGTCCCCTCCGCTCCTGGACCATCTGGTGCGAACGTGTCTGCGGAAAGATCCCGACGCTCGATGGCAGACGATGGCCGACGTGGTCATACAGCTCAAGTTGATCGCGGAGCTTGGATCGAGGGTGGCGACTCCAGCGTTGCGGTCGAAGCGCGGCGTTGTCGCGGCGTGGTCTGTCGCCGCCGCCGCTGTCGCGATTGCGATCGTCCTGGGCGCGATCGCCATGCAAAACCGCCGCAGCCCTGCCGGTGCCAAATTCACCTTCGAGATCGACGCTCCAGCTCTGGTCGGTGTCGCTGCGCCGTTGCAGTTTGCGTTATCGCCGAACGGGACACATCTCGTCAGCGTGGTGGGTTCGGACAAGGGGAACGTGTTGTGGCTCCGTACGCTCGAGAATCAGGCGGGGCAGATTCTTCCTGGGACGGACGGCGCCTCGCACCCCTTCTGGTCACCAGATAGTCGCTTCATCGCCTTTTTCGCAGGTGGCGCGCTGAGGACCGTGGACCTGTTTGGATCGCCTCCGCAGTCGGTGTGCGACGCCACCGGATTCGCCGGCGGCACATGGAACCGCGACGGCGTGATCGTGTTTTCGCAAAACCGCGGTCCCTTGTTCCGCGTCGCAGCGGCCGGCGGCAAGCCGGTGGCGGTGACCCAGGTCGACCCATCACGCTCGGAGGTCGCACACCGCTTTCCAAGTTTTCTCCCGGACGGCCGTCGGTTCCTCTACTCGGCTGTCAGCACCCGGGCCGACGACTCGGGTGTGTTCGTCGGCTCGCTCTCGTCCATGGAATCGACGCGAATCGTCGGAGGCGGAATCAAGGCGCTGTTCGCACCGCCGGATCGCATCCTCTTCATGCGCGACGACACCTTGATGGCGCAACGGCTGGATCCCGATCGCCTTGCCCTCGCGGGCGACCCCATTCCAATTGCGGATCCGGTCGGCGCGAACGTTCAGAACAGCGCAGCCGGTTTCACGGTGTCGGAAACGGGTGTGCTCGGGTATCGATCGCGCGACGCGCGCAATCGGACTTTGACGATGTTCGATCGGTCCGGCGCACAACTCGGCACGTTTGGCGCCGTGGGGTTTCATCGCAACCCGGCAGTCTCTCCAGACTTCTCAAAGGTCGCCGTCCAGGACGGCGCGACGAACGACATCTGGATCTTCGACCGCGCGCGCGCAACGTCATTGCGGTTCACCGTCGACCGTGCGACCGACGATGCGCCGTTGTGGTCGCCCGATGGGCGTCGCGTCGCGTTTTCGTCGAACCGAAGCGGCACCGTCGATCTGTACCAGAAGGCCACCGACGGCACCGGGAAGGATGAGGCGCTCTTTCAGTCCGAACGTTTCAAGATTCCCGAGGATTGGTCGCCGGATGGACGCCTCCTCCTTTTCAGAGAGACCGGGCAGCAGACCAACGCGGATCTCTGGGTTCTTCCACTCGACGGGATCAGGACGCCGCGCCCCGTGCTCAACAGCCCGTTCGTGGAGCGCGAAGGCCGACTCTCGCTCGACGGCCGCTGGATCGCCTACGTGTCGAACGAGCCGGGCACCCTCGAGGTGTTCGTCACGGCGTTCCCCATGGCTGGCACCAGGTGGCGGATCTCGACCGAGGGGGGCCATCAGCCACGCTGGCGAGGCGACGGCAAGGAGCTCTTCTTCCTGAACGAGTCGCGTGAGGTCATGGCGGTCAGCATTGAGGTCGCGAGCGATGGCTCGTTGAAGCCGGGGACCCCGCAGCAGCTGTTCGCGACAACGGCCGCGAGTTTTGCTGAACGCAACAGTTGGGATGTGGCGGCTGATGGTCAGCGTTTTCTCGTGAATTCCGTTCCCGTGCAGCGTGCGCCGATCACGGTGGTCGTCAATTGGCTCCAGGGCCTTGGCGCGGCGGCACGCTAGCGATCATCAACGGATATACTCCCCCGCATGAAAGCCATCCTGACGGTCGTCGTGACGACGGTGTTCGTGACCGGCCTCATGACCGGCCCCGTGATCGGCCCCGTGATGGGCGTAGTGCGGACGCACGGTCAGCAGCTCCAGAGCATCACGCTCAACTATCCGACGAGGAGCGGCGCCTCGTGGCCGTTGTTCATTGCCAAGGAGGGTGGCTACTACCAGAAGTACGGCCTCGACGCCACGCTCGTCTTTGCCGGCCATCCGGCCGGGATCGCCATGGTCGTGAGCGATCAGGCGCAGATGAGCAGCTACAACCTCGAGTCAGTGATGCAGGCGAGCTCCCGCGGCGACGCCCCGTTTGCCGTCGTCGGCGCCTCGCTCAACAAAGCCTACTTCGCCCTCATGACGCGGAAGGAGATTACGCGCGTCGCCGACCTCAAGGGCAAGACGCTCGCGGTGAGCCAGATCGGCGATCCTCCCTACAACTACACGAGCGCGTTTCTCCGCAAGTTCGGACTGACTCCACGTGATGTGCAATGGATCGCCGCCGGCGCCGACGCGACCGGCCGCGCCGCGGCGCTGCAAGCCGGGCGCGCGGACGCGACGCTGCTGACACCGCCCGCGTACTTTCGGCTCGAGGAAGCAGGCTTCACCAGCCTGGGCAATCTCGCCGATCACGACGACATCTTCGCCGCGACGACCTACCTGATGAAGCGAAGCACAATCGCGACACACCCGCGGTTGCCCGAGCAGCTCATCAAGGCTCACGCCGAAGCGATCAAGCGGTTCTATGACGACAAGGCGTTTGCGGTGAAGGCCTATCAGGCCTACGACAAGCAATCGACCACCGACGTCGAGCGCCTTTACGATGGCTACGCGAAAGCAAACGTGCTCGAACGCGTTCCGTTCGTGCTGGCGCCCGCGCTTCAGGCGGTGATCGAACAACAGAGAGACGACAACCTGATCAGCCAGATGAAAGCGTTCGATTTCCGGACCGTCATCGACAACAGCATCGTGACCAGGCTCGTGAAGGAAGGCTTCTTCCAGAAGCTATTTGGCCCTGCGGTCAAGGCCGAAGAGGATCGCAAGTCGAAGATTGCGTTTCGGTAATGGACTCCCGACCTCGATTTCGGGCAGATCAAGTCGGGAGTGTTCTCCGACCGCCGGAACTGCTGGCCGCGCGCAAGGACCCGGATGTCCACCCGGACCGACTGCGCGAGATCGAGGACCGATGCATCCTGCGTTCACTCCAACGACAGCAGGACCTCGGTTTCAGGATCTTCACCGACGGCGAACTGCGCCGAAGCCAGTTCATGGGCGACTTCTACGAATCGGTCGACGGTCTCGACACCGATGGTTCGATCGCGCGCGCGTGGAAGGGGCAGTCGGCAGGCGGGGGAACGGCAACCGCGCCACCGACAGGCCTGGTCGTCGGCAAGATCAGGCAGACGAAACGTCTGACCAAACACGAGGTCGACTTTCTGCTCTCGCAGAGCCCAGGCGACAGCAAGATGACATTGCCCACGGCGAATCAGTTTCCCGCCATCGCATACCGAAAGGGATTGAGCGAGCAGGCCTACCCGACGTATTCCGATTTCCTCTGGGATGTCGTGCCCATCATCAAATCCGAGATTCAGGCGCTCGTCCACGATGGGATCAAGTACGTGCAGCTCGACGCGCCGCGCTACAGCTACTACCTCGATCCGAAGTGGCGCGAGTACATCCGAAAAGAGATGGGCCGCTCCGTGGACGAGGCACTCGACGAAGCGATCCGGGTCGACAACGCTTGTCTCGAGGGCGCGCGAAGGGACGGGGTCGTGCTCGCGATTCATCTGTGCCGTGGCAACAGCCGCAGCCAGTGGTACGCCGAGGGCGGATACGATCCGATCGCCGAACGGCTCTTTAACGAGCTCGACGTCGACGTATTCCTGCTCGAATATGAGTCCGAGCGGGCAGGAACGTTCGAGCCGTTGCGCTTCGTGCCGCGCACCAAAGCCGTCGTCCTGGGACTGGTCAGCAGCAAGGTTCCGGAGCTCGAGTCGCAGGAGCTGCTCATTCGCCGAATCGACGAAGCCAGCCGATACCTACCTCTCGAGAACCTCGCCCTGAGTACACAGTGCGGTTTCGCCTCGTCGCTCGAGGGCAATCTGTTGACCGAGGACGAGCAATGGACGAAGCTGCGGCTCGTCGCCGACACCGCGCGTGCGGTGTGGCAGACGACATGACGTGAACCACCTGCTTTCGATCCGACCTTCACGATCACGCTCTAGCGTTTGCCGTCTGGGCCAATCCTTCCGGGATCGCTCCAGGGTCAGGTCGCTCCCTGTACAATCCTGGTCCTAATCGAGATTTCGAGAAAGGTCCTCTGATGCGCAGATTGGGTGGAATCGTCTCGCTGACGGGAATTGCAGTGGCGATCGCGTCCTTCGACTCGCCCTTCGGGCTCGCTCAGGACAGGCTGGCAGCGCAGCTGCGACCCTTCGACTCGCGCCTTGCGCTCGCTCAGGGCGGGCCGGCTAACACCAGTCGTGCGTCGGCCAAGCCGTACACGACCTGGCAGTCCTATGCCGGCGGTGCGCATTCTTCGCAATACTCCGCTCTGGATCAGATCAACAAGAAGAACGTGGCGAAGCTCCAGGTGGCCTGGAGCGTTCCGATCGCCGCCAACAGCATCTTCAATCCCGTTGTCGTCGATGGCGTGATGTACGCCACGGTTGGAGGCGGCGCGCTCGCCGCGATCGATGCGGCGACCGGTAAAGAGATCTGGCGGAAAGAAGGCGTGGCGCCGTCGGGCGCGCGCGGGATGAACTACTGGGAGAGTCCCGATCGATCCGACCGCCGGTTCATCTTCCTGCAGCGGGGCGACGTCATCGCCGTGAACGCACAGAACGGTGAGCTCATCACGTCCTTCGGCAACAACGGCCGCGTCGATCTCCGCGACGCGATGGAGCGGAAGCCGGCCGGCCCTGTCGGCACCAGCAACCCGGGGCGGATCTTCGAGAACCTCTTCATCCTTCCGCTGCCCGGTGGACCGAGCTACGGCGGCCCGCCCTCCGACGTCCACGCCTACGACGTGCGGACCGGAAAGCTCGCCTGGATCTTCCACGTCATTCCGCACGAAGGCGAGTTCGGATACGACACGTGGCCGGAAGGCCACTGGACACGAGGCGGCGGCGGGCACAACTGGAGCGAGTTCACCGTTGACGAGGAGAACGGCATCGCGTTCGTCGGCTTCGGCAGCCCGCGCTACGACTTCTACGGCGGCGATCGCAAGGGCAACAACCTGTTCGCCAACTCGCTCGTCGCGATCGACGCCCGCACGGGCAAGCGGATCTGGCATCAGCAGCTCATTCACCACGACCTGTGGGACTGGGACATTCCGCAGTCGGCCAAGTTGCTGACGATTCGCCAGAACGGCAAGCCGCGGCAGGTCGTCGCGCAGGCGACGAAGCAGGGATTCCTCTACGTCTTCGATCGCAAGACCGGCCAGCCGATCTGGCCGATCGAGGAACGGCCGGTTCCTCAGACCGACGTGCCGGGCGAGTGGAGCTCGCCCACGCAGCCCTTCCCCACCAAGCCGGCGCCATTTGCCATGCAGTCGTTCACCGAGAAGGACATCAATCCGTACTTGCCCAAGGAGGCACAGGAGGAGCTGCGCGCGCGGCTGCGGTCGTATCGCAACGAGGGACTGTTCACTCCCCCGAGCTTCGAAGGCTCGGTGCAGATGCCGGGGCACAACGGCGGCGCCAATTTCGGTACGAGTGCGGTCGATCCCGACCGCGGCGAGTTCTACGTCGTCCACAAGTCGCTGCCGACGATGATCCGGCTTGCGCTGCCGCGTGGAGGTGGAGCCGGACCGGGCGATGGACGCGGCGGCGGTGGCGGTGGTCGCGGCGGCGGTAATACCATCGTGACGTCCGAGCAGAAGGCGGAACTGATGGCGAAAGCCAAAGAGCTCGTGGACGCGGCCAAAGGCGGACAGGTCCAGTTCACATCACCCGTCAGCTTCATGAACGTCAACTTCACGGGCGGATCGATGACCGCGGCGGCGCCGCCCTGGTCGGAGATGGTGAAGTACGACCTCAACACCGGCGAGATCGTGTGGCGGATTCCCACGGGCATACAAGAGGCGCCGCCCGAGTACAAGATCCCGAACAACACGGGCGTGCAGTTTCCGCGGAACGCACCGCTCGTGACGGCCGGTGGGTTGATCTTCCTCGCCACCGGTCCCGAGCGAAAAGTACATGCGTACGACCGTGACACGGGGAAGGAACTCTGGCAGCACGGTCTGCCCAACGGAGCCGAAGGGATGATGGCTACCTATCAGGTGAACGGACGGCAGTTCGTCGTGCTACCGGTGGCACAGGCGAACGCGACGTTCCCCGCCACGTTCGGTAACCCTGGCGCGGCGCGAGCCGCAGGGCCGTCCCCGGGGGTGCCTCAAGGGCAAGGGCCGGGTGGCCCCCCTGCGGAGGGCGCCGCGCCAGGCGGGCAACCCGGAGCTGCCGGAGGCCGTCAAGGTCGGGGCGGCGGCGGACCATCGTTACCGGGTGCGTACATCGCGTTCGCGTTGCCGCAATAACCCGTACTCCGATTGGAGCGTCCGAGGTCACCATGTCTTACGTTGCTGTGGTCTTCATCGTTGGTCTCGTGATCGCGATTCACGAGTGTGGACACCTACTCGCCGCGAAATGGTGTGGGATTCCGGTCGAGAGATTCTCCATCGGATTTGGACCAAAGCTGTTTGGATTCAGGCGTGGAGAGACATCGTACTGGCTGTCGATCGTTCCGATAGGCGGATACGTTCTGCCGGCGCTCGACGCGAACGCGTTCCGTCGTCTCCCGCTCCGCAAGAACATTCTCTTCGCACTGGGTGGACCCGTGGCGAACGTGGCCGCGGCGTATCTCGGTCTGATCGCCTTCGGCGGCCTTCAGTTCAAGCTATCCACGTTCGACGCCGTGTCGTTCGCCACGACACGGCTGTGGCTCGATGTGCAATCGATGGTTCAGGCCATCGCCACGCTGTTTTCGGGAATGGGTGAGCTCAGTGGCATCGTTGGAATCGTGGCCATTGGTGCCTCGCAGTTCGGGTCCACCGCGGCTGGCCTGCTGGCGTTTTCGGTGGCGATCAACCTGAATCTCGCACTCTTCAACCTCTTGCCCTTCCCGCCGCTCGACGGTGGGCGTATCGCTTTTTCGCTTCTCGAGAAGATCTATCAGCCCCTTTACCGGATTCAGGCTCCAGTCACTCTGGCGGGGTGGGTGTTGACGCTGTTGCTGATGGTCTATGCGACCATTCAGGACCTCGGACGACTCGGTCTCACCCTTCTCTCCTGACGTGACACGTCCAGAACCAGCAGGAGGCCGGCATGCGCAAGCGATTGATCGTCAGATCCGTGCTGAATGCGATCGGAGTGGCGGCGGCGTTCTCGGTGCTTCATGCACAGTCGCCGTCGTTCACGGTGCAAAAAACGCCATGGGGTGATCCGGATATTTCCGGCACCTGGTCGAGCGATGACCTGCGCAACGTGCCGCTCCAGCGGCCCGCGGAATTCGGCACTCGCGCACAACTGACCGACGAAGAGTTCGCCAAACGCCGATCGGCCAATGACGACGCAAGAACCCGCGAGCTCAATCGCGTCGGCGCCTTTCGCAACGACGTTGGCACGCGCACGTTCCGTCAGACCTCGCTCGTCGTGGAGCCGGCCGACGGACGACTGCCACCCCTGACGGCCGACGCACAGCGCGAAGTGGCGAGCCGCCAGCAGCAGCGCAGCAATCCGCCGAGCTCGTGGACCGATCGCAGCCTGTACGACCGGTGCATCACCCGCGGCGTGTTCGGCTCTGTCTTACCGGTGATCTACGGCAATGGCAACTTCATCTTCCAGGCACCCGGCGTCGTGTCGATCACCTACGAGATGGTGCACGATACGCGCATCATCCCGCTCGACGGCCGCCCGCACCTCGGTGCCGGCATCCGTCAGTACATGGGCGATGCCCGCGGCCGCTTCGAAGGCAACACGCTGGTCGTCGAGACGACGAACTTCATCGGCAACACGACTGGAGTTGGCGGCAACGGCGGCGGCCCGCCGACCAGTGACGTCCTGCACGTCGTCGAACGCTTCACTCGTGTCGCGCCTGACACGCTGAACTACGAGGTATCGATCACCGATCCAAAGACCTTCACCAAGGCGGTGAAGCTGTTGTTGCCGCTCACGTCACAGCCTGGATATCAGGTGCTGCCGTACGAGTGCCACGAGGGCAACCACGCCCTGTTCAACATCCTCAGCGCCGCACGCGCCGAGGACCGTGCCATCGAGGATGCGGTCAAGAAAGGCCTGCCACGGCCCAAGCCGTCGACGTGGCAAGGTGGTCTGGCACCCGGCGCGCCCGACCAATAGAGGGGGTGCGGGTCGTGGTCGTGGGTCGCCGGCTGGGAGCGCTGTTCGTCGCCTGTCTGCTGCTGCAGGCGCAGACGAAACCGCTCGAGCTCGTCGTGATGACGTCGGGCACATTTACCGCCGCTCATCTCGAGCTCGCGGTCGATTTCGAGCGCTCGAACAACACGAAGGTGACGACCGCAACGACGTCAATGGGCGTGGGCGCCGATTCCATTCCCAGTCGATTGAAACGCGGCGAGATCGCGGACGTGGTGATCGTGGCCGCCGATTCGCTTGACGATCTGATCAAGCAGGGCGTGGTGATCGCGGCGAGCCGCGTCGACCTCGGGCGGTCCCGTATCGGAATGGCTGTGCGAGCGGGTGCACGCAAGCCCGACATCAGCTCGGTCGAGGCACTGAAGCGTGCGCTGCTCGCCGCGAAGTCAGTGGCGATCTCTTCCAGCGTCAGCGGCGACTACTTCTCCAAGGAGCTCTTCCCGCAACTCGGCATCGCCGAGCAGATGGCCGCCAAGATCAGACGAAGTGGCGGCGAGCGCGTCGGGGCGCTGATCGTGCGAGGTGAGGCCGAGATTGGCTTTCAGCAGATGAGTGAATTGCTGTCGGTCAAAGGCATCGACATCGTCGGGCCGTTGCCGTCAGAAGTTCAGCGCGTGACCATCTTCGCCGCCGGGGTCGCCGCACACTCGAGGCACCCTGACGCGGCCCGGGCCTACATCCGATTCCTTGCCTCGCCGGCGGCATCGGACGCCGTCAGGAGGAGTGGATTGGAGTCGCCCGGCACACGGTGAGCGTGATGATTCAAAGGAAGGAGCTCGTGATGAAGCGACTCGTCTCGATCGCGATTGTCTTCGCAGCGGCTGCGACGATTCACGCCGCCGACCCGTTCGCCGGCACATGGAAACTGAACGCCGCGAAGTCGAAGGATGCGAACTTACCTAAAGAGGTGATCGCGATTGCCACTGAAAAAGGCGATCAGCTCGAGCTCACGGTGAAGGGGACCGAGGCAGACGGCAGCTCGTTTACCGAGCGCTCGACCGTCTCCGTCAAAGGCGGCGTCGTCAAGTACCTCGAGGGCGGACCGCCTGCAGGCATGACGGCGACGATCAAAGTCGTCGATGCGATGACACGGGAGCAGACGATGACGCGCGAGGGCAAAGTGGTCGGAACCTCCAGGCTCGTGCTGAGCAAGGATGGCAAGACCATTACGCAGACCGGCGACTTCGTCGATCCGCAGGGAAAGCCATTCAAGTTCCTCAGGGTGTACGAGAAGCAATAAGGCGTGTCGGACAGGCACGATCGCGCACTACAATCGGCCTGTGGTAAACAGTGTCGTGAACGGACTTCAGGCACTGGTCGTGGACGATTCGGCGCTCCATCTTCACGTGCTCGAGCGGACGCTGTCGCGCGAATTCGAGTCGGTGCACAAGGCGCGCAACGGCCAGGAAGCGATGGCGATCTTCGAACGCGAGCGGCCGTCGCTCATCATCACCGATTGCATGATGCCTGACTTCAGCGGCTTCGAGCTGTGTCAGCGCATCCGCGCGGCGCAGACCTCGTACGTCTACATCATCATGGTGACCAGCATCACCGAGAAGGACAACATCGTGAAGGGCCTGGCCGCGGGCGCCGACGACTATCTGACCAAGCCGTTTCACGGCGAAGAGCTCCTGGCGCGCGTCAAGGTCGGCCGGCGGCTGCTCGACCTGCATCGTCAGCTGGAGGAGAAGAATCGCCTCCTCGAACAGGCGGCGCTGACGGATGCGCTGACCGGGCTGCCCAACCGCCGCGCCATCGAAGCCTGGGCGGCTCACCAGCTGGCTGCCGCGGCCCGACACGGCTTCTCGTTCTGGGTGGTGCTGGTCGACTTGGATCACTTCAAGCGCGTCAACGACAGCTATGGCCACGAGGCCGGCGACAGCGTGCTCAAGGCGTTTGCCGAGATCCTGCAATCGCATACGCGTTCGTCGGACATCTCGGGGCGGATCGGCGGCGAGGAATTCCTCCATGCGGTGACATACGCCGACGAAGAGCGCATGCCGATGCTCGTCGAGCGCACCCGCGAGAAGCTGATGACGCGGGCGTTTTCCTTCAGCGGCTCGCAGCTGACCGTGACGGCCAGCCTGGGTGTGGCAGGTTTTCGTGGCGAGACCGCGCCAGCATTCGGCGAGTTGATCAGCCGCGCCGACCGGGCGCTCTACCGGGCCAAGCAGCTGGGACGCAACCGGGCCGAGTTCGAGCCAATGTTGCGCTCGTGATGCGACTCGTGCTCGAGATCGTTGCAACCGTCAGGGCATGAGCCGTTCGACGTGTGTTCCCGGAGGGCACGGATCTGACCCGGGGATCGTCTCTGTCCTCGGCATCGCCGGTTGCGACGGCCTTGCCGGTGCCGATACCGACGGCATCGTCTGTCCAGAGGACGGCGGCAGCGGTCTTTGGACACGGATCGGCGGGTCGATCCGGCCCAGCGGAGTGTAGAACGTCAACGGCGGAGGCGGGAACGAACTCGGGTTGTAGAACGAACTCGGGTTGTAGAAGGTCAACGTCGGAGTCGATGCCATCGTCGGATTGTAGAAGGTCACGGTCGCAGAAGGCGTCACAGTTTCCCGCGTGG
>Ga0111538_10003790_pt1 | contig 21092 bp, 15 predicted proteins | sample SoiMethybrSBSTD1_FD_79669 | JGI IMG/M metagenome (GOLD analysis project Ga0111538, IMG submission 79669) | Bulk soil microbial communities from a Populus tree surrounding site in Tennessee, USA - Soil MetaG P. TD hybrid SBSTD1 (version 2)... | ecosystem: Environmental > Terrestrial > Soil >... | reverse complement strand
CACCGTGTCGGCCATCGTCGATCAGCTGATCGACGAAGGCTGGGTGATGGAAGGCGCGATCGGCCGGGCGGCCGCCCGCGGGCGCCGGCCCCGGTTCCTGCACCTCAACGTCGCGCGCGCCGGGATCATCGGCGTCGATCTCCGTCCCGAGACCACGACCGTCGGCCTCGCCGACGTGGACGCGAGCTTCGTGGCGCATACATCGTGGCCCACGCCGACCGAGCCGGCCGTGTTCGTCCGGGAATTGGCGCGCACGATCGCGGCGCTGCGAAGCGCGCATCCGCGAATCGTGTGCGAGGGCATCGGCGTCAGCCTGCCGGGGCGCGTCACCTCGTCTGGCCGCCTGGTGTTTGCGCCGAACCTCGGGTGGAAGCAGGTTGACCTCAAGCAGGCGATCGAGGCCGCGACCGATCTCCCGGTGGCGATCGAGAACGCGGCGAATGCCTGCGCGCTGGCCGAGCTCTGGTTCGGTCGTCAGCCCGAGCATGTCAGACATCTGGTGGCGGTGACGGTCTCGGAAGGGATCGGCGTCGGCCTGCTCCTGAACGGACAGTTGATCCACGGCGCCGACGCGATGGCGGGCGAATTCGGCCACGTGGGCATCGACGACAGTGGACCGCTCTGCGCGTGCGGAAGACGCGGCTGCTGGGAGCGATATGGCTCGAACTCGGCGGCGATTCAGTACTACATGGAGCGCGCCCGGGAGCGTTCAGGATCCACGGACGTCGCGCGGCCGCGTTTCGAGGAGCTGATCGCGCTCGCGGACGCGGGAGACGGCCTGGCCGTCGAGGCGCTCGAGCGCATGGGCCGCTTCCTCGGCATGGGCATCGCCGGTCTTGCGACCGGCCTCGCTCCCGAAGTGATCGTCATCATCGGCGACGTGACCGCCGCCTGGGATCGCGTCGGCCCGCTGGTCCTCGACGAGTTTCAGCGCCGATCGCTGCCGCACACGACCACGAGGATTGTGCCCACCGATCGGGCGACGCAGCCGCGTCTGCGCGGAGCCGTGACGCTCGTGGTCCAGCAGCACTTCGGGGCGCCGACGGTCGCATAGCTGCTCGGCTTCGCGACGCCGCTTTGCCGGGCCGGCTGAAGCCGGCCCCTCCTGTTGCTTCTGCAGCTATTTGATCCCGGGCGCAAGCGACTCGAGATTGAGCAGGCCGCGATCGGCGGCGCGGCGGCGCTGCCGGGCAACATCAGCCGTCATCTCCTCGATGAGCGCCGTGAACCGCGCGTCGGCGCGTAACGGCGCGAAGATCGGATCGGGCACCAGGAACGCATATTCGCGGTAGCCGCTCTTCACCGCGCGGCCGAGCGACGCGATCGACACCTCGCGATCGCCCTTCAGCGCGAACGCCGCCGCCATATTGAGGTGCACGAAGGCCAGCTCGCTCCCAGCCTCGAGTTCCGCCCGGCCTTGCCGGATCACCTCGTCCGCCTCCCGGGTCCACCTGGCATCGCCGCGCCGCTTCAGGAAGTGAGCCAGACGCACGCGCCCGCCCAAGCCGATAATCTGGCCGACGATATCCGGCGTGCGGCTGGTCACTTCCGTCGTCAATGCGTCCGCATCCGCGACGCCCATCAAGTACGCGAGCTCCGCGCGTGCGGCGGTGGCTTCTTCATTGTCGGGCCAGCGCTCGGCCGCACGGCGCAGCCGGGCCAGCGCGGCCGCGCCCTCGCCCCGCATCGTCTCCACGTACGCGAGCACGAACTCGACGCGCGCATACGGCGGGGCGCGGCGCTCCGCATCCATCGCCCATCGCCAGCTCAACTGATCGTCGCGAAGCGGCAACAGCGGAGCCGCGACATGGTAGTACGCGTTTCCCGTCCGATCCGACAAGGCGAACATCCGGCGCGCCCACATCAGCGAATCGTCGAACCGGCCGAATCGGTACTCGTGAAACGACAGGTTGCTCATCGAGGAAGTGTGGTTGGGATCCAGCTCCAGGGCCCGCATGAACGCGAGCCGGGCTTGCGCGTCCTGTCCCTTCACGCTGTAAGCGCTGCCGAGGACGAAGTGCGGGTAGGCCAGGGTCGGATCGAGAGTTGCGGCGTCGCGGGCCATGGCGATGGCGCGGTCGACGGCTGTCGCGTCGCCCCGGTAGTTCAAGAAAAAGACGCGGTACGCCAGCCGCGCTCTGGCGACCGCAAAGCGCGGATCGAGCCCGAGCGCTTGCTCGAGGAGCTTCATGCCGGCGACGTTCTTCTCGTACTCGGCGAGCCGCGTAATCTGCTGCGACTTCAAGTAGAGGTCGTAGGCCTCGAGGTTGTCGGTCGGACGCTTCTGCACGCTGGCCTGTTCGGCCTCCGAGAGATTGGCCTGAAGAGCTCGCGCCACGTGCAGCGCAATTTCGCTCTGCACGGCGAAGACGTCCGCGATCTCCCGCTCGTACTGATCTGACCAGCGCATCTGGCCGGTGCGTGCGTCAACCAGCTCCACCGACACGCGCACCCGATTCTGATCGAGGCGGACGGTCCCGTCCACGACGCTGTTGACGCCGAGCTCGGCCACCATGGTGCCGACGTCACTCGTCCGGTACTTTTCAGCCGCCGCGCCACTGAGCATCCGGAGCGCCGCAATCTTCGAGAGCTGCCCGCGGATCTCCTCGGTCATTCCGACCGCGAAGTGGTCCTGCGCGCCGTTGGCGGAGAGGTTGCGGAACGGCCGCACGGCGACCAGCGGTGTCTCGGAAGGACTCGCCGCGCGCGAACCTCCCAACCAGATGATCGCCAGCACCACGACCGCGGCCAGGCCGGTCAGCGCCGCCGCGACGCCGATCCAGCGCGCTCTTCGGGTGTGCGGCCGCGCGCCCTGCGACGCCGGCGGCGCAGCAGCGATGCTGGCGCTGCCGCGAATCTGCTCCAGATCACGGGCGAGATCGCGCGTCGAATCGTAGCGGCCGTTCGCCTGCTTTTTCAGGCAGCGGTCGATCACGAGGCCAAGATGCTCCGGGATGTCGGAGTTCAGCTGCCGCACCGGGGGCGGCTCCGACTCAATCGTCGCCACCATGGTCTGAACGGCCGTGTCGCGCCGGAACGGCTGCTTGCCCGTCGCCATCTCGTAGACGACCAACCCGAACGCGAACTGATCCGATCGATAGTCCGCCGGCTGGCCGCTCGCCTGCTCGGGTGACATGTAGCCGACCGTGCCCATCACGACGCCGGCTGCCGTCCCCGCCACTGCGGTCTCGAGCTCGCTCGCCGCACCGGCGCCGAGCTTCGCCAGCCCGAAGTCAACGATCTTGACGAAGCCGTCGGCGCTCACCATCACGTTCTCCGGCTTCAGATCGCGATGGACGATCCCGGCCGCGTGCGCCTTGGCGAGTCCTTCCGCGAGCTGGTGGGCGATGTCGATCAGCCGGCGCATCGGCAGCCGGCCGCGGGCGAGCAGCGCGCGGAGTGTCTCGCCGTCCACCCACTCCATCGCGAAGTACGCGGTCGCCTGATCGCGCCCGACGTCGTAGATCGTGAGGATGTTCGGATGGTTCAGCGCCGAGGCCGCGCGCGCCTCCTGCTCGAACCGCTGCAGACGGTCGGCGTCGGCCGCGACCTCCGGACGGAGGACCTTGATGGCCACGACGCGATCCAGCCGGGTGTCGCGGGCCTTGAAGACTTCGCCCATACCTCCCGCGCCGATGGCGGCGAGGATTTCATAGGGACCGAGACGCGTGCCGGCGGGAAGAGGCATGGGCGTGCCGGGAGTAGGCGGCATGGGGGCGGCTAGAGCTTAGCTGCGAACGCGCTCGCATGGGAGACCCAAGGCCCCAGGGCCCAAGCCCAAGAAGGAGGCGTGGCGGGCTTCAGCCCGCCACGCCAGGCCGGCTGAAGCCCGCCCCTCCCGGCTCTCAGTTCTTCTGCTTTGCCATCAACCGCAGCGAGACCGCGATCGCGAGGTGACGCTTGCGCTCGAGGTTCGCGCTCGTGCTGAACAGGCCGACATCGACCCCGAAGTGATCGGTGAAGTTGTAGCCGCCGCCGCCGGTCGGCTCCCAGCGCTCCTTGATGTAGCGCGCGCCGCCGCGGAGCTGAACTCGGCCGAGGCGGTGCTCGTAGCCGAGGCGGAGCGAGGTGCCGTTGAATCCGTGCCCGAACTCGGTGATGGCCATCCACGGTCCGGCGTCGTACGACACGTTGCCGCGCGTGTCCACGGGCAGTTCCACGCGAACGTCATCGACCGGGATCGACGGGAAATCAACGAACTCGCCGCTGTTGAAGAGACTGTCGAGCACGTAGCTGGTCCGCTCGACGTCGGTCCAGTCCATGTGGTTCCCGATGCCGTTGACGCCGAGGCCGAACTCCCACGGGCCGATGATGCCCGCCGCGCCGACGTCCGCCGCGATGCCCGTGCCGCTGCCGGAGTCGGTGCGGGTAATCGTGACGGGAAGGCCCAGGGCGGGATTGACGACGAGAAACCCCTGGGCGTTGGTGTCGAGCCTCGCCGCAGGCTGAAAGTGCTGGTAGTTGAAGCCTTTGAGAAAGTGAACATTGGCGCCGATGTACAGACCCTCGGCCGCCATGTTGCCTTCGCTCGGCCCGGTGCTGCCGCCGACGAGCGCGCCGGGCCAGGCGAAGCGGCCGCGATACCCGCCGGTAATGGCCAGGGCGAACTGGCTCTCGGTGTTGTTCGACATGTAGAAGCTGGTGTTCGGAACGTAGACCGGCGTCGGGCTCGCGAACACCGCCGCCAGCGCGGGATCGATCTCCGCCGCCGTCTTCATCGAGAAGTAGGGTCCGGCGCCCGCGTAGACGCCCTGAAACGATCCGTTGGGGTCCTTCTTGAACTTGAAGGTATAGCCCCAGCTCGGCGACGCGAGACCCTCGGCAGCGACGCTGGTCGCCGGTGAGAAGCCGCGGTACACGTTCAAATCGCGACTGAGCTCGCCATTGCGCAGGTCGGTGATGAACGCCGACGCGGTGTTCGTATCGTCACGCCCGATGATGAAGTGAATCGGACTGGCGGCGTACTCGATGGCGCGGACGAGGTCGAACTCGTCCTTCGTCGGATCGAGCTTGGGCATGTTCGGCAGGATCTGGAAGAGGCCGAACGGCAGCACGATGGCCTTGTAGGGCCGCTGCTCGTCAACGATTTCGAGGGCGACGTTGCTGGTCGAACCGACGCCGCCGATGGCGATCCGGCGGGCATCGAAGCTCCAGTTCTGCGCGAGCGCCGGGGTTGACGTCAGGAGGGACAAAAAGACACAAACCGACAGTATCGTTCCGCGACTGGGGAGTCTCATCGGAAATCACTCCGTTCCGTTAGTCAAAGCCGGCTGAGAGTATCACGGGGCCTCGCCGCCCCTGTCAGTCACAGCACTTAGACGGACTTCAGGCGGAAATTCCCGCACGTTCGAACCTGTTCGCCCTTCGATCCACAACACGGAGGCCACGGTATACCACGGAGGGCACGGACCTTTGGGGCTAAACCCAGAGCACCGTGTTCTCCGTCCCTCCGGGTCCTCCGTGTCATGGACCGAGCGATCTACACTGTGCTTCGGATCCCCATGAAGCACGCTCACCAGATCGCCGGCGGCGCTGTGCTCCTGATCGTCCTGGCCGGGGCGACCCCGATACCCCGGCAGAGCGCGCCACGGCCGAGTGGGAGCGATTTCCCGACGGTCGGCGGCAACATTGCCAACCAGCGGCACTCCTCGCTGACGCGGATCACGCCGCAGAACGTCACCCGCCTGGGCGGCGCGTGGATGGTGCATCTCGAGGACGGCCAACCCGCGGGCAACATGCAGGGCACTCCGGTGGTCGTGGGCGGCGTGCTGTACGTCGGCTCCGGCTCGGGCAAGGTGTTTGCGATCGACGCGGCCACCGGCGCCAGGATCTGGACCTACGTTCCGGCGGCCGTCGGTCAGACGAACCGCGGCGTCGCCGTCGCGGAGGGCAAGGTTTTTTCAGGGCAGCCCGGCACGCGCCTCGTCGCGCTCGATCAGAAGACCGGCGCGCTAGTATGGGACACGCGGGTCGCCGAGCGCGGCGGGACGCCGGGCGCCGTCATCTATCACGACGGCCTCGTGTTCGCCGGCATCGCCGGAGGCGAGAGCGGCGTGCGTGGACAGTTCGGCGCGTACGACGCGAAGACGGGCAAAGAAGTCTGGAAGTTCTACACGATTCCAGGTCCGGGCGAATTCGGCAATGACACGTGGGAGGGCGATTCGTGGATGCGCGGCGGCGGTCCGCTGTGGACGCATCCGGCGATCGATCCCGATCTCGGACTGGTCTATCTTCCCGTAGGCAACGCGTATCCCGATACCGACGGCAGCACGCGCGGCGGAGACAACCTGTTCACCGCGTCGATCGTCGCGCTCGATCTCAAGACCGGCGTCCGCAAGTGGCACTTCCAGGAAGTGCACCACGACATCTGGGACTACGACAACCAGACGCCGCCGGTGCTCGCCGACGTCCGTTACCAGGGCCAGGTGCGCAAGATTCTGATTCACGGCGGCAAGACCGGACTGACGTACATCCTCGATCGCACCAACGGCCGGCCGCTCGTCGGGATCGAGGAGCGGCCCGTGCCGCAGGAGCCGCGTCAGAAGACCGCGAAGACGCAGCCGTTTCCGATCGGCGACACCGTCGTGCCCACGTGCCCAGAAACTGGAAGCGTCGTCGATCCCGGATCGCGCACCGCCTGTGTCTTCGCCGCCTACTGGGCCGACGATCCCGTCGTCACGACGCCTGGGACGCAGGGCGGATTCAACTGGGCGCCGATGACGTTCAGCCCGGTGACGAATCTCGTGTACGTGCCCGCTTCGATCATCAATTCGAGGTTTGGTCCACGCTACCTGCGGCCGCCCGGGCAGCCGCGCTCCGGCACGCTGACCGCCGTGGATCCGACGACGAACAAGATCGTGTGGCAGAAACGAACGAAGTTCCCGCTCGGGACCGGCAGCGGACTCTTGAGCACGGCGAGCGGGCTGATCTTTCACGGCGAATCGGACGGCAACGTCGTCGCGTACGACATCAGGAACGGCAACGTGCTGTGGCAATTCCAGACCGGCGCGGGCGCTGATGCGCCGGTCGCGACCTACGAAGTCGGCGGCGAGCAGTACGTCGCGATTCTCGCGGGTGGAAATACCTTTCAGTTGTCAGCGCGTGGCGACAACCTGTGGGCATTCAAGCTGGGCGGCGCCGTACCGGCGCTGCCGACTCCGCCCGAACCTCCGACGACGCAGCCGGGGGCGGGACGACGAGGCGGGACCAGATAAGAGCCGCGAGGAGCTTCCGTGATTGCAAGAGTCTGGCGCGGGTACACCAAGCCCGACGACGCCGACGCCTACGAAGCGATGCTGAAGCCGGAGCTCCTGCCGGGGCTCGGGCAAGTGGCAGGCTACCGTGGAAGCTATCTGCTGCGAAGGCCGGTCGGCGAGGAGGTGGAGTTCGTCACCATCATCCTCTGGGCCTCGCTCAACGCGATTCGCGCTGTCGCGGGACCCGATATCGAGAAGGCCGTGATCCCTGACGATCGGAAACCGCTGCTGTGCCGCTACGACGAGAAGGCGGCGCACTATGAGATTGCTGCGCTGCATGGCGTCTTGAGTACGTAGCGCGGCTCGGGTTGAGAGCCGCGTCAGTACGTAGCGGACCGGCGGGCCACAACTCGGCCAGCCCTACGTGAGGACGACGACGTCTACGGACGGGTACCGCGCGTGGAGCCGGGCGTCGAGCGTGACGAGCTCGGCCGGGGCCGCCTGTGCGAACGCGGCCAGGTAGTCGTCCGTCCAGAGCAGGTGGCTGCGATCGTCGCGTTTGGAGAACGCCATCCAGAGCGGCGCCAGACCTCGAGGCTCGGGAAGAAGCTTGACCCTCGGATCCGACTGGAGCGCCAGCACCACATCCCACGCCCGCCGCCGTGTGAGCACGTTATCGCCGGTCACGGCAGGGTTGGTCAGGAGCCGCAGGAGCGCCATTTCGGTGACGCGGCAGAACGCCAACTCATCGTCTTCGGCGTCCACCCACGCTTTGGCGACCGGATGGTGCCCGTGGCGCGCCCATGCCGCGGCGAGCCAGACGTTGACGTCGAGGAGCTTCATCGCGAGTGAGTACGACGACGGCGGCGCCGCCCTGGCGGCACCGCCCGGATCTGGGCCGCATCGGCGTCAGCCAGCGCGCGCTCGAGGTCGGCATTCGTCGGTCGGGCGCGCGGACCGGACGCTGCGCCGAACAGCGGCAGCGTGACGCGGGATCGAGCACGTGGCCGCGCCGGCAGATTACCCAGCTCCGCCGCGACGGCGCGCGTCAGGAGCGTCTTCAGTGACTCCCCGCTCTCGGCCGACCGCGCCTTCGCCGCCCGCATCAGCTCCGGAGGCAATACCACGGTAGTGCGCATAAAAGCATATTAGCACGCCGTGGCCTCCGTGACTCTCCGTGTGCGTGTTATCGATCGAGCTGGCCGCTGGTGGCGGGCCTCAACCCGGCCCGCCCTACAGCGCTGCAGCCGCCATGGGCCCATAATCCCTTTGCACGTGGAGGCCACATGAAGCGCGCGTCCTCGTTCCTCGCTGTTCTCACGCTCGTCACCGTCGTCGTCGTCGCGCAGGAGAAGCCGGGCGTTGCCGGGCGAGCCGCGATCGACAAGATCTTCGCGACGTGGGACACGCGGGACTCGCCGGGCTGTGCGCTAGGGATCTACAAAGACGGCGCGATCGTCTACGAGCGCGGCTATGGAATGGCTGATCTCGAGCACGACATCGCGATCGCGCCGGACACGCCCTTCTACGTCGGGTCGGTGTCAAAGCACTTCACGGCATTTGCTGCAGCACTCGCGATCCAGCAGGGAAAAGTCGGGCTCGACGCGCCGATTCGCACGTACCTGCCGGAGCTGCCGGACTACGCGGGGACGATCACGGTGCGGCAGCTCGTGCACCACACCAGCGGCCTTCGTGACTTCTATACGCTGCTGTCGATTGCGGGGCGACGTCAGGATGAGCTGTACGACAATCCGGCTGTCCTCCGCCTCGCCGCCCGGCAGAAAGCCTTGAACTTCGCGCCGGGATCCGACTATCTCTATTCGAATACCGGCTATGCCCTCCTCGCGATGCTGATCGGGCGCGCCACCGGCGCGACGTTCGGCGCGTTCGTCGACGCGAACATCTTCGCGCCGCTCGCCATGTCGTCGTCTCACGTGCATGATGACGACGCGCGGCTGGTCAAGGGACGGGCGTACGGGTACTCGCGCGCCGCGAGCGGGCTCCGGCTCGATACGCCTGCGGGCGAGCGCGTCGGCGCGGGCGGGGTGTTCAGTACGATCCGCGATCTGCAGAAATGGGATGAGAACTTCTATACCGCGCGCGTCGGCGGGCGCGCGCTGATCGAACAGGTGCAGATACCCGGCAAACTCAACGACGGCCAGCCGTTGACGTACGCCTGGGGCCTGCAGGTCGGCCGCTATCGGGGCCAGCCGATCGTCGAGCATGGCGGATCGCTCGGCGGCTACCGCGCGCACCTGATTCGTTTTCCAGAGCGACATGTGAGCGTCGCGTGCCTGTGTAATCTCGGCAGTATCGCGCCTGGTGCGCTGGCGAGACAGGTGGCCGACGTCGTGCTCGCCGCGGCGTTCGCTGAACCGCCGGCCGCGGCCGCGCAACCGGGTGGCGCCGCACAGACCGGCGCTGCTGGAGGCGGTCGCGGCGCCGCGCCGGCCGGCAACGCGACGACGCCAGCGACGAGCCTGGCGCCCGACGCCTACGCGGGCCGCTATTACAGCGACGAAATCGATGCGACGTTCACCGTGACCGTCAAGGATGGCCGGCTCATGGTCCAACGGGAGACGGACAGCGCGCCCGCACTCCTGGCGCCGGCATCGGCCGACGAGTTCCGGTTTGGCGGCATGACCGTCCGGTTCGTGCGCGGCACCGGCGGCGCAGTCGAGGCGCTCACCGTCGATGCCGGCCGAGTGCGCGGCATCAGATTCGTCCGTCGGGCCGGTTAGACGCCGGAAATCCACAACACGGAGGCCACGGACGTCACGGAGAGCACAGAGCTCAGAGAGCGGTTAGCCCCAGAGATCCGTGTTCTCCGTACTTCAGTGTGCTCGGTGGTTATGGATCTAAACGGGAATGCTTGCCCGGCGCGGCCCCGCGCCCGAGCGCTTTCTCCAGCAACATGGCGATGAAGGCCGGGTAGGCAATGCCCGCGACGTCCAGCGCTCGCCGGTAGCCAGAGCCGGCACTGATGTCAGGATTCGGGTTCGCCTCGAGCACCGAGATCCGGCCGCTCGCGTCCATGCGGAAATCCACCCGCGCGTAGTCGCGAATGCCGAGCGCGTCGGCGACGCGCACGGCCAGGGTCATCATCTCTTCGCGCTGGCTCTGGCTGATGAGCGGATCGAACACCGGGTTCGTGCCTTCGTACTCCGCAGATCCGGCCTCCCACTTCGCACGAAAGCCGACGATGCGCGGCTCGACGTGCATCTCGATTTCTTCGACCAGCAGCGGCCGGCCGTCGAAGAGCGGCACTGTGAATTCACGGCCGTCCACGAACTCCTCCACGAGCATCGGCGCGTGGTACTCGTCGAGCAACTGCTGCAGCCGTGTGAGCGCAGACGCTTCGTCGGCGACCACGTTTTCCGGCGTGATGCCGAGCGACGCGTCCTCGGCCGCGAGCTTGAGGATCAACGGGAACGTCAGCGCCGGCAGGCGCGCCGGCCTCTGTCGATAAACGGCAAATCGCGGCGTCGGAATGCCTCGGGCGATGAAGAGCTCTTTCGACAGCGGCTTGTTCAATGCGATGCCCAGCGCCATCGCGCCGGAGCCGGTGTACGGAATCCCGAGCAGCTCCAGCAACGCGGCGACGCCGTATTCGCCGGCGCTCGATTCGCGATATCCCTCGCACAGGTTGAACACGACGTCCGGCCGCAAGGCGTCGAGCGCCTCGACAAATGGCCGCACGCCTTCGTCCACGCGAAGCAGGCTGACGCGATGGCCCATCGCCACGATCGCGTCATGGGCTTCCTGCACGCCCTCGATCAGGCCGCGCACCACGGCGTCGCCGCCAAGTTCGACGGGGTTGTAGATCACCGCGACCGATCGTGAATGTTCTGTCTGCGCCATCTCGTCGAGCCGCCTGAGTCTAGTCCCGAATCGGACTCGAGTTGACGGGACCCGGGCCTCCGCGGAGATTCGCGCTCGAAACCGGGCTTCCGTCCGCGCGGGGTTCACCCTTCGCGCATCGCGCCAGTCCTATTCGGCCTGGACGGGCCAACAACGAGTGCAGGCCTACGGACGTGGCGCTCGAACCCCAGCGCTCCCTGCAGCCCGGTTTCAAACTGCCGCGCATCGCGCGACTCCGAGTCGGCCCTCTCCCGTCAACTCGAGTCCGATTCGGGATTACCGGCGGCCGGTCACTCTCAGAAAAAGCAGTCGCGCATCTAGACGGCGACCTTCCGAATCGCAGTTGAGGTGACGTTCTAGCGCGCCGAATGGGAGTGCCGCGACTGCGAAGCGCGAACCCGTGCCGAAAGGAGCGCCGGTTTCGAGGGCGACCTCCGTAGGCCTGCGACTGCGATCCTGACGGCACGGCAAGGCCGGATAGGAGTCGCCCGATGGGCGAAAGTCTGAAACCGGAGCGGATGGAGGCGACGGGTTCGAGCGGCACCTCCCCTGAGGCCGCCAGAATGTCACCTCAAGTGCGATTCGGGATCAGCACCTTCTTGTACGTGTGCATCGCGTCGCCGGGTTTGTAGAAGTCGGTGACCTCTGCGACACGCGTGTATCCGCACGACTCGTACAGCCGTTCGGCGGCACGATACTCCGGCCGGCCGGAGGTCTCGACGATGATCGCGCGGCCGCCCAGCGCGCGGACGCGGTGTTCTGTGTCGTCCAACAGGGCCCGCCCTACCCCGCGTCGCTGTGCGAACGGGGCGACCACGATCCAGTAGACGTCATAGATGGCATCGGTGACCGGGTTGTGACCGTAACAAACGAAGCCCAGGAGTGGCGGCACGCCACCGTCGCCGACCTCTTCCTCCGCGACATGAATGACATAGTCGGCGCTGCCAGAGAGATGCGCCTCGATCAGTTCTTCAGCCACACTGATTTCGTGGGACTCAAGGAACGTCGTCTGCCGCAGGAGCGCGCGAAGCGCTTCCCGGTCGTCGCGCGTCGTGTCGCGGATTCGCATCGGGCGCGCGGCCTCGATCGCGCCGCGCCGCAGGTATGCTAGCCGCTGCGTGACCGCCGCACAAACCAGCATCCACGACGACCCGCCCGATGACGCCTGGCAGGATGAGACGGACGCGTCGCTGCTGGGTCTCTCCCGCTTTTTTCTGTCGGCCGCCCGTCACCTGCTGCCCTATTGGAAAGGGACGATCGTCGTCGTCTGCGCCAGCGTCCCGCAGGTCGCGCTCGAAACCGTGCAGCCCATGCTCCTCATGGTGCTCATCGACGCCATCGTCGGACACGACACGCCACGCGTTTGGTGGGCGGTGGTGGCGCTCATCGGACTGATTCCCATCTACGTGGCCGGGAACTTCGTCGGAGAGTACATGGCCGCCCGGGTCGGGGCCTCGGTGTGCAACGACCTGCGGATTGCCGGCTTCTGGCGACTGCAGGCCTTGTCGGTGGACTACCATCGCGGCCGGACGCGCGGCGACCTGCTCTCCCGGTTCAGCTCCGATCTCGACGCGGTCGAGCGCGCGGTGGCGACGGAATTCCCGTTTGCCTGGTCGTGCCTCCTCACCATCGCCGGCGGCGTAGTGCTCCTGCTCGTCGTCGAATGGAGACTCGCGCTCGTGCTCTGCGCCCTGCTGCCGATGGTGATCATCGGTCCGCGCTGGCTGGCCACGCGTGCGAGCCAGGCCAGCTACGCGCGTCAGCGCGACGCGGCGGCGGTCATGAGCGCCACCGAGGAGAGTCTCGCCGCACACTCCGTGATCAAGGCGTTCGATTTGCAGGGCGCGATGGTCGCCGACTACGGCCGGCATCTGGTGAGGCTGTATCGGAGCACCGTGCAGGCCAGTTGGCTGAGCGGCCTGCAGGCGACATCGATCAGCGGCAGCGGCTCCATCCTGTTGATCGTCGCGATCTCGGGAGGCGCAGCGCTCGCGGTGCGAGGCGAGCTGTCGGTCGGCGGCCTGGTCGCCGTGATCGACTTGCTGTGGTTCATGGTCGCGTCATTGCAGGCGCTGTCGGGCGTCGTGCCGCCTTTGCAACGGGCTGCCGCGGGCATGGCCAGGATTCAGGAAGTGCTCGACGCTCCGCAACAGGTCGGCGACATGGCGGGCGCCCGGCCACTGCCTCGCGTTTCCCAAGACATCCAGTTGCGCAACGTGACCTTTGGCTACGACGACTCACCGCCGACGCTCATCGACGTGACGGCCACGATTCGCGCCGGCGAGTCGATCGCCATCGTCGGTCCCAGCGGGTCGGGCAAGAGCACGCTCCTCGGGTTGCTCCTGCGCCTGCACGATCCGACCAGCGGCTCGATTGCCATCGACGGCCACGATATCCGCCAGGTGACGCAAATCTCGCTGCGGACGCAAATCGGCGTCGTGTTCCAGGAAAGTTTCCTGTTCGACGTGACGCTCCGCGAGAACATCCGCCTCGGGAAACCGGAAGCGAGCGATGAGGAGGTCGAAGCCGCGGCCCGCGATGCCGGGATCCACGACTTCATTGCGTCGTTACCGGAAGGGTACGACACCCGCGCCGGAGAAGGGGGCAGCGATCTCTCGGGCGGTGAACGACAGCGTATCGCGCTGGCGCGCGCGCTCGTCCGCCGGCCGGCGATCCTCATCCTCGACGAGCCGACATCCGCGCTGGACGCACAGGCTGAAGCCGACTTTCACGAGACGATGCACGAACTGGCCAAGGGGCGCACCGTCATCGCCGTGACGCACCGGCTGACGGCATCCGTCGCCGACCGCATCCTCGTCCTCGACGATGGCCGCCTCGTCGAGGACGGCAGTCACGAGCACCTCGTCGCGCGCGGCGGCGTCTATGCTGAGCTCTGGAACGCGCAATCGTGACAAAAGGCCATAACACGGAGGGCACAGAGAAAACGGAGAGCACGGGAAAGCCATCTCTCGGGGGGACACGAAGAAAAGAGCTCTCCGTGCCTTCCGTGCGTCCTCCGTGCCCTCCGTGTTAATGGGCTTGGATCTTGGCGGGCACGCGTTCGCAGGCCGAGGTCACGATCGACGAAATCAACGCCTCGTAGGGAACGCCGACCATGCCCGCCAGGATGACGAGGTCGCCGAGGAGGGGATGCAGACCCGCCAGCGGGTTCACCTCGAGAAACTGGGGGCGGCCGTCGGCATCGCAACGGCAGTCGACGCGTCCTGCATCGCGGCAGCCCAGCCCGGTCCACGCCTTCAACGCCATGTCAGCCGCCTCGACCGCGGCGGCATCGTCAACGATCTGATACCGGGCTTTCACGAGCTTCTTGTTCGCAAACGAGTAGCCGTGGGCTTCGGCATCCGGCGTGAAGACGACTTCCATCACACCGAGCACCCGGGCACGTGGGCCCGTCCCGGTCATGCCGATGGTCAACTCCCGGCCGGGCAGAAACGTTTCCACCAACGCGGGTTGACGGAACTTCTCGATGAGCCGGCCACAGGTCGACGCCAGCGCTCCGGCATCCGCGACGTACGAGGCCGCCGAAATCCCGACGCTCGATCCGCTGGCGACGGGTTTGACGAACAGCGGATACGGCAGGCGGACGAGCTCGACGTCAGCAACGCGCGAGACGACGGCGAAGTCGGGCGTCGGCAGGCCCAGATCGCGGACGACGTGCTTCGTGAGTCCTTTGTGCAGCGTCAGCGCGAACACGACGCCGTCCGAGAAGGTGCAGGGAATCTGAAACGCGTCGAGCAACGCCGGCACCTGCGCTTCGCGCGCCAGGCCGAAGGCGCCCTCGGCGTAGTTGAACACGAGATCCCACCGATCGCCCGAGGCGAGACGAGCGGTCAGGCGCTTGATGCCGCCAATGCGATCGACGACGTGCCCGAGAGACGTCAGCGCCGCTTCGATCGCGTCGATCGTCACGGCGTCGTCGAATTCGGCCGCTTCTTCCTCGGTGTACCCCTGGCGGAGATAGTCGTCCCGAAGGTCGTACGTGAACCCGATGCGCACGGTTATCGCTGCGGATCGGGGAAGCGAAACTCGCGGCCTTCGTAGTTGCGCAGGAGCAGGTGATCGCCGTCACGCGGGATCTGCGAGCTCGGGAGGACGGCGATCTTTCCGCCGCCGCCCGGGACATCGATGGCATAGGTGGGGACGGCATATCCGGTCGTGTGCCCGCGCAGGCCTTCGACGATTTCGAGCGACTTGCTGACGGCGGTACGAAAGTGCGACGTCCCGACGACCAGGTCCGCCTGATACAGGTAGTAGGGCTTGACCCGGCACCGGAGCAGGCCATGAAACAGCCGCTGGCACACGTCCACGCGATCGTTGACGCCGGCGAGCAGCGGCGTCTGACTGCCCAGCGGAATCCCGGCATCGGCGAGCCGGGTACAAGCCCGCTCGACTTCCGGCGTCAGCTCATCGGGGTGAATGAAGTGCAGGCTCATCCACAGCGGGTGATAGCGCCGCAGCATCCTGGTGAGCGCCGGGGTCACGCGCTGCGGCAAGACGGCCGGCACCTTGGTGCCGATGCGAAGGAACTCGACGTGCGGGATGCGCCGGAGGCGCGACAACACCCATTCCAGGCGATCGTCGGACAGGAGCAACGGATCGCCGCCGGAGAGCAGCACATCGCGGATCACCGGCGTCCGCGCGATGTAGTCGATGGCGCCTTCCCACTGCGTGGTGCCGAACTCGTATTCGCCGTCCTGCGATCCCACGATGCGCGACCGGGTGCAATAGCGGCAGTACACCGGGCACGTTCCGGTGACGAGGAACAGCACGCGATCGGGATAACGGTGCACGAGCCCCGGGACGGGGCTGTCGGCATCCTCGCTCAGCGGATCGACGCTCTCTTCAGGAGTGCGAACGAACTCCTGGTTCACCATCACCATCGTCCGGCGCAGGGGCTGATTCGGATCGACGCGATCCAGGAGACTCGCGTAGTAAGGTGTGATGCGGTTCGGCAGGCTGTCGCGGCTGCGCTGCAGCGCGGTCCGTTCGTCTTCTGACAGCTCGAGCACGCGTTCGAGCGCCTCCAGCCCGCGAATCGCGTTCCGAAGCTGCCATCGCCAGTCGTTCCAGTCGCGGCTGCTGGCGTCCGGAAAGAACGTGCGGCGAAACGTGCGGGTGCGGGGGTTCACCACCTTCGAACCGTCGGCAGAGTATAAGGCACGAGGTTGCTAGCTGGGCATGCGGACGGCGGCGAACTCTACGATCCTGCCGACCATCTGCGCGTAGCTCAGTCCCTGCGCCTGCGCCGCGGCGACGAAGACGGACCGTCCGTCGGTCAGGAGCTCGGGATTGACGTTGACGTCGAGAATCTGCGGCTCATCGCCCAGCATGCGCAGGTCCAGGCGGGCGTAGTCGCAGAGACCGAGGGCCCGATACGCGCTCACGGCGACGGTCTCCAGCCGCACCCGCCAGTCCGGCCGGTCGACCGGGGCGGGACACAAGAGCCGGATCTTTTCGAAGCCACGCGACGTGCGGTCGGTTTTCCACGCCTCCGTATACAGCCGGTCGCGGACGTCAGGAAACATCGAGTAGTCGATTTCCGCCGGCGGGAGCACCTGGGGCGGATCGTTGCCCCACACCGCCACGTGGAATTCGCGGGCGTCGAGGAACGGTTCGACCAGCGCGTCATCGTCATAGTGGTCGCGCAGATACGCCACTCGCCTGGCAAGCTCGCCGGCCGTGCCGACAATCGCGCCAGCGTCGATCCCGACGCTCGCGTGCTGGTTGGCGCCTTTGACAATCGCCGGGTACGTCGTCCACGCCGCGGCGGCCTCAGCGTCGCGTAGGACCACTGCGGGCAACGTCGGCAACCCCGCAGTTTGCAGCTGCCGTTTCACGTGCATGCGGTCCTGGGTCAGACGGATGAGCCGCGCCGACGCGCCCGTACAAGCGAATCCGCGCCGCTCGATCTCGTCGGCGACCTCGGCATCGCTCCACGGCCGGCCCGCCAGCTCTTCGCCCCAGTTCCAGACCAGCCACTCTCGCGGATCGAACGCATCGAGAAAAGTCAGATCGTCGAAGAACTTGAACGCGCGATACGTGTAGCCCTCCTGCGCCAGTCCAGCCAGCAGGATTCGCCACGCGTCATCGCCTTGCTGCTTGTCAGGCTCGGGCCAGCCGGGATCCTCGTTGTTGATGGCGAGAATTCGAGGCGCGCGGTCGCTGACTTCTAACTCCTGGCTTCCAACGTCCAACTTCCTTACCATCCCATCCTGAGCGCCCACCACAGCCCGGCCCCGATGGCCACGCCGACGCCGAACGTCCACTCAATCGTCGGAGTGAAGTACGGATACACCATGAACAGCAGACCCGCCACCACATACGGCATGCGTGCCGTTCTCCGGCCATAGAGGAACAGCCCCAGGCCGACAAAGCCAAGCACGATGGAGAGGAAGAGCGCGTTCGGTTCGAAAGACATGTCGCGTCCTCGTCGAGGGATGGGGCGGGGCCTCCGGCAGTGTCAATCCTGGGAAGTCGCGCAAGGTCTATTCTTCTGATCAACAAGCAGTCGATGTTCGAGGTAAGCGAGAACCAGCGCTATCCCGATCCGAGTGAGCGCGTGAACCACAATATTCAACATCGGAAACAGTCGCGCAACACCGAGAAACCAAATCGATAAGAGTTCGGCGATACCCGAAACAGCAAGCCCGACAGCCATAGCCCAGACGATTACCGAGTTCCTCCGAGGATCTCTCGCGGCCGAAATGAGCATGATTGTGAGAGCCACGCCGAGAGCACCCCATGTCTTCTGCTTGAACAAAAGCAGATCGCTCACCTCTGACGCCGGTGCGTCGGAAAACAACCAGATGAAAACCGCCCGGCCTCCCACAAGGAGTACTGCCCCCCCGATTGCCGCGTCCAGTACCAAGAGCCAAAGGATCACTTTCAAGACACGTTCAGAGACTTTCACTGGTGGTTACCCTCGGGTGTCTTGTGGGCCTGACCGGTCGGCCTGGCGAGGACCTACCATCGCGGGCCGAGCGACGGACGAAGCCGGTCACATGGACCTCCTGGTCTGGAGCGGGATGCGGTGCCCATTCTACGCGCGAGGTTCAAAATCCAACCCCCAATAGACCGTGCCCTCCGTGGCCCTCCGTGTGTTCCGTGTTGTGGATCGAACGTACTTGTAGGGCATCGCGGGGAGTGCGACCATGGCGTCCATGAAGAGACCACTGGCGTTCCTCGCGTGTGCGACCGTGGTGTGTTTCGCTGGCGCGACGGCGCCGGTACTGACGCAGCAGCCTGCCGGCCGGCAAAATGTGCTCTTCATCATGGCCGATGATCTGAACGACGACTTCGCGACGTTCGGCCATCCGCTCGTCAAGACACCGAACCTCGATCGCCTGGCGAAGCGCGGCGTGCGCTTCGACCGCGCGTACACTCAGTTTCCGCTGTGCAATCCGAGCCGCGCGTCGCTCATGACCGGCCTGCGCCCGGACACGATCCGCGTCTACAACCTGACCACCCAGTTCCGGACTGCCGTGCCCGACGTCGTGACGATGCCGCAGATGTTCAAGAACAACGGCTATGCGGTCGCGCGCGTCGGCAAGATCTACCACTACGGCAACCCCGGCGACATCGGCACGAACGGGCTGGACGATCCCGCGTCGTGGGACACCGTGGTGAATCCGCGCGGAATCGACAAGGACGAGGAGGCTGTCCTCACGAACCTGACGCCGAATCGCGGACTCGGCAGCTCGCTGTCGTTCTATGCGTCGCCGGCGCCAGACGATCAGCACACGGACGGAAAAGTCGCGTCGGAGACGATTGCGCTGATGGAGAAGCACCGCGACCGGCCGTTCTTCATCGGCGCGGGCTTCTACCGTCCGCACTGCCCGTTCATCGCACCGAGCAAGTACTTCGACATGTATCCGCTGGATAAGATTCCGGCCCCGCCCTTCGGGCGGGACGCGCTCACCGGCGCGCCGGCCCCGGCGTTCTTCACCAATCCGGCCAACTGGGATGTCAGCGCCGATGGCCAGCGCGAATCGATCCGCGCCTACTACGCGTCGATCACCTTCCTCGACGCGCAGATCGGACGCCTGCTCGACGCGCTCGATCGACTCGGCCTCACCGAGCGCACCATCATCGTTTTCATCAGCGATCACGGCTATCACCTCGGCGAGGGCGGGCAGTGGATGAAGCAGACGCTGTTCGAGCGGTCGGCACGCGCGCCGCTGATCGTCGCGGGGTCGGCGGTTGCCGCCAAAGGACGCGCTTCGACGCGAACCGTGGAGTTCCTCGACATGTATCCGACGCTCGCGGAGCTGGCGGGCGTCCCGGCGCCACCTGGTCTGGAGGGGCGCTCCCTCATGCCGCTTCTGAAGAATCCGGCCGCCGGGTGGGCGCATCCGGCGCTGACACAGGTCCAGCGCGGCGCCGTGCCGAATCAGTTCATGGGGTACAGCATCCGCACCGACCGCTGGCGCTACACCGAGTGGGACGACGGCCAGCGGGGCGTCGAGCTGTATGACGAAACCGGCGATTCCCGCGAGCTGAAGAATCTTGCGACGTTGCCTGAGCACAAGAAAACGGTTGAGGAAATGCAGCGCCTCCTCAAGAAGATGAGGGGCAAGTGAAACGCCTGGTCGGCGGGGGCCTCGCGGCCGCTCTGGCCATCGCCCTGTTCAATCCGTCCAATCTGGCAGGCGCGCCGCCAACGCCCGCCTCGCCGCAGCGGCCCGCGTCGAAGCCGAACATCGTCTGGATCTCGAACGAGGACATGAGCCCGCATCTGGGCGCGTACGGCGACGCGCTGGCGCGCACACCGACACTCGATCGCTTCGCGAAAGAGGCCGTCAGGTACACGAATGCGTTCTCGACGGCGCCCGTCTGCGCGCCGAGCCGGGCCGCGATCATCACCGGCATGTATCAGACGGCGATTGGCGCGCAGCACATGCGGACGACCGAGAACACCGTCGCGGAGCTGCCGGGACCGTATCTCGCCGTACCGCCCCATTACGTGAAGGCGTTTCCCGAATACCTGCGCGCGGCCGGATACTTCACGTCGAATCGCGCCAAGACCGACTACCAGTTCGGCGTGCCGTTCACGATCTGGGACGACCTCGGAAACAACGCGCACTGGCGCAATCGCCCGGACCCGCAGCAGCCGTTCTTTGCGGTTTTCAACCTGGAGATCACGCACGAGAGCCGGATCTTCCCGTCGAGCCCGGCGCGCAAGGGCAAGCCGCTCGTCACCGATCAGAAGAAGATCCCCGTGCCGCCGTACTACCCGGACACACCTGCCGTGCGTGAAGAGCTCGCACGCATGTACGACAACATCGCCGACATGGACGGCCAGGTCGCAGAACTCCTTCAGCAGCTGCAAGACGACGGGCTGGCGGACAACACGATCGTCTTCTACTGGAGCGATCACGGCGACGGCGTGCCGAGAGCGAAGCGATCGCTGTACGACTCGGGGCTACGAGTGCCGCTGATGATCCGGTGGCCGAAATCACTTGGGCTTGCGCCGGCGCCCGGGTCGGTCAACGACGATCTCGTCAGCCTGCTCGATCTCGCGCCGACGGTGCTGGCGATGGCCGGCCTCGAGATTCCCACACATCTGCAGGGACGCCCGATTCTCGGACCGCGCACGGGGCCGGCGCCCGAGTACATCTTCGGCGCGCGCGATCGCATGGACATCGAGTACGACATGATGCGCTCGGCGCGCGACAAGCAGTTCCTCTACATCCGGAACTTCGCGCCCGATCTGCCCTACGCCGGTCACATCATCTATCGCAACCAGAGCGCGATCATGCAGGAGTGGCTACGCCTGCAGGCGGAGGGCAAACTGACAGGCCCGGCCGCGCTCTGGATGCGCACACACCGGCCTGCCGAAGAGCTGTACGACACCAAGGGCGATCCGCACCAGGTCCGCGATCTCGCGGCCGACCCGGCGCATCGGGCCACACTCGAGCGCATGCGCAAGGCCGTGACTGACTGGATGACACGGACCGGCGATCAAGGGCTCGTCAACGAGCCGGAGATGATCCAGCGCATGTGGCCCGGCGGCGT
>Ga0111538_10003789_pt1 | contig 21093 bp, 16 predicted proteins | sample SoiMethybrSBSTD1_FD_79669 | JGI IMG/M metagenome (GOLD analysis project Ga0111538, IMG submission 79669) | Bulk soil microbial communities from a Populus tree surrounding site in Tennessee, USA - Soil MetaG P. TD hybrid SBSTD1 (version 2)... | ecosystem: Environmental > Terrestrial > Soil >... | reverse complement strand
CCGAACATGAAGAAGATCTTCGACTTCTTCGATCAGGCTCGTCGAAAGTAGTGCAGGGCACCAGCCCTGCGTCGGCGCGCCGATTCGCTCCGCTGCTGTTCTTCACCGCGGTCGCGTGCGTGACCACGTGGCCGCTCGTTACCGGTCTGAGCATCTACCTCGGCGCGACGTCCGGGCCCGGCGATCCGTATCTCAACCTCTGGATTCTCGGCTGGGACCTCGAGACCATTTCGGTGCACCCCGGATGGCTGCTGACCGGCCGTATTTTCGACGCCAACATCTTCTTTCCCGGGACTGGAACGCTCGCCTACTCAGACCATCAACTCATTCAAGCGCTCGCCGTGTGGCCCCTTTATGCGGCAACCCGGAACCCCACGCTCTGCTACAACGTCGTCCTGCTGCTGTCACTGATCGGCAGCGCCTGGGCGATGTTTGCCTTCACTCGGTCGATGACCGGATCGGATCCGGCAGCGTACTGTGCCGGCCTCGTCTGGGGGTTCTGTCCCTATCATTTCAGTCACCTCATTCACATTCAGCTTCAGTCGCTCTATTGGATGCCGCTGACCTTCTGGCTCCTGCACCGGCTCGTCGCCGGGCGGCGCACGCGTGAGGCGGTGTGGCTCGGTGTCGTGGTCGCGCTTCAGGCGGTGACCTCGGTGTATTACGGCATGATCGGCGCGGTCGGCCTGGTTGTCGCGGCAGCCGTGATCGTGGGACGCAGTGGTCGATGTCCGCCACGGCTGATCGGGCGGTTCGCTCTAGCCGCCGTCGTCGCGATCGTGGTCGCCGCACCGGGGCTCTGGCCGTATTGGCGCGTTCAGCAGCGGGAAGGTTTTGGTCGCACGCTGTTCGAAGCCGAGCACCACAGTGCCGATCTGTCCTCGTACCTCCATGCGCCAGCGACCAACCTGATCTACGGACGGAACGGTTGGATTCATTCGATTCTGAATGACAGCGGCACCATGAAACCGGACGCTCCCGAGCTGGAGCTCTTCCCAGGGTTTGTGGTGCTGGCACTCGCGGCCGTGGGACTTCTCGCTGCGCGGAAGCTGCGGATGGATCTGCTGGCCGTCTCGATGGGTGCGATCGGCGCAACCGGCCTCCTTCTGTCCTTCGGGCCCCTCGGCATCAGGCGACTCTATGCGTTGCTGTACGACTCGGTCTTCGGCTTCCAGGTCATCCGCGCCCCAGCCCGGTTCTCGGTCCTGGTGTTCTTTGCGCTGGCGGTTCTCGCGGGGATCGGCCTCGAGGCGATTGTGCGCCGTAGGTCCCGGATCGTGACGTCGGGGATAGTAGGTCCGAGCCTTAGCTCGGGCGTGACACGCGCCACAGCCTGGCCGGCCGTCCTCGCCTTGTTCCTCATCGCCGCGGAATTTTCGAATGGCGCGATTGCTTTCGCGCCGGCTCCCGCGCTCTCGACGGAAGTGGGGCGATGGCTTCGCGACGCGCCCGAGCCGGGCCCGGTCCTGTATCTTCCGATTGGCATCGACCTCGACGATTCGTCAGCGATGGTGGTCTCGCTTGAACACCGACGTCCCATCCTCAATGGCCACAGCGGCCAGCGTCCGAATCTCTATCTGACGATCGTCGATCAAATGGCCACCTTTCCTGATGCGATCGCGCTGCTGACCTTGCGGGAGCTCGGCGTTCGATTTGTGGTCGCGCGCGATCGGATCGCATCCCCCGCGTCGCCGTCTCCGCTGGTGGAACGGGCGGCCCTCCGCGAAGGCGTGATCTACGAACTGCGCTGGACACCGGAAATCAACGCCGCGTTCGACGCGGCCGAAAACGACGCGAGCGTGGTGCCGCTTCCGCCAGGTCCACTGCCGTTCCAGGAGAGTGAGACGAGCCGGTATCGCGTGCGCTGGGTGGGCGGGCCGATGACGCTGCCGGCCGCGGAGGCCGTCATTTCAGCGGAACGCGACGCCGAAGGCGGATTGCGGATCGATGTCCGCGCCCGCACCGCGGGGTGGGTGCGATCGTTCTTCGAGGCCGATGACCAGCTAACCGCGGAGACCGACGGGCAGCTGCTGCCGCGCATCTACCGCGAGTCGCTCAACGAAGGACGGCGGCGCGTGCGCCGGACCGTGGCATTCGATCCAGGGGGGAAGCGGGTCACGGTGACCAACGGGGATGCTGCCGCTGTGACGCTGCCGCTCCGCCAGAGCGCCCGGGATCCGCTGTCAGCGCTCTTCTATGTCCGCACCCTGCCGCTCGCGGATGGGTTCCGCGCGCCAGTGCTCGTCAACGATGCCGGTCGCAACACGACCATGGACGTCAGGGTCGCCGGTTCTGAAGTCATCACCATCGACGGGCGCCCGCACGATACCTGGAAGCTCGAACCGTCGCTCGTCGCACGGATCGCTTGGCGAGAGCCTCCGCGCGCCACTGTCTGGGTGAGCCGAGACAGCCGGAAGGTCCCGCTGCTGATCAGGGTTTCGGCCGGCTTTGGCACGGTCGACGTCGAGCTCGTCGACTACGAGAGTCGATAATTGACGCCGTTTGCAGGACTGAAGTCCTGAGCTACGAGTACGAGTGACTGGGCGTCGCACTCGTAGTGCGGGACTTTCGGTCCTGCCGTGAGATCGGCCAGTTTTTCGCTATGATGTCGGCCATGAGGTCCCAGTGTGGCACCCCTTCTCAGTGAGAGCCCCGACGTCCTTCCCATCCATCGAAAGATCCTTGCCTTCTCGTTCATCGGGTGGATCTTCGATTTCTACGATCTGCTCCTGCTCACTTACGTTGTCGCGACAACGCCGCTCAAGAGCGATCTCGGGCTGACCGATCCGGACGTCTCGCTCGTCCTCGGGATCGGGCTCGCGTTCACCGCCGTCGGCGGCCTGTTCGGCGGCGCGCTTGGCGACAAGTACGGTCGCAAGCCGCTGCTGATGCTCACGATCCTGATCTACAGCATCGGCACACTGCTCTCGGGATTCTCGGTCGGTTTCTGGACGCTGCTGATTCCGCGCGCGATCACCGGCTTCGGTGTCGGTGGCGAATGGGCGGTTGCGCACGCGCTCGTCGGTGAGACAGTGCCGCCGCATGTGCGCGGACGCTATGGTTCGTTCCTCCAGAGCGGATCGGCGTGGGCGCGCTTCCTCGCCACCACCGTGGCCTATTCACTGGCGCCGATCATCGGCTGGCGGATCAGCTTCATGATTTCTGCGCTCCCCGCGCTGCTTGTCGTGTTCATTCGGAGCGGCATGCCGGAGTCCGATATCTGGCTGGCACACCAGAAAGAGCTGAAGGGTCAGCGACGACGGGGATATCTCGCCGTTCTCGGCGAGATGCTCGGCCCGGCGCTCCGAAAAACGACGACCATTGCGTTCGTTCTCGTGACCTTCAACATGGCCGCCTACTGGTTCAAGACGATCTGGTTGCCGACCTACATCACCGGCTCTCGCGGGTGGAGCCTCACCGATTCCCGCTATCTGCTCAACATGGACCAGATCGGTTCGCTCATCGGCTATTTCGCGTTCGGCTATGTGAGCGACATCTTCGGGCGGAGACCGAGCTTCATGGTCTTCTCGCTCGTGAAAGCCATGGGCCTGTTGATGATTACGCTGGGCTGGGAGATCGCGGCCGGCTACCCGGGAGGCATTTTCTTCTGTATGTTCGTCGTCGGACTTGGGGAAGGGAACTGGGGGTGTATCGGTCCCTTGCTGAACGAGGTCTTCCCGACGTCGGTACGCGGCGCCGCGCTCGGCATCATCTACAATCTTGCGCGCGGCGTGCAGTTTCTCGCGCCAACCATCATTACGTATATGGCTGCTCGAGTCGGTTTTGGCGCCGGGATCGCGCTGGCGGTACCCTTTGCGGTGCTCGCTGGATTGACGGTGTGGCTGCTGCCAGAGACCAAAGGACGGCGATTGATGAGCAAGGCGCAGGTCGCCGGCTCAGGGGCTTAACAGAAATCAGTCAGGGCTAAGGGCTTCTGGAATGCTGCCAGGGCTGAGGGCGGGGTTGCCGAGCGACTGTCAGGGCTCAGGGCTTCTGCAAATGCTGCCGCGGGCTGAGGGCTGACAGCCGAGAGCTGAGAACCGAGAATTCGCAATCTGTTCTGAGGAGGACCAACCATGAACGGGCGACTTTCCGCCGTCGGTGCGGTGCTCGTGGTCTTCGGTGTCGCGGCTTTGCAGTCGGCAAAGGGCGTGGAGAACGGTGAGTGGCGTAACTACTCCGGCGACAACGGCTCGACCAAGTACTCGCCGCTGAGTCAGATCAGCAAAGACAATGTGGCCACGTTGTCGGTGGCCTGGCGGCGGCCGGCCGTGGATGCGGCATTCACCGCTGCCAATCCAACGCTCCGCTTCTCCAATAATTTCCGCGCGACGCCGATCATGGTCGGCGGTCTCCTCTACGTCTCCAACGGCCTCGGCTTTGCCGAGGCGATCGACCCGGCCACCGGCAAAACGGTGTGGGTCCAGAACATCCCCACCGAAGCGGTGGTCGGTGGCGCCAAGCGCGGGGTGGCGTACTGGGGAGAAGGAGCCGAGGCGCGGATTCTCAGCTACACCGGCACCTACCTCTACGCGCTCAATCCCAAGACCGGTGAACCGATTCCGACGTTTGGCGCGGGCGGGAAAGTAGACCTCAACGCGTCGCTGCCGCTCACGCAGCGCGTCTACTCGTGGGGCTCAACGCCACTTGTCGTTCGCGACGTCGTGATCATGGGGTCGGCGATGGCGGATCAGGACTCGGCGAGCAAGATGGAAGGGCCTCCCGGCGACGTGCGCGCGTACGACGTGCGCACCGGCCAGCTGCGATGGACCTTCCGCATCATTCCACGGCCAGGCGAAGAGGGGAACGAGAGCTGGGAGAACGACGCCTGGGCGTTCACCGGCGCCGGCAACGTCTGGGCGACGATGAGCGCAGACGATGAATTGGGGATCGCGTATTTGCCGCTGACGAGCGTGACCAACGACATGTACGGCGGTCATCGCCCTGGAAGCAACCTGTTCAGCGATTGCATTGTCGCCGTGGATGCGACGACCGGAAAGAAGCTCTGGCACTTTCAGACCGTTCACCACGATCTCTTCGACTACGACAACCCGGCGGCACCGATTCTCGGCGACATTACCGTGGACGGCCGCCGGATCAAGGCGCTCATCCAGGTGACCAAGCAGTCGTTTGCTTACGTCCTCGACCGGACCAACGGCAAGCCGGTGTGGCCGATGGTGGAGCGACCGGTACCGCAGTCCACCGTGCCCGGAGAGAAGACGTCGCCGACACAACTCTTCCCGACCAGGCCGCCGCCGTTCGATCGTCAAGGCGTCACCATTGACGATCTGATCGATTTCACGCCCGAGCTGCGGCGGCAGGCGATCGAGATCGCGAATCAGTTCGTGATTGGTCCCATCTTCACTCCGCCGTCGATCGCGGGAACCGGGCCGAATGACAAGAAGGGTACGATCGAGCTGCCGGGGTCGGTCGGCGGTGCTGACTGGACTGGAGCGGCGTTCGATCCCGACACCAGCATGCTGTATGTGCCGTCGATGACGAACCCGTTTGTTGCCAATCTCATTCCTGGTGATCCCGCGAACACCAACCTGAAGTACCGCGCGTCCGATCGCCGTCTGCTGCAGGGGCCGCAAGGCCTGCCGTTGATGAAGCCGCCGTACGGGCGAATCACCGCGATCGACCTCAACAAGGGCGAAACGGTGTGGATGGTGGCCAACGGCGACGGTCCGCGGAATCATCCTCTGTTGAAGGATCTCAACCTGCCACCGCTCGGCCAGTCCGTTCGAGGGGCGCCGCTCGTGACCAAGACACTGCTCTTTGTCAGCGAGGGCGACCAGATTAACGTCCGAACGCCACCGAATGGCGGCGGCAAGAAGTTCCGCGCCTACGACAAGGCCACCGGCAAGGTTCTGTGGGAGACCGAATTCGGCGCCGGCTCGACCGGCACGCCGATGACCTACATGCACAATGGCAAGCAGTTCATCGTCCTGGCCATTGGCGGTCAACAATATCCGGCGGAGTTCGTCGCGCTCGCGCTGCCGTAGATATTCGGTCACAACGTTTACCGCAGAGGCCGCGGAGCCCGCAGAGTGTCTGGTGTACTCGTCGTGCAGGACTTTAGTCCTGCCGTGACCATATGACGGTTCGACTCGGCGCGCTGGCCTGGCTGCTCGCGGCGCAGTTCTTCGTCGCACAGGTGGTCGTGGCCTCGGCCTGGACTGTCCCATTCAGTCTCAAGACGAGGGTCATCAGTGACCTCGGGAACACGGCGTGCGGACCGTTCCCCAATTCGTCCTCACCCTTCGTCTGCTCGCCCTGGCACGCGGTCATGAACGCCTCGTTCATCGTCGTCGGCATCACGATGGCTGCTGGCGCGATTCTGACGCGTAGCGCGTTCAAGAGGGGGTGGGCGCGCGCTCTGGCCGTGCCGCTCTTCGTCCTCGCCGGCATTGGTGTCTTGATTGTGGGTGTCTACCCGGAAAACGTTGACAGCTCGAGCCACGCGGTCGGGGCGGGGATCAACTTCATCGGCGGCAATACGGCCCTGATTCTGTTTGGCCTGTCGGCTCCGCCTATTCCGTCGCGCCGGGCGTTCGCGTCGTTCAGCGTCGTGGCCGGCTTGCTGGGTCTGGCCTCGACCGTCCTCTTCGTCGCCCACTATGACCTCGGGCTTGGACAGGGCGGGATCGAGCGAGTTGCTGCCTACACCACGACAACCTGGCAGATCGTGGCTGGGCTGATGCTGTGGCGACGCCCGGAATCCGGCTGATCACGGGGCCCTTGCTCTGAGCGCGCCACTCAGGCACTATCCTGCTCATGCTGCTGCCAATCCTGTTCGTTCTCGCCTTCCTCCAAGTCCCCGGCGTGCTCAGCGGTCCGGATCCCGCGCAGATGGAGACCGCGCCCGACCTGGGGTATCGCGCGGTTGAAAACGGATTGAAGCTACCCGAGGGCGTGCGCATGGGCGCGCCGTCGAGCGTGGCGTTCGACGCGCGCGGTCACATGATCGTGTTCAATCGCGGCACGATGCCGCTGATGGAGTTCGACGCGCAGGGAACCTTCGTGCGCGGCTTCGGCGAGGGTCGCTACGTTCGGCCGCACGGCATGCGGATCGATCCCGAAGGCAACATCTGGACAACAGACGTGAACGGCCACACCGTGATGAAGTTGAGCGCGGCGGGCGACGTGCTTCTCACGCTTGGAACCCGTGGTCAGTCAGGCAACTGGGACGAGGCCGCCGGTACACGGCTACTGTTCGAACCCGCTGATGTCGCGTTCGGAACTGGCGGCGACGTCTTCGTCGTCCAGGGGCACGGACGCGGCGAGGGCCGCGTGCTTCGATTCGACAAGAGCGGCAAGTTCCTGAAATCGTGGGGCGGCAAGGGGTCGGCCACGGGCCAGTTCGATCAGCCGCATTCGATCCTCGTCGATCGTCAGGGCATGGTGTATGTGGCCGATCGCGAGAACCGCCGCGTGCAGATCTTCGACACCGATGGCAAGTTCATCAAGTTCTGGAAATTTGCCGGGCTTCCCTGCGGGCTGCTGGTCGGGCCCGATCAGCAGATGTATCTCGCCAGCGGCTTCTCAGGTCAGATCCTCAGGCTCGACGCGAACGGCAAAGCCGTGGCCGCGATGGGGCAGCCTGGCAAAGGGCTCGGCGAGTTCGGTGAGGCGCACTACATGGCGATCGCGCCGTCCGGCGATATCTACGTCGCCGACACGATCAACGCCGCGCTGCACCGGTACGTCAAGCGCTGAGTCTGCGAAGGGCTGATGCGTACTCGTAGTGCAGACCTTCAGGTCTGCCGTGACAAGCAGGACTGAAGTCCTGCACTACGAGTACTGAACCTTGGTTCCCTTAGTTCAACGCATACGTCATGATCCGCGGCGGTGCCAGAGTCGTGCTCGGATCACCACCCGGTGCGGCTGGCGCTGCCTGACCAGGGGCCGTCGCTGGCGCGCCTGGCGCCGGCGCTGCCGCTGCGGCCGGCGCAGCAGGTGTCGGTGCGGTCGGTGTCGGTGCGCCTGGTGCGGCCGCGCCTGGCGCACCCGCGCCCGGCCCGCCGCCGCGCCCCGGTGCCGCCGCAACCGCTCCGCGGCCGCCCATTACCGACACGTACTGCTTGCCGTCCACCATGTAGGTGATCGGCGGGCCCATGCCCTGACGCAGTCCGGTGTTGATTTCGTGCAGCTTCTCGCCTTTGTCGGCGCTGTAGATCATCAGGCGACCATCCGGTAACACCTGGAACACCAGGTTGCCCGCGGTCGTCACCGTTCCGCCACCGGTGCTGCCGCCGCCCGCAGCGCGCCAACGCTCTTTCTGCGCGACCGGATCCCAGGCGATCAGTAATGTCTCCTGCTTCCCGATGCCTGGCGGTCCGACCATCGGCGGGACGAACACGGCCGCTTCGGCGGGCGCCGTGCCACCAGGAGGAGGTGCCGCGCCGCGGCCGGTGCCGGTGTTGCGTCCGCCTTCTCTGAACACGAACGTTTCAGGATTCACCCTGTAGGTGGACGAGTTCATGAACGTCGTCGGGATGTAGACCAGGCCCGTCTGTGGATTGAACGACATCGGCGACCAGTTGTGCGCGCCGCCTGGCCCTGGATAGATCGTCACCGGGTCCAATCCGTAGAAGGCTCGCGGGTGAATGAACGGACGGCCGGTCTTGGGATCCATCGCCTCCGACCAGTTGAGAGGCGCGAACGGCACCGCCGAGAGAAACTCGCCGGTCAGCCGATCGATCACATAGAAGTAGCCGTTCTTGTTCGCCTGCATCAGCACCTTGCGCGCTCGTCCGCCGAAGTTGATGTCGGCGAGCGTCAGCTGCTGCACGGTGTCGTAGTCCCACGAGTCGCCGGGCACGGCCTGGTAGTACCACTTCATCTCGCCGTTGTCCGGATTCACGGCGATGATCGAGCAGACGTAGAGGTTGTCTTTGCCCTTCGATCCGCGCAGCACTTCAGGCCATGGCCCGCCGTTGCCGGTGCCGAAGTACAGAAGATTGGCCTGCGGGTCGTATGCCATGCCGTCCCACACGGTGGCGCCGCCACCCATCTTGTACCACTCGCCACTCCACGTCGGCGCCGCCTTGCGCATGGCCTCGTTCTCGAACGGCTTCGACGGATCGCCCGGCACGGTGTAGAAACGCCACGCGCGCACGCCGGTATTCGCGTCGAACGCATCGACGAATCCACGCACCGGATACTCGGATCCACTCGCGCCGATCATCACCTTCCCCTTGGCAATCCGCGGTGCCATCGTCAGCGTGTACTGCTCCTGCGGATACGCGACACGCGCTTCCCACACCGGCTTGCCGGTGACCATGTCGAGTGCCACCATGCGGCCGTCGATGATCGGCGCGATCACTTTGCCTTCATAGAGCGCCACGCCGCGATTCACGACGCCGCAGCAGATCTTGGACTGCACCGCCGGGCGGTTGACTTCAGGATCCCACTTCCAGAGTTGTTTGCCGGTGCGCGCGTCGACGGCGAACACGATGCTCCAGGTGGTGATGCCGTAGAGCGCGCCGTTGGCGGCGAGCAGCGTCGCTTCCTGGTTGCCGCCGCCCGGCGCGGCATTGTTGTTGCCGCCGGGGACGTCGAACGCCCACGTCTGCGCCAGCCGGGGCGCATTGGTGGCGTTGATCTGATTAAGGGGGCTGAACCGCTTCTCGCCAGGATCCATCCCGTGCGTCAGCCACTCCTCGCCGGTACTGCCCGCATTTCTCAAGGCCGCATCGTCGACGCGTTTCGCCTGCTGAGCGACGGCGACTGCGGTTCCAAGGACAATCCCGGCGACGGTCAGCATCCAGGGTCTATTCCGAAGGGTCAGGTGCAGCATGGTTCGAACCTCCAAGCATCTCGGATCGGCTATCAGGGCGCGACGGGATAGTACAACGAACCGGCGTGGGGGTCACCGGAATCCGCGCGCCAGGAGGTGACGCCCAATTGGGACGGGCGAACGGCGGCCCTAGCCTCGTCCCACCGCCGGGATTGGCCTCATATGCCCCGTGTTATGGTTTCCAGATTGGACAGGCTTCAAATCGTTGAGAATCCGACGCTGTCGGACGAGGTCCTGAATGGATTGTTCCTGGCGGCGTGGCCGGGTCACGTGCGGCGGCCATTCGCGCCGATTCTGAGTCGAAGCCTGGCGTACTTTGGAGGTTATGTGAGCGCTGAGCTCATTGGCTTCGTGAACGTGGCCTGGGATGGCGGCCACCATGCATTCTTGCTCGACCCGACGGTGCACCCGGATTTCCGGCGACGAGGCGTCGGGCGCGCGCTGCTCAAGACGGCGATTGGTGCCGCAACACGGCGTGGCATCGAATGGCTCCACGTCGACTACGAGCCTGTACTCGAGCCGTTTTACCGCTCGGTGGGCTTCCGGCCTACCGACGCCGGCCTGCTTCACTTGCAATCATCATGATCAATCGATCACTTGGAGCATCTGGCCCGGCCGTGTTCCCGATCGGCCTCGGGTGCATGGGAATGTCGGACTTCTACGGGCCCGCCGATGAAGGCGAGAGCATCGCCACGCTCCATGCGGCGATGGACGCCGGCATCACCTTGTTCGACACCGGCGACTACTACGGCATGGGCCACAACGAGCTCCTTCTGCGCGAAGCGTTCCGTGGCCGTAGCCGCGAACGTGTCGTCATCAGCGTCAAGTTCGGCGCACTCCGGGATCCCGCTGGCGCATGGCTGGGAATCGATACGCGGCCGGCTGCGGTGAAGAACTTCGTCACCTATTCCCTTCGGCGGCTCGGAACCGACCACATCGACATCTACCGGCCCGGCAGGTTCGATCCAGCGGTCCCGATCGAAGACACAGTCGGAGCGATCGCCGATCTCATCACGCAGGGCCATGTCCGGTATATCGGGTTGTCTGAAGTCGGCGCCGACACGCTCGCGAAGGCATGCAAGGCGCATCCCATCTCGGATCTGCAGATTGAGTACTCGCTGATTTCACGCGGCATCGAGCCCGCCATCCTGCCCGCGGCCCGCGCATTGGGTGTGGGGATTACCGCCTACGGCGTGCTCTCGCGCGGCCTCCTGAGCGGGTCGTGGTCGAAAAATCGCGCGACCGTGAAAGGCGACTTCCGACAATTCCTGCCGCGCTTCACCGGCGAGAACCTGGACCAGAATCTTGCCGTCGTTGAGTCGCTCCGCAAGGTGGCTGACCGAAAAGGAGCCACGGTGGCGCAGGTCGCCATTGCGTGGGTTCTCGCGCGGGGTCGCGACATCGTCCCTCTTGTCGGGGCGCGCCGCCGCGATCGGTTATCTGAAGCTCTCGGGGCGCTCGATCTGACGCTCACACTGGAGGAGCTCGCCGAAATTGAAGCCGCCGTGCCCGCGGATGCGATTGCCGGCACGCGTTACGATCCGCACCAGATGCGCATGCTGGACAGCGAACGCACACTGGGCGGATCGAGCAAGGGCTGAGGGCCACGTTGTGTTGAGTCAGGGCTAAGGGCTGCGTGGTGCCGCCTCGGGGCTGAGGGCTACGCTGTGCCACGTCAGGGCTGGTTGTGTTGAGTCAGGGCTAAGAGCTGCGTGGTGCCGCGTCGGGGCTGAGGGCTAGGGTGTCGAGGCAGGGCTTAGGGCTGAAGGGCTTAGGGCTGAATGATCGATGGGTGGAAAAGCGGGGAGGCCTACGAAGGGTACATCGGCCGCTGGAGTCGGCTGGTCGCGAAATCGTTTCTCGCGTGGCTCGAGCCACCACACGCGCTGTCATGGCTCGACGTGGGCTGTGGGCCAGGGGCGCTCAGCGCAACCATTCTTGGTTTCGAGCCCCGCCAGGTTGCCGGGATCGACCGGTCGATTGCGTACGTCCAGGAGGCGCGGAGCCGTCTCGCGGATCCCCGTGTGCGGTTCGTTGTCGGGGACGCGGAGCGCCTGCCCGCGAAGGGCGCATATTTTGATCGTGTGGTGTCGGGCCTCGTCCTGAACTTTGTGCCGCGCCCCGAGATCGCGCTCGCAGAAATGGCGCGCGCGACACGGCCTTCCGGCACCATTGCGATCTACTTGTGGGATTACGCCGGTGGAATGGAGCTGCTGCGGCACTTCTGGGATGCAGCCACGGCTCTGGATCCTGCCGCGCTGGATCTCGACGAAGGCCGTCGGTTCCCGATCTGCGGGCCCGAGCCGCTGACCGCGCTGCTCGAGGACGCTGGACTCGAGCGGATTGAGTCGCGTCCGATCGACGTTCCAACTCGGTTCATGAGTTTCGATGACTATTGGTCTCCGTTCCTGGGAGGCCAGGGACCGGCGCCAGGTTACGCGATGAGTCTCAGCGACGATCGCCGCGCCGGGCTCCGTGATCGGATTCGCGAACGGCTGCCCGTCGACGCCGACGGGTCGATCACTCTCACGGCGCGGGCGTGGGCGATCCGCGGCCGGAAGCCGGATTGAGTTGCCGATTTCACAATGGAGCGTTGCATGAAGATGTCACTGTGGCTGATTGCCGTCGGCGGTCTCTTGCTCTCCGGCTGCGCCGCGGCGGTTCCGGCGGTAGCCGACCATGCGGTGCTGCGCCAACAGGTGTTGGACACGGAGCGCGCCTTCGCGCGAACGATGGCGACGCGCGATTACTCGGCCTTCATGTCCTTTCTTGCGGAGGACGCGATATTCTTTTCCGGCAGCGGACCATTGCGCGGAAAGCAACAAGTCGCCGACCAGTGGAAACGCTTCTACGACGGGCCGGCGGCGCCGTTCTCATGGGAGCCCGAGACCGTCGAGGTGTTGGACTCGGGCACCCTTGCCTTGAGCTCGGGGCCCGTGGTCGACCCCTCGGGAGAAACCACCAACACGTTCACGTCCATCTGGCGGCTGGAAGAACCCGGGAAGTGGCGCATCGTGTTCGACAAAGGCAACCCGGTGTGCGACCCGGCGCAGTGATGTAGGGTAATCTTCGGCGGTGCAGTCTGACGCCCCCATGCCTTCTGTCGCTCTCAGCTTCGTCATTCCTCTCTACTGCAGCGCTGAGACGATTGCCCCGCTCGTCCGCGAGATCGATGCGCTCGCCGTCGAGGGAGGACACGAGATCATCCTCGTGAATGACGGCAGCAGCGACACGACCAGTGAGGTGTGCCGCCGGCTCCTCCGCGACGTGAAGGCGCCGACGATCTTCGTCGAGCACGCGCGCAACTATGGCGAGCACAACGCCGTGCTCACCGGCTGGCGCCACGCGCGCGGCGCTCACATCGTCAATCTCGACGATGATGGACAGAACCCGCCGACGGAGGCGGTGCGGATGTGGCGTCACGCGCAAGAGACCGGGCTCGATGTGATCTTCGGGCACTACGCCGTGAAGCAGCACTCGGCCTGGCGCAACGCCGGCAGCTGGCTGACCAATCGCATGACCGATCTGGCGCTCGACAAGCCGCCGGGGTTCTACCTGTCCAGTTTTCGCTGCGTGACCGCATTTGTGGCGCAGCAGGTCGTCGGCTACGCGGGACCGTACCCGTACATCGATGGGCTGCTGCTGCAGGTGACGCAGCGGATCGGATCGATCGAGGTCCGGCATGAGCCACGAAGGGCGGGGCAGAGCACCTACACGCTGCGGCGGCTCGCGCGCTTGTGGATGAGCGCGTGGGTGAATTTTTCCGTCCTTCCCCTCCGCGTGGCAACCGTCCTGGGTCTCGGAATCGCGGGTCTGGGCGTGGTGGCGCTGGCCGTCGTCGCCGCGCTGTGGTTCCGCGACGAGGGGCCGCCCTCGGGTTTCGGCTGGCTGATGGCCGCGCTGCTGGTGTTTTCGGGAACGCAACTCGTCCTGCTTGGCTTGATCGGCGAATACATCGGCCGGATGTTTCTCACGATCAACCAGCGGCCGCAGGCCGTGGTACGAGAGGTGATACAGAATGCTCCCGCCTCGATGAGTGGTCGTTCGACCAGGGTAGGAAATTGAACCCGGTGAATCATTTCCGTCCTCATCCCTGGCATGGGCTCGAGGTCGGCCCCGATCCCCCTGATGTGCTCAATGCGTTCATCGAGATCACGCCCTTCGATCTGATGAAGTACGAAGTCGACAAGGTGTCCGGATATCTGAGAGTCGACCGGCCTCAGCGCTCGTCGGCTCAGCACCCGACGCTGTACGGATTCGTGCCGAGGACGTATTGTGCCGAGCGCGTCCGCAAGCTCGCGCCGGGCGCGAAGCGAGGGGATGGCGATCCACTGGACATCTGCGTCCTCAGTGAGCGGTCGATCAACCGCAACGAGATTATCGTCCGCTGCCGGGTCATCGGTGGTCTGCAGATGATCGACGCCGGCGAGGCAGACGACAAGATTATCAGCGTGCTGGAGAACGACTACGTGTGGGGTGAGGCGCGCGATGTGAGCGATGTACCAGCCGTGCTCGTCGAACGGCTGCAGCATTATTTTCTGACCTACAAACTGGTCCCGGGTCGGCGGACACAGGCTCGCGTTGGCAGAGTCTATGGAAGACGGCATGCAATGAAGGTCGTCAGCGCAGCCATTCGCGACTACGACGACAACTTTGCACTGTCGTAGCGCAATGGCTGGAACGTGTGGGAGCTTGACATGGAGAACGTGATGGTTCGGCGCGTATTCCTCGTGTTCCTGGTTGTGGCGGCGGCTGGCGCGCGACCACTTGTCGCGCAGCAGAATCGGATCGATACCGTCACGCAGTTGGCGCCGGAATTTGCCGCCTACGGCAAGTACGACATCGGCGTGCGCACGATCACGGCGACCGACAAGAACCGGCCCGACATCGTCAACACGAAGGACGGGAGTCCCACCGTGATGTACGACCGGACCTTGACGCTCGAGGTGTGGTATCCGGCGAGGCTCGCGGCAACCCAGAAACCGGGCGGGGAATACCACACCATCGCCAGGGAGCCGTCCATCGCGGTCACGCTGTACGGCAAGGCCGTCCGGGATGCGGCGCCGTTGACGACTGAGGGCGCGTTCCCGCTCGTGATCATCTCGCACGGCTATCCGGGCAACCGCTTCCTCATGAGCCATCTGGGTGAGAACCTGGCGAGCAAAGGATTTGTGACCGTCTCGATCGATCACAAAGACAGCACCTATGACGATCAGAAGGCGTTCGGCAGCACGCTGTACAACCGCTCGTTCGATCAGCTGTTCGTGCTGCGAGAAATCGCGCGCCTGGGGCAGTCGGGCGCCGGCAGTTTCCTGACCGGCCTCGTTGACGCCAACCGAACCGGCATCGTTGGCTACTCGATGGGTGGATACGGTGTGGTCAACGTGGTGGGCGGCGGTTACAGCGCGGCAAGCGCGACTCAGAATCAGGCACCGCCGAACAAGCTGCTCGAGGCGCGGGTGGCCACGAACCCCGATTATTCGAAAAGCATGGACCCGCGGATCAAGGCCGCGATTGCCGTGGCACCGTGGGGGATGCAGGGCGGCTTCTGGGATGCCGAAGGTCTGAAGGGCATCAAGACTCCGGTCCTGTTCGTCGCTGGCAGCGTCGACAGTGTGGCCGGCTATGAGCGCGGAACCCGAGCGATCTACCAGGGCGCCGTGAATGCCGATCGCTACCTGCTCACGTTCATCAACGCGAGTCACAACGCCGGCGCGCCGATTCCGGCGCCGATCGAAACCTACGGGTCATCGGCATTCACGCACTACGCCGATGCGGTCTGGGACAACGCGCGCATGAACAACATCCTCGACCACTTCGCGACGGTGTACTTCGATCTGTATCTCAAGGGTGATCAGGAGAAGAAGACGTATCTCGATCTGGTCCCGGAACCCAAAGACGCGGCCTGGAAAGGTTTCAGGCCCCGCGCCGCAGTTGGCCTCATGCTCGAACACAGCGAGCCAGGGAAGTGAAGTGGTGACGGGGTGATGGAGTGAAGGGGGCAAACATGATTGTGGGTTTGCGAACCGTGATCTATCACGTGACCGATCTGGATCGCGCGAAGGCTTGGTACCGCGCGGCCTTCGGCGTTGAACCGTACTTCGACGAGCCTTTCTACGTCGGTTTCAACATCGGCGGGTTCGAGCTTGGTCTCGATCCCGATCCGGGGAGTGGCAAGCCGGGCAAGGGCGGCACCGTGGCCTACTGGGGTGTCGCGAACATCAAGGAAGCCGTCCCGCATTTCCTCGCATCCGGCGCCCGTTTCGCGTCGCCCATTCGCGACGTTGGCGGCGACATCCAGGTCGCGACGGTGACCGATCCCTTCGGGAACGAGATCGGGTTGATCGAGAATCCGCACTTCGTGATGTCGCCTTCAGCACAGTGATCTGCGTCCTCCGGAAGCTTGCGTATCACGAAGGTCACGAAGAGACGAAGGCGTGAGATTCGGCCGTGCTTCTCGCATTCTGGTTCCGGAGGCGCCCCGCCTCGCGGCCCAGAGACCTCCTGATCCGATCCTTCAAGCGCTCGACGCGTATGCCGCAGGACGTTACGACGAAGCGCTTGCGCAGATCCGAGCTGTTCGCAACGGCGACGACCTTCTTGACGGTCTCAAGGATGACACCCCGAAATGGATCGACGCCGCGTCACCAGAGATGCGGGAGCGGCGGCGACGCGTGGCCGCCGCTCTGGCGCTTGAAGCGGTTCATGTCAATTTCGCCCGTGCCGTTATTCCCCTGGGGACCGGCGGGCGTGACCTTGTTCGTGGGGCTCCTCCGCACGCTCGCCGAGCGCGGTCCCGCGCGTGTGACGCGCCTCCAGTCGATCGCCGATCGATCGAATGCGTCCATCTTGGGTATGAGCGAGCAACGGTTCTCGGAACCGTTGCTGCATATGCGAATTTCAGGCGGGTCGATCTGGAGTCGATGGAGCTGAAATAGGTTTGGAAGCTACAAGGGATAGTGCAGCGTCCTGCCGAACACGGTCACCAGAATCAACACCACCGGCGTGAGTGCGAGAAACACGATGAACGTGTAGCCCATCACGTCGCGTGCGCGGAGGCCGAAGAGCGCGAGAATCGGCAGCATCCAGAAAGGCTGTAGCAGGTTGGCGAGCGCCTCGCCGAGATCGTAGGAGCTCACGACCCAGCCGAGGTGCACCTGTAGAGAGTGTGCCGCTGCCATCACATAGGGCGCCTCGATCACCCACTTCGATCCACCGGACGGGACAAAGACGCCGAGCACGGCTGAATACACTGCGACAAGCGGTGGGAATGTTGCCGGTGTGGAGATGCTGACGAACGCATCCGCCAGTCGATCGTTCAAATGCGTGGCTGTGATGATCCCCGCGATGCCGGCGTAGAAGGGAAACTGCAGGATCACGCCCCACACGGCGGGCGTGGCCATCTGCACCGCGTGCATCAGGCGCGCCGGTGTGCGATGCAGCAGGATTCCCATCAGGAGAAACGCGAAGTTCACGATGTTGAGATTGAGCGCCTCCAGCGGCGCGCTCGATGCGGAGAAGTAGCGGACCAGGTAATACCCGCCCAGGCCGACGACGAGGTAGGTGAGAATTGGTGAGTGCTCCAGCCACTGGCCCGGCGTCGGGTTGATGACGGGAGCGGGCGGCACAATCTCGCGCTCGCCGAGGTTGATGCCCAGATCGCGAGCAGTGCGGCCGCGTCCTGCCGGAGGCGTGGCCAGCCACATCACGGCTACGACCACAAGTATTTCAATCCCGACCGCCACAAAACTTTGCCACAAGAAGATCGTGTGCGTGAACGACACGATCCCGCCAGGCACGAGTCCGCCGCGGGCGACGATGTCACGGATTGGCTGCTGCAGGGCGCCTGGAGTCGCCATCTGCAGTGCCGCCGATCCGCTCAGGCCTTGTGCCCAGATGCTGCCCAGGCCCAGAAAGCTGGCAGCCGCCAACGAGCGGTAGTCGACTCCTTCGACGCGGCGTGCGATCTCGCGCGCGAGCACCGCGCTGAAGATCAGACTGAAGCCCCAGTTGAACCAGGAACTGCCCATCGCGAAGAGTGTCACGAGTGCAACCGCGCCGCGCGGCGTGCGGGGCCAGAGGGCGATGGTGCGAATGACGCGTCCCATCGGCGCCGACGTCGCCAGCACGTGACCCGTGATGATCACAATCGACATCTGCAGCGTGAAGGCGATGAGATCCCAGAAACCTCGCCCCCACGCGTCCACGACCTGCGGCAGCGACGAGGGCGTCAGTGCCAGCGCGGCAGCGACGACCAGAACCGTCGCAATGAGTGCGAAAACAAAGGCATCGGGGATCCACTTTTCGGTCCAGGCGGTGAGCGACAGCGCGGCGCGGGCGAGGAGGCCTGGCTCGTCCTTTCTCAATTTTTCCTGCGCCATTGTCTTGACCCGCCCCCGCGGCCGCCTCATGATAGCGGACACGAGTCGGCTCGGAAGTGCCGGGGCTAGAAGCCGAGAGCCGAAAGTCGAAAAACTGCAAGCTGAAAGCCGAGAGCTGAAAGCTGAAAAGGAGCTCGCCATGCGGTCTCGAATGATGGTCGTCGCGGCCGGTTTCCTGGGTGCGATTGGTATCGTCGTATGTGCCTCGATCCCGCTGGCGGGGCAGAGTGCCGCCAAGCCGGCGGCGGCTGCGCCGAAGCCGGCAGCGACCGCGCCAGTGAAGAAGTTCGTCGTGCCGCGAACCGAAAACGGTCAGCCCGATCTTCAGGGTGTCTGGGCTTACGGGACGGCGACGCCGCTCGAGCGGCCGAGTGCGCTCGCGGGGAAGCCGGAATTCACAGACGATGATGAGGAAGCGTTCGCGGCGGCGGCCAAGCAGGCGGCCTCTCGCAACTTCGACGATCGCACCGGAGGCGCGCAAGCTGATGTCTCGCGTGCGTACAACGATTTCTGGTGGGATCCAGGCAAGACGTTAGCGGGCAAGCAGACTTCACTGGTGGTGGACCCGACTGACGGGAGAATCCCGCCGATCCTGCCAGAGGCGACCAAGCGCAACCAGGATCGTGCGGCGGCCAAGCCCCGACGCACGCCAGGCATCGACGCCGACAACCCGGAAGACCGAAGCTTGTGGGAACGCTGCATCACCCGCGCGCTGCCGACGCTACCCGGACCGTACAACAACAACATCCAGATCGTGCAGAGCAAGGATCATGTCGTGATCCTCTCCGAGATGATTCACGAAGCGCGGATCATTCCCACCGACGGCCGTCCGCACGGGAAGCTCCCGCAATGGCGCGGCGATTCGATCGGAAAATGGGAAGGTGACACGTTGGTTGTGGACACGATCAATTTCACCGAGAAGACTAGCTTCCGCGGATCGAGTGAGAACCTTCACCTCGTCGAGCGCTATCGCCGTAGCGATGCGAACACGCTGCTCTATCAGGTGACCGTTTCGGATCCGACCACCTGGGCGAGGCCCTTCACGATTCAGATTCCGATGACCTGGAACGATGAGGGCCTGTTCGAGTACGCGTGCCACGAAGGGAACCGTGGTCTCGAGGGGATTCTCAAAGGATCACGTCTGCTCGAGAAGGAATTGCCCGCGGCTCGACCAGTCACTGCAGCGCCGCCGGCAACGCGGTAACGACGGCGATCAGGGCATCCCTCGAGTTGTGCAGGACTAAAGTCCCGCGCTACGAGCGCATGGCTAGTGCAGGACTAAGTCCTGCGCTACGAGCGCGCGGCCGTTGATCTACTTCGTTGGGACGACGAACCGCACCTCGAGATAGGTGACCGATCCCTCGACGTCCTTGTACCAGTGCGGCGTGTCGGCCGGGACCAGGATCACGTCGCCTTTCGTCACGTGGCGGCTGACGCCGCCTTCGATTGTCGAGCTCGTGCCGTTGGCGCCCCTGACAATCTTCCCACCGGTGACGACGGTCGCCGAGCCCTCGATGATGTGATGGAGCTCTGTGTTGCCGGCGTGCGCCAATGGCGTGGCGCCTTGCGTGCGCTTCACCACGTTGATGCGGTACTGATCGGTGTTGGCGAAGGCCGCTGAGATCTGAGCGCCTGCGGCCGCCCGCTCGGTGGCCTGTTTCAGCGCGGCCGACAGCTCAGCGTCGCTCTTGTAAATGGCGGGTGAGCCCGCGGGAGGCGCCGCGGGGGTCGGCGCGGCAGCCGCTCGGCCGGCGCGTCCTGCCGCGGGTGCCGGCGGCTGCTGCGCAATTACGAGAGCGCCAGCGAAGAGGGAAAGTGAAAGAAGCGCCGCCGCAAAAGCAGGTGTTCTCATAGTGGGCGCAGTATAGCAGGCGTGTTGTGAAACACTCAGCCCTCAGCCCTCGGTTCTTAGCCCTTTTAGCCCTCAGCCCTAGTGTTTCTCTCTCTACCTATCCCGCCCGGCCGACGTAGCCGCTGAGGATTGGCGGCACGCGACGTCCCGCCAGGGCGCTCGCCACCTCGGTTGCGATAGCCGGATCGATCACAGCGCGCGGTCTGATGTAGTCGCCCTCCATCGCGGCGAGCGCCACACCATCGCGATAGACGATGCGATTCGAGGTGACGGCGCGAATCCGATCGCCGGCGTCGAGAATGCCTGCCAGATTCAATGGGTCGGCCGCGCTGATCGCGACCAACTCACCCCCCGGTGCCGTGCGGCGGATCTCCCGCAGCTGCTGCACCGCTTCGGGAAGCGCAAACTGCTCGCCCGACATGCCGGCCACGAACCGTCCACCTCGGATTTCGCCGCGCGCCTCCAATCGGCGATAGACACGCGTGAGGTCGCGCCACGACGCCAGGTTCGCCTCGCGCGCGAGTAGACGGCGGAACACCACACCGTAGCGTCGGAGCAGGGCGCGCGCGCACGTTTCAATCGCGTCGGCCTCGCACGCCCGACCCTCACGTCCGGCGTCACTCTCTACCGTCGTCGCCGACCAACGGCCAGCGCCGTTCATCAAGGCATCCTGACCTTTGACAATCGCCCGCAGCCCGGAGAAACCATCCGAGGAGATCACGCCGGCGCCGACCAGGCGTCCGAGCGCACCTCGAAGATCTGATTCGTTGAGGTCGCGGACCGCGGCGAGATCTCGGAAGAACGAGGCGCCGCGCTCGCGGAGCACCTGAAGCACGCGGGCCGCGGCGGCGTCGGGGAGTTCTTCGATCAGTGGACGCTCGGTGATGGACGGCGAGGACGCTGCGGAGCCCCTCAATGTCTGCCAGGCCTCCGCGTGCTCGCGCAGGAACAACGCAACTGGCGTGGCGCTGACGGGAGCTCTTGCTGCGGCGCGTGTCGATCCCGCTTCACCGTCAGGAGTCGCTCCGTTGAACGTCGACAGCCGCGCCCAGCCGACT
>Ga0111538_10003788_pt1 | contig 21094 bp, 19 predicted proteins | sample SoiMethybrSBSTD1_FD_79669 | JGI IMG/M metagenome (GOLD analysis project Ga0111538, IMG submission 79669) | Bulk soil microbial communities from a Populus tree surrounding site in Tennessee, USA - Soil MetaG P. TD hybrid SBSTD1 (version 2)... | ecosystem: Environmental > Terrestrial > Soil >... | reverse complement strand
GCACCGCCGGGCTGCTCGGGTGGGGATTTTTCTTCGTCGCCGCGACCGTGGGAGTGGGGCTCAGGAAACGCTGGCCCCAGGTGCGCCTTCTGCCCCCATGGGCGCTGTCGGCGATGGGCGTCGTCCTGTTCGGCCTGATGGGTTTTGGGGGGCGGCCTCTGGGATTGGCGTCTTTCGGCTTCCTCGCGCTCGTGACCTGCGCCTGGCATTTCCGTCGGACTTCCGGGTCTGGCGGGATGTCACCGGGACCGAGCCTTCTCGGCAAGCTGCGGCCTCACCTCCGGCTCGGGGCGGCGCTCCTGCTGCTCGGGCTCGCGACGGTTCTCGCGGTGTACTCGAAGTCGTATGCGCTCCTCGGCCTCATCAAGTGGAAGAACCCGGCTCTGGCGGTGAGGGTGGCCGCGGCGCTTCTGGCCTCTCCGGTCCTGCTCTACCTGCTGGTGTCGGATCTCAGGACCAGCGGCGCGTCCACGCTGACGAGCAAGGGACTGTCGCTGCTGGCTGGTTCGGCGGCGCTGGGTGCGGCCCTGTCGCAGGTGTGGCCAACCGATCGAATGATCAACGCCGTCCTGCTCGCCTCCGGGTTTTCTCTGGCCGGTCTCGCCTGGCTTGGCCGGCGGCGTTCGGCGTGGAGGCTGGTGCTGGTGACGCTCATCTCGGCGTGGATCGTGATGAGCGACGCCAAGGGGGCGATCGCGATATCCGCGCTCGCGGGCTATCTGGTCCTCGTCGTCCCCGACATCCAGGTGCCGGACCGGCACCCCGCCGCGTGGCTGGTCGCGACCGGCGCCTGGATCCTGGCCGTGAGGGTGGCCCTGGTCGTCCTTCTCGAGGGGAGCTTCAACTTCGATTCGATCGAGATCGCGACGGCCCTCATGGGCAATCTGGCCCATTCGCCCGTGCAGGGCGGTCTGCGCGTCTTCCTCAAGTATTCGCTGCCGATCTTCGTTGTCGGCGTGATTCTCATGCACCGTCTGTCCGACCGGGCGCTGATGGCCGCCATGCGTGTGGCGCTGTTCCTCATCGTCGCGAGGATCGTTCACCTCACCGCCGGGATCCAGGCGACGTCCGGCCAGTTCTACACGCCCTACCGATTGGCGGAAGAGCTGATCTTCTATCTCGCGTTTGTCCTGACCTTCAGCATCTGCCTGTTCCTGCTGCTCATGGCCCAACGGAGGCAGCGCGCCCCCGATGTCGCGGCATGATGGAACGCAAAAGCGGTAGACTGGCGACGCATCGTGCGGCGTGGACATCTGAGGGTGATCGCGCTTTTCTTGGCAGCGGCGGCGGCGGGCGCTTGCGCGCACGAGCCGCGGAAGCCGTCGGCCGATCCGTACGTGGCGAACGGCGTCGCGGCGATAGACGCGTGGTTCGATCAGCTGGCCGGTTGCGCGCCGGCCGTGGCGTTGAAGCCGGCCGTGTACGCGCCGGACGCGACGTTCGTCGAGGTGCACGGCGCGCTCACTCTGACGGCGACGCCGGCGTGCACGCTCAACCGTTGCGAGGGTGAATGCTGCAACACCTGCATGCCCAGCTGGGTCGTGATTCCGGACGGCAGCGAAGGGCCGGCGCGCGAGCTCGCGCTGGTGAAGTCGGGCCAGTCCCGCCCGATGTCGGCGAACGTGAAGGACTGCAAGCTCCCCGCGGTGCGCGAACAGATTCGCAGGCCACAGGTGATCGTCAGCGGCTGGCTCGAGAGCGATCCGGTGCAGCCGAAGATCATCCGCGCGTCGATCTGCGTGGTGAAGCCGCCCCCCGCAGAGAACGTCGTCCCGACGGCGAAGTAAACCAGCGCGCGCGAACGTCATTCGCCGATGGTGGTGCACCACGGCGACTGCCCCTCGTTACTTGGGCTTGATGACGATCGCCGCGATGATGACGAGGGCGAGGACGCCGACGCCCACCCAGCCGAGCACGATCCCCGCTATCGCGAAGCCCCGCCCCTTTTGCTGGCCCTGCGAGGCGTCGATCTGACCTTTGGCGATGTATCCGAAGATCAGCGCCAGGATCGAACCTATCCAGAGATACCAGATGATGCCCATCGACAGCGACACGACCGCGAAACCGTTGGTCTTCGGCGGGACGGCCGGTAAGACGGGCGCGGGCGCGTCCAGCGGGCTGGCGGGCGGCTCATAACCGCGCATCGCGCCGCTGGCCGCCGGCGCGACGGCCGCCCCGCAGGCCGAGCAGGCCTTCGAGCCCGGTGTGACGACGGCGCCGCAACGTGTACAGGACATCGGCGTGAACGCCCAGAATATCAGAGACCGGCTGCCTGGACTGGTTGGGACGGGTGTGGCCGGAGCGCCAGGGCGGCCACGGCCACGGTCACCGCTTGCGGTACCAGCATGACCAGCGCCAGCACCCGCGGATCGAGCGGCCAGTCGAGCGGCCAGTAGACGTTGAGGGCCAACCAGGCGGCCACGGTCCAGAGCAGCGTCCTCGCCGTCGGCGGCTGCCGCGCCGCCAGCAGCGTGAGCAGCCACAGCGGTGGAAACGCGGCGTAGGCCTGAGGAAGGAAGGGGCTTCGCAACGTGGCCAGGATCAGGATCGCCAGCCATAGAGCCGGCTTGTCGGCGTCGGGCCGGGGGCGGCGGCTGACCGTCACGACAACGACCAGCACCACCAGGGTGTAAAGCCAGCCGACGATCTTGGACGCGCCGAACGACAGATCGCCGAGGCCGAGCATCTTGAGCTTGAACACCAGGCCGGGGATGGAGAGGTTGATGGCAACGGCGCTCGGGTTGCGGAAGGCAGGGAAGGCCTCCCCGCTCATGAGGCCGGGCAGATGATCGGCGAAGGCGCCGTACTGGTGGACGCCCACGAGCGCGAGCGAGAGCAGCACCAGCAGCGCGCCCATCGCCGCTGTCCAGGCCGCCGCGCGCCACTGGCGTCGGGCGATCAGGTAGACCAGCAGCAGGCCGGGAAACAACTTGCTCACAGTTGCGAATGCCAGCAAGGCGCCACCGGCGGCGAAGTGGCGCCGCTCGAACAGCAGCATCGCCAGCATCGCCAGCGCGACGATCATCAGCTGGACGTTGCCTTTCTGCAGGGCGCTCAGCGTGGGCAGCGCGATCCAGACCAGTGGTGCCAGCAGCAGCGCGCGTCTGGCGGCGGGAGGTGGCAGGGCGCGAGCCACGCGCACCATCACCAAGGCCACGACGACACCGTTGAGGACGAACCAGAGCAGGCGGAAGGCGGCGAAGCCGGGCACGATCGCGCGCAGCGCACCGGGAAGCAGGAGAAAGGGAGGCGGGTACTCGTAGACGTCGATGCCGAAGCGGCCGAGCATCAGGGGCTTGCGCACACCCCGGCCGTCGTCGTTGGGCGCGGTGTAGAGCTCGTCGCGGTATACGCTGCGGCCTTCGCCAGCAGCCCCGGCGGCGACGAAGTACGCGGACACGCACGAGTGGCGCAGCTCCCACCCGCTCGAAGGAAAAGCCGAGTAGTTGGGCCGCGCATCGTCGGCCATGAACACCGCCAGCCGCCCCAGCACCACCAGCGCCACCAGAGCGGCCAGGGCGGAGAGCACCAGCAGGGAGCGAGCGGCAGTGGAAGAAGGCATGATGGCAGAACGGTCCTCGGTCGCTTTGTTCTCCGCCTTCTAGCCTGGCGGCCTTCCCCGTTACCATCGCTCAGTGGCATGTCTGCACGAACAGCGTGCTCGACACGCCCTTGAAAACGAGGATGCACGGTTGGCCGCACCGGAGTACGGCGCCGGTGGCCGGGCAGATTCCGGTCGACGGAGGCGGAACGTCGCCTGCGCTGCCGCTCGCGTCGGCGTGGCCTGAATCGGTCGCGGCCACGTCGTCGCGAACCTCCGTGGTCATGCACGCGAGCCCAAGCGCGAACAGCCCGAGCATCAGAAGTGGCCTCGGAATCACAGATGGATACAACGCGCTGTCGCGGCAGTTTGTGACCGGCCGCGCGCCGTCGAACCGTGAAGCGGTCCCAGGGCAGGTCGTTTGCGGCGTTTTGCAACTCGGCGGGCACATGGCGCTGGCAAGGGGTGCTCGCCTGATTTTCTCGGCCCATGTTGGGCGGATGATGTGCAATCGAGTCTTCGGTCTCCACGTGGGCCTCCGGTCGGGCATTTTTGCGGGGGCGATTCTTGTCGCGATAGGCGTCACCCCTGTTCACGCGCAGGGCAGCGACCCGATCTCACCGCCGGCGAATACAGTCGGTCCAGCCGATTCAACCCCGTCCCCGGAACACGTCAGAAAGCCAACCGAGCCGCCGCCCTTCGATCCGAACAGGCCGGCGGCGCGCGCCGCGCGCGTAAAGGCCACGCCGCCCGCTGCTCCTGCGCCGGGAAGCGATGCGGCGCAACCCAAGGCACCGACGCGATCGGTACCGTCGGCGGCGCCGCGAACGGCAGAATCGACGCCGAACGCGACAGCGCCACGGCCCGCGGCGCCGAGCACGCCATCCGCCGGGGCCGCGCAACCTCGACGGCCCGCGACGGCGGTCGATCCGTGGGCGGAGCCGGCCACGCCTCCCGCGCCCGGACCGCGCCCGACCGCGCGCCAGCACGCGATCGATCCGTGGGCGGAGCCGGCGGCGGCGCCAGCTCCCGTATCGCGCTCGACGACGCGGCGGCGCTCGGAGCCGGCCAAGGTGATCGGCATCGATTCGCTGGGGCGCTCGAGCGAGGATCTGTCACCCGAGCCGTCGCCGGCGGCGCGCCCGCGGCGCGGTGCGGGCCCCGGGGCCGAGGCGGCACCAGGCGACACCACCGATGAAGCGCCACAGCGTTAGCGGGCGCACGCGCGACTATCGCCCTGTTCAAACGCGGCGGTTGCCTTTGGCTGGCGTTTGGCAAAAGAATCGCGGGTCGTGTTTGCGCCGGCCGCCCCCCCGAGGTCTGTGTTGTGCCCGCGCGCGTTGCTGGCCTTGCTGGTGGGCGGCCCGCTTGCTTGCGGCTCGAGGACCCACGTCGAGACGCCCGGGCCCCTGGCGTCGGCGGCTCCCGTAGCCAGCGCCGACGCGAGCGGCGGCGCGGCCACCACCGCGCGGGACGGCGGCGCCGATGCCGGGACTCTCGAGAACGGGCGCGCCCTCGCACCGGGAGGGCGCGCGGCCTCGCCAGTCACGGAGCTGCGCCTGCCCTGGAGCGCCGGCGAGACGTGGTACCTCACCAGCGGGCCGCACTCGAAAAAGCGCTCGGCGCTGGACTTCGCGCCACCCAACCTGGACCCACGCACCGGCAAGCTTTACGCCGATCCGTGCTCGCGCAAGCGCGGCGACCTGTACTGGGTGCGCGCCGCGGCCGACGGGTATTTCACCGCCGTGCTCAAGAAGGGCTGCCCCTGCGTGCAAATCCAGCACGACGACGGCACCACCACCAACTACTTCCACCTGCGGCGCAGCAGCGTGAAGAAGCTGGGGTTCAAGGTCGGCGATCCGGTGCGGGCGGGCCAGGCCCTCGGCCATCCATCGTGCGAGGTCGGGCCGAGGAAGTGCGGGGCGACGCATCCCGCCTCGGGCGTGCACGTTCACTTTCATCGGAGCAACGCCGCCACGGGCGCGCGGCTCCCCGCCGACCGTGCCGTGCTCTCGGGCTGGACGGTCAAGGCGATCGGCCGCGAGCGTGATGGGATGATGATCAAGGGCGAGGAGGTCAAGGAAACCCGAGGCACGCTGGTGGGGTGGGCCTGCTCTCCGACGACGGCGGCGTGCCGGGGGAAGCGGAACGATCTCGAATCGGACAACGCCCCCGCTCCGAGCACGAAGACGGCACAGGCGCTCTCGCTCGACGGCGGGAAGAAGCACCGGTCGCACCGATAGTTGATGGCCATGCTGCGGCCCCTCGTTCTTCTGGTCGTCACCTCTGCGCTCACCGGTCAGCTGGGCTGTTCCGGATCGCCCGCGGCCCCGGTCGATGCCGGTGTCGAGGCAGGGCAGGGGCACCGCACGCTGACGATGCTCGTCAACGACGCTCCGTGGAAGGGCCTGCAGCACGTGGGGGGCATGGCGGTGGACGCGCAGAACCGCGTCTACTTCGAGGATACCGAGAACGTTTGGCTCTTCGACGGCCAGAACGTCAGCACTTACCTGACCCTCGCAGAGGCGGCGGCGCAGGCACCACCCACGGTGACGAGCTGGATCTCCGATCTCGACAGGGGGCCCGACGGCCTGCTCTATGTCGTGGTGAGCGGGTTCGGTTCCGCCGACGCCGTCGCGGTCGTTGTCCGATCGTCGTCGCCCCACGTCGCCCAGCGCTGGCTCGACGTCTCGAACATTGGCGCGGCCCGCCTCTCCGTCATCTCCGCGGATCGCGTCGCCATCGTCAACGTCGCTGGTCTGTACACGGCCTCGGCGACGGGCCAGGCGCTCGTCTATCCCAATGCGCTGCTCGACAACGCGGAGAACTGCGCGCTGCAGGATCTGACTGCGGCGCCAACGGGCGTGTTCCTGTATCAGCCCGGCTGCAACGGCTCACCACTGTATCGCGGGAAGGTGGATGGTTCGGGCGTCGCAACGGTCACGGGATTCAACGTCACGCACATGTGCACGGCGCGCGATCCCAAGGGCGGTTTCTACATCGTGGTCGACGACTTCCCCCCGGGCGCGGCCCGCATCTATCACCTCGCTGACGGCGCGACCGACGTGGCGGGCGCCACGCTCGTCGAGACGACGCCCTCGCTTGCCGCGGTGCAGGGAATGCAAGACGACCCGCTGATCTTCATGTTTTGCTCGATGGCCGCGGCGAGCGACGGGAGCCTCTACCTTCAGACCTTCCAGCAGCTGTGGAAGGTCTCGCCCTGAGTCCTGCGGCGGTGCGCCCGAAGCGAACGAGTGGACGCTCACTTCAGGTACTCGGTGATGCGGGCGATGGCCCAATCGGGCAGCTCGCCCGAACGCAGCGGCGGCATCCGATCCGGTGAGGTTCGCGGGAGAGAGAGCCGGTCGACGACGTTGGCAGCCGTCGCCGCGTCCAGGCGTTCGAGCGCGGTGGCGTCGAAGCGGGCGCGGGCGAGGCTCTGGTCGGTGCTCGCGCCGTGGCAGCGCCCGCACATCTTCGCCAGCAGCGCCGGAGCGGCATCGTTTTCATCCGGGAGGAACCCGATGGCGCGCGCGGCGTTCTCGCCGATCAGACCCGACAGCAGCGTGAACGCATCGCCGCCGGGCCCCGTCGCTGCAATGAATGCGTCGAAGTCGGCGGCGATCGTCGCACGGACGGCGGCATCCAGCAGATCGTGCGTGAAGAACGGCACCGGGATCCCGCGCGCCGATACCTGCTCGCGGTAGCGGGCCCACGCGCCGCCCGGCTCATCCGCGCGGCCGTGCTGCAACTGATCGCAGAGCACGTCGTGTGTCGGAAAGGGATGGGGTTCCGAGAACGGGCAATCCGGGGCCGAGCAAGTAACGTCGTCGATTCCCTGCGCGATCCGGGAAGCGTAATTGATGAAGGACGATAGGTGGTATCCGCTCGTTGCGATGAGCAGTTCGGTCACCGGGATACCGCCGTGCCGGCCGAGCTCGCCGTCGATCGCACGCAGGAGGTCGGCACCGTCAGCTTGTATACCCGCGTCCACGAGCGTCGACGCGCCGGTCTCGTCGGTGCAGACGACCGGCGGCGGCAAGCCACGAAAGTCTCCCCACTGCAGCCATGGGTATTCGAACTGCCGCATCAGCAGGCGTCGATGCGCACCGGGGCCCTCTGGGCGGTGGCAAGACGTGCAATCGAGCGGCGTGTCTTCGAGATCGTGGTCGGTATACAGCGTCCACCCGACCCAGCCGGTCTCCATGCGCTCCGAGAGCAGGTCCGACGACTCGAACGCCAGCAGATAGAAATTGAAGTCGTTCGCGGCGGGGTCGTAGCCGACCAACTCGACGAACCGCTCGCCGCGCGAGAACGCCGCCGCCAGGATGCCGTTCTCGTCGAGCGGCGAGTAGCGAGGGAGCACGATCGTGCGCGGGTTCAGGGCCGACACCGTCCGCGCCGACAGGCCGAGCGACTGCGTCGCGACCGCGGCCACCCGGCCGTCAGCGACGGTGAGCCCCAGCGTGTTGTAGAGGTCGTCGAGGCCGCCGATGACCGGTGCCGGCGATCGACAGAGCGCGCGGGCGACGGGATCGGCGGCGCCGCGCGCGCACGCGGCCGCGGTCTGCCTGGGACCTGTCCCGACGCGCGCCAGCCACTTCGCCTCCACGTCGCCCGGCGAGGCACTGAACGTCTCCACCGTCGGGCGATCGTCGCCGCACCCCGCGATCACGACCAGGGTCATCGCGAGCAGACGTCGCCTCACCTGCGACATGCAACGTGTGACAGCCACGTCGCTTGGCAATGTGACCTAAAACGGCCGCGACAGCTCATCAAACGGCTTCCGCGGTAGTCTCGTGCCTCCCCCGTTCGGGAAAGATCTTCCTTTTTGCGCCGGCAGCCGACCAATAGGAGATGAGGCATTCGATGCGCCTTCTCGCCCTGTTCGTGGCCACGACCCTGGCCGCGCTGCCGGCCTGCAGGACCGAGGAGATCGGCGCCCTGCATCCGCAAGCGATGCAGACGAGCCCTGACCAGGGCGCGCTGGTGATCGCCACGTCGCCCACCCCCGACAGCCTGACAGCCCGGATGATGCAAGGGGGTGATTACATGTTCGTCAACTACGTGGTGTTCGTCGACGGCAGGCGGCTCGTTAACGACCGCGCGTGGCCGCCGGCCGCCACGCTCGGCGATGGCGACCTCACGTGGTTCGGCTTCATCGAAGCCGGGCCGCACCATTTCGCGCTCGCGGACGAGACGGGCGGTCCGGTTCGGTTCGAGGGCGACGTCGTGATGCCGGCCGGCGCCCTGACCCGGCTCTACACCTTCGGCCCCCGCGACGCGCTTCGGGGTCTGTTCGTGTCGTATCCCCTCCGGCCCCCCGCCGGCAGCAAGCACGTCCATCTCGCCAACCTCGTGCTCGACGACACCCGTTTCGAGGTCGTGAGCTGTGACGACGCGACCCACTGCACGGCGGTGTCGCCCCCGCTCGCCGGCGGCGAAACGTTCAACGCCAACTTCCCGATCATCGGGGGTGAGGACGGCCGCTCTTCGCGCAACGCGAGCGGCGCGGGGATCGGCTTTCGACAGGTCGCGACCAGCACGCTGCCGACGCCGCCTGTTTTGTCGCTGAGCTGGGATATCGGGAATTCGATCCCGGGAGTGTTCAGCGATGCCGGCACAGAGGATCCAGCGAACGTGAGCTGGTCAATCACGATCTTGTACGTGGGGGAAGACGGCGTTCCTTCCATGGCGCACTGACGGGATCCGACCCGCCTCGAAAATCCGAGACGGGTCGTCCACCTGACCCAGCTCCCGTTCTCAAGGCGCCGCGCAGATGGCGGTGTTTCGGCTCGCGAGGCACCTGGGCGTCGGATCGGAGCAGACCGTCCGGTAAGTGGCGGCGGCGAAGCCGGGGTAGATGTCGCAGCGGTAGAGCGTGACCCCGTCGGCGGCGCAGAACGCGTCCGCGCCGGAGGCGGGGCAGGGGGCGTCGGCGTAAACGCAGGCGACCTCCACTCCGGCCGTGTCGCAGGCGGCGTCGGCCTCGCAGACCTCGGTCCCGGTCACGAACTTGGACGTGCCGCAGTGGATCGCCTCGCCGTCGACGCAGCTGCTGGCCGTGCAGGGGCGATCGGCGTACACGCACTCGGCGGCGGCGTTGCCCCGGCGGCAGGTCTGGCCCTGGGCGCTGCAGTCGCGCGTCTCCCAGTTGTAGAACTCCGAACCGTCCGACAGCTTGCAGGTTTGCGCGCTGTCGCCGAGACATCGGAAGGCGCCCAGGCTGCAGTCGTCGAGAGAGCATCCCGCCGTCGCAGCCGCCGTCCAGCAGACGCAGGCGAACAACCAGAGCGGGAGGGATCCCGGCAGGCTGGATCGACGCGGCTCGCGCATGGCGTGCCGGAGATCGTAACACCGCTCCCTGGATTGGCGCGAAGCGCGGCTGGCGTTAAGGTCGATGCTGCGCTGGTGGGCGCGACCGAATGCCCGTTTTCTTCTTTCTATGGCTGGTGGTGCTTGCATCGGGCCCCGCGGTCACCGTGAACGGCGACACGACCTGCCCAACCGCGGAAGAGGTCTCGACGCGGGTCGCGCAGCTCGTACCCGCAGTCGATACCACCGCGCCCCGGGACCTGGCGCGCATCGAGGAGGCAGGCGGCGTACTGCGCGTCAGCTTGTTGCGGCCCGACGGCGCGGTCGTCGCCACGCGCGAGCTCTCACGCACGGCGTCCTGCGCTGACCTGGCGGCGGCGGCCGCCGTCGTCGTGGCCGCCTGGGAGAGCGACATCCATCCAGAGTTCATGCCGTCCCTGGGCCCTGCCGCGCCATCGAAGGAGGTCGCGGCTGTGGTTCCGGCCGCCGTCGTGCGCACCCCGTCGAAGCTGACACCGGCGCGCGTGGTGTTCGAGGTGGGCGCCGCGCTGTCGGGCTCGCTTGCACCAGGCGGCGCCGGCGCGGCAACGGCGGCGGGCGGGTTGATCGTCGCCAGCGTGGCGTCATCGCGCCGGTCTGTCGGGCTCCGTTTGATGCTGGCGGGGAGCAGCGAACGCGAGATCCCCCTCGGGACGGGGCGCGTGCTCTGGCGACGGCTCGTCGCCGGGCTGGGACCCGACGTGCGCCTGACAGCCGCGTCGACGCCGATCGCTGTCGACCTGCACGCCGAGGCTCTGTTGTCCTCGCTTTCGGCGAGAGGCGAGGGCTTCACCGACAACCTGAACGACACCGGCGTGGACCCCGGTGTGGGCGCCGGCGTCCGCTTCGCATACGGCGGCCACACCGTCGCGCCCTGGCTCGATCTCTCGTTCGCCGGGTGGTTGCGCGGGCAGCGCGCGGTGTCGAAGCCCGATGACGCCTCGGTGCCACTACCCCGCGTCGAAGCGGCGGTCGCGCTCGGGGTCAGCGTCTTCCTCGGGAGGTGACATAGGCGGTCGGGCAGCACCGCGAAAATTGGTTGTAAGCTCGACGGCCAACGGACCACCGATGAGTCAGGCGGAGGCCATGTCTCCCGTGCGACAGCATTCGAGCGTTCCGGCTGATGGTTCGCCATCGGCGGCGGCCGCTCACCCTGCGCCGGAACCCGCCGCGGCGGCGTCGCTCGACGTCAAGACGATCTATGGCCGGCACGCCGACGACGTCGCGCGCTGGGCACGGCGGTTCGGCGGTCCACGGATCGACGTCGAGGACATCGTCCACGAGGTGTTCCTCGTCGTTCAACGGCGTTTTCACGAGTGGCGCGGCGACGCTCACGTCACGACCTGGCTTTACGAGATCACGTTCCGGGTCGTTCGCGATCGGCGCGCCCACGGGTGGTGGCGCCGGTGGTCGACGGGGTTCGTCGGTGGCGAGTCGAGTGGGCCCGGCAGCGATCTCGCCGAGCTGGCCGTCGACCAGCCAGACGCACTCGACCTGCTCCAGCGGCGCGAAGCGAACGCGGCGCTCTACGGCATTCTCGACGGGATCGACGAGAAGTACCGCACCGTGATCATCCTGTTCGAGCTCGAAGGGCTGAGCGGCGAGGAGATCGCGGCGCTCACAGGGATCTCGCTCCCGAACGTGTGGGTGCGGTTGCACCGCGCTCGGCAGAAGGTGCTGAAACGCTACTTGGCCTGGGAGGCACGGGAAAGAAGATGAGCTCGAACCAAGCCCGAGAACGCGCAATGAAGGTGGCGCCTGTCGAGCGCTGGCTATCGCGCCCGGCCGGCGGCGACAAGACCGAGGATCGCCTCGCGTCGCTGATGCGCACCGCGGGGTCGCCGGGTGGGCTGGGCGCGGTCGCGCGCGCGCGCGTCTGGTCGCGCTTGCGGCAGCGCCCGACCTCGCGGGCGCGGATCGCGCGCTTGCGGTGGAGCGTCGCCCTGAGCTTGCTTCTGACGAGCGGAGCCGTTCTCGGCGCGCTGTCGGCCCGTAGATGGTGGCCGGCGAAACCCGCCAGGACTGTGCCCGGATTGACCCCGGCGACGCCGCATGCGGCGCGGGGCGTGCGAGCTCTTGGGCAGCCGCGTCTGCAGCCGCCCGTGGATGACCCCGTCCCCGAAGACCCTCGGCCAGCACCGCCTGTGCGCGCGAGCGCGGCGCCGGCTGTGCGCGCAAGCGTGGCGCCGGCGGCACGCGCGAGCGCGGCGCCGCCTGTGCACGCGAGCGCGGCGCCACCCGCCGCGCAGGCGCGCGGCGAAATCGTGGTGGAGGCCGCGCCCGCTGCGCGCACCACGGGGCGGGGGCCCGAGGCAACCTCGCCGTCGCCATCCGAATTTGCCCGACCCGATCCCGTCGCACCCGGTTCCGGGGCGAGCGCACTGTCTGGCGAGACAGCGTTGCTCGGTGAGGCGCTCCTGCGGCTGCGGCAAAAGCGCGATGCCCGCGGCGCGCTGGCCGCGCTCGACGCGTATCGGGCCCGCTACCCGAACGGGACGCTCACACGCGAGGCCGAGACCGCACGCATCGACGCGCTCTTGCTGCTGGGAAGAAATGACGAGGCGCTGGCCGAGCTGGGTGCGCTGACCCTGCAGCCCGTCGGGCGCGACCAGGAGCTACGCCTGATCCGCGGCGAGCTCGCGGCGGCGACCGACTGCAAGCGTGCCGTCGTGGACTTCGATCGGATTCTGAACGAGCAAGCGACGGCGGCCGTCGTCGAACGGGCGCTCCACGGCCGCGCCGCCTGCCGCCTCCGTACGGGGGACGAGACCGGCGCCATCCGCGATCTGACCGAGTACCTGCGTCGCTTCCCCGCGGGGCGCTTCGCCCCGGAGGCGCGGCGCACCCTCGAAGCGCGGCGCGAAGATTTGTAAGGACCTGACGCCGCCGCACACGGAGAAGACATGATGACCCGGCGCTCTGCTTTCCTTCCCTCGCATCTTGCCCTCGGCTTCGCGATCGTCCTCGCGAGCGGCTGCGACAGTCGAGTCCTCATCGTCGGGAACAATCCGGACGCCACCGGCACTGCCGGCACCTCGGGCGCAGCGGGCTCGGGTCTGGGTGGGACGGCGGGCACCATGGCGACCGGAGGCACGACGGGAGGCGGCGGCTCCTCCACCTCGCCGGTGGAGGATGCAGGGGTCCCCCTCGACGCCTGGATCGCGTTCGATTCGAACGGAGGCGCATTCAATCGCGACATCTACGTCATCCGAGCCGACGGCACGGGACGCCGACGGCTGACGACCGAATCGTCGATGGATGCGCAGCCCAGCTTTTCGCCCGATGGGACGAAGCTCGCATTCGCCTCCGATCGATTCGGGGGTGTCATGCAGATCTACGTGATGGATCTCGCAACGGGCCTCGCGACGCGCGTCACCGAACGCCCCGAAGGGGCTCACGACCCGGCGTTCACGATCGACGGGGCGCGCCTCGGCTATCGGAGTGGCGTCTTTGTGTTCACGGCCATGTTGGACGGCACCGACGAACGTCAAGTCACCGATGGCACGACTTGCTGCATGGGGGGACCGTATGGCGCCCCCGTGTTCCTCGGCGACGGTCAGTCGACGATCTACGACGACTACAACGCCATCTATTCGATCTCGGACGGAACGGTTCGGCGAACGGTCGTCATGCCCACGACGGGTGAGCAATCGCATCCCGCCCTGTCACCCGACGGGTCGACCATCGTTCTCCAGTCGACCTGCATCGGTGATAACGCCGCGCGAAGTCTCTGGACGGTGCCGGCGACGGCAACCACGAACTACAGTTGCACCGACGGGCGTCGGCTCTCGCAGCCTGGGACCGACGCCACCCATCCATCGTGGGGCCCCGACAACATGATCGTGTGGGGCTCGGTCACGGGCGGCACCAACAGCTCGAGCCCAGTTCCCAGCTCACTCGTCACCTGGCATGACGGCACCCTTCGGACGCTGACGAGCGGGAGCGCCGACGATCGCAACCCGTCATGGTCGCCCACCGGAACCGTGATCGGCATCTGGTGAGCTGGTCGCGCTCAGCGAGCTGACGCGGCCGGCGGACAACTGCCCAGTCGCCGCAAAACCCGCGCTGCACGGGGGCGCGGCTGGCGAGTATGATGCCGCATCTTCGCCGCTCGCTTGAGGCGTGGCCTCTCGTTCTCGGGACTGATGGTGGCGCTGCTGTTCGGCGCCATCGCGGTGACCGCCTGTCTGATCCCGGCCAAGGCCGACACTTACTGGCACCTGCGCGCTGGCCAGGAGATCTGGCAGACCCTGCGCGTGCCGCTCGACGAGCACTACTCATTCACGGCGGCGGGACGTCCCTGGCCCAACCACGAGTGGCTCTGGCAGGCGCTGTCGTATGGCCTCTACCGCGCCGGCGGCATGCCGCTGCTGACGGCCGGAGGCGCGGGCATCGTCGTCGGCGCCCTTGCAATCGCCTATCGATTGACCGTGGGCGCGACGGCGACCCGCTTTCTCCTGACGGTGCTGGCGGTGCCGGTGACCGTGGGCGTGTGGGCGCTGCGCCCGCAGATCGTCAGCCTGCTGTTGCTGGCGGTGCTGCTGACGCTGCTGGCCCGCGAGCGCACCCGCTGGCTGCCGCCGTTGTTCGTGCTGTGGGCCAATGTCCACGGCGGGGTGGCGCTGGGTGGCCTCGCGCTGGTCGCCGTTGCTGCGGCAGCGGTGCTGCGCGCGCGCCGGGGCGATGCCGAAGATCGACGCCGCGCCGTCGTGCTGGGCCTGCTGGTCCCGGTCTGTGCCGTCGCCACGGCGCTGACCCCGCTGGGGCTGGGCCTCTGGCGCTTCATCCTGGAGTCGATGGCGCTCTCTCGCCAGACCGGCATCGACGAATGGCAGCCGACCTATCCGACAGGTCCGATCGAAATAATGTTCTGGGTGCAGGCGGCGACGTTCCTGGTGCTGCTCTGGAAGCGAAGGCGAACGGTGGCCAGCGCACCCTGGGCCGATCAGGTGATTGTCGCCGTCGCGCTCGCCGTGCTGCCGCTCGCCTTCCGCGCGACGCGCAACGTGGCCCCGTTCGCGCTGGTCGCGCTGCCCGCCGTGGCGCGGCTGCTGGGCCCCGATTTTCGCCTGCGCGCGAAGGGGAAGGCGTCACCGAGCCCGGATCGCCCCTGGCTGAACGCTGCGATCCTGGGCTTGTTTGTCCTGTTCGGTATCAACGTCGTCGGCACCGCTTGGGGCACCCGCCATCCGCGGCTCGGTTGGCGGCCCCTGACGGCGGGCGCGCTGGCCGCAGCGCGCGCCTGCCCCGGCCCGCTGTTCAACCGGTACAACGACGGGGGCTTCCTGATCTGGTTCGCACCCGAGCGCCGGGTCTTCATCGACAGCCGCCAGGACCCGTATCCACTGCCCTTCCTGCTCGAGCATATCCGGGTCGAGCAGGGGGCGCCTCACCAGGAACTGTTCGCGCGCTGGGCGATTCGCTGCGCACTTCTGCCGGTCGACTCGCCGATCCACGAGCAATTGCGGGACGCGCGCTGGCGGCCCCTTCATCTGGACGACCAGTTTGTGGTGATGGGCCGTCCGTGACCGAAGCATGGATAATCTCGTGCCGTTCGAGATGACGGTCTGAGGCGTTGCAGAGCAAGGCCAGAGTCACATCTGCTGCCACACGCCACGCAGGTCTTCGCTCTGCGAGATGGGCCGGGTGGTGGTGCCCGTCGAGACGGCAAACGAGGTGATGCGCCCCTGGTAGTAGCTCGACTCGGCTCAGCATCACGTGGACGGGAGTGGGTGGGGGGCGATACGATCGTAGGGTGTCCCACCCATCGCTCTGGCCTGTGGGGGTTGCCACGTTGGTCCTCGCGGCTTGCGGGCCCAGGTCGCTGCCGCTGCGTGACGGCGGCGGTGCCGGCACCATCGGTACGATCGACGCGAGCAGCGCCGGCGGCGGCACCGGTGCGGTCGGCGGCAACGCCGACGCAGCTCCGCGCGAGACGGGCGACGCGCCCGCGGACGGTGGGATCTGTCCGCCGATACCGGATGCCAGCACGCGGCCCCAGTGTGCGAACGGCCTGGACGACGACAGCGACGGGCTCATCGACGCGATGGATCCCGACTGCACCACGCCTTACGACGTGGACGAGCAGCAGTTCCGCGGCGCGCCGGGTGATTTCGAGACCTGCCGGCGGGATTGCCAGTTCGACAGCAACACCGGCCAGGGAGACGATCTGTGCGACGGGCCCTTGCGGTGCGATCCGCTGGCGCCGATGCCGAGGTGTGGCAGCCCTTCGTCGCCAGCCTGCCCGGTCGTGGTGATCCAGGGTTGCCGCGATTTCTGCCTGCCGCGGACGCCCAACGGGTGCGATTGCTTCGGGTGCTGCGCGGTCGACGTCGCTGGTGCCAGGCGGACCGTGCTCATCAGCGAGGGCATCGCTTGCTCATCGGACACGCTCTCGGATCCGACCCGGTGTCCGTCGTGCACGCAGAACACCGACTGTCTCAACCTGTGCCTCCCCGGCGAGGTCTGCTTCGCGGGTGTGGCTCCCCTCGGTGGCCCGCTCGCCGAGATCGTCCCACGCTGTCCGCAGGGTCAGGTCGCGTGCGGCGCGGGCGCGATGCCGCCCTGCTTCTGCCCGCCCGGCACCTACTGCGTGACGGGCTGCTGCGTTCCCTTCCCCCCTGAGCCCTGAGGCGCGACGTCGGCTGCGGAAAATCGTAGGCGGGACCCGCTACCTCGTGTCGCGCGTAACGTGCCATTCGAGGTGACGGTCTGACGCCGCGCTCGTACCGCCGGTCTAACTGTCCTCGGCAGCGGCCCTAGGCGTTGAGCGCCGCGGGCGCTGCGTGGGCGGGCGGCGGGTTGCGGAGGCTGACGTACTGCAGGGTCCGTTCGATTTCGGCGTGGCCGAGGACCTCGCGCAGCCGCCAGGCGGGCGCGCCGCCCAGCGCGGCCAGCGAGGCGAACGTGTGGCGGCCATAGTCGTAGAAATCGGCCGGCGGGATGCCGGTCGCCCTGAACGCGCGAGCCAGCGCCGCGCGGATCGATTTCTCGCCCAGGTGCGTCCCGCGGTACGCGCCCCGCGTCCCGTTCTTTTCCTTGCGGCGCGGAGGGGGACAGACGAGGGCGTTGTCCGCGCGGGGCACGGGCCTGATGGCGTGGAGGTGCTTGGCCAGCACCTCCACGATCGGCACTGTCCGCGCATCGGACCTCGTCAGCCCGTCGTTGCCCGAGAGGATCCGCTTCGAGACCGTGATCTGGCGGCCCTCCAGATCGACGTCGCCCCAGGTCAACGCCACGGCCTCGGCGGGCCGCAGCCCGGCACGGGCGGACAGCAGGTAGGCGGTCTTGACCGACCCGTCCAGCGCGTCAGCGAGCTTCATGACCTCGTCCCAGCTCTTGAGCCGGGGTCGGTTCGTGCTGTGGTACTCCACGTTCACGCGTCTGCCGACGATAAGGACGGCAGCAGCAGGGTCAAGATCCGTTCCGCGCCGGACCCCTGACCCCGCGCGAAACCGACTACGGGGCCGTGGGCGCGGCCGGCCGCCGGTATCCGAACGACGGCGAGGCCGCCACATCCTGCAACAGCCCGCTGAACGTCCGCGCCGAGCGGCTCTGGAACCGGCGCACGATGTCGTTGACCGCGCACGCCGCGCGCGGCGGGTCGCCGGACAGGCCCGGCCGTTCCACGTGAGTATCGATCAGCCCGTAACTGAGCATCTCCGTCGCCATCCACTGGACGAACACGTCGCTGCGCACCAGGTTCTGGGCCAGCTCGATCGCGCCGCTGATCGGCACACCGCCGAGAGCCGGCGGGAGCGTCGTGTGCCCGTCGATCGGCCGCCCGCGTTCGTCGGCCGTGCGCAAGCGCCCGATGATGTCATAGCGGTCGAGCGCCTGGCCGTACGGATCGAAGTGCATGTGACAGTCCGCGCACTGGGGCCGCGCCGCGCGGTAGGCAACCTGCTCCTGGGCGGTTTGCATGTCCAGCAGCCGGTATGCGTCGCTCTCCTGCTGCCAGATCGCCTCCGCAGGTGGCGGAACGTCGCGACCGACCATCGTAAAATTTATGAAGAACGCTCGCGTCATCAACGAGACGCCCGTGGCACGCGCCGCCCGCGTGAGGAAACCGGCGTTGGTGAGGAGACCGCTGCGCTCCGCCACCGGCAACATCGCGCGCACGAAGGTCGTGTCCGTCGCGCCGGGCGGCACCGGGACACCGTAGATCTTGGCCAGCGTCGTGTTCAGGTACGTCGCGCGCGACGTGAGCAGGTCCGTCAAGGCGCCGCTCCACAACACGGAATCGACGAACATGTGCGCCTCGGTCAACATGTCGCCGTAGATCTGCCCCCCTTCGACCGCGGGCGCGACGCTCGGGTCGATGATGACGCCGGGGAGCTGGTTCAGCGTGAACAGCGTCTCCATGATCTTCGTCAGCCAGGCGCGCGCGGTCTCCGTGAGGAGCAGCCGCTCGACGTGCGGTCCGACCGTTTCGGGCGTCAGCGTCCCGGCGCGCGCCGCATCCAGCAGCGGCTGGTCGGGCGGCCCGTCGGTGAGAAAAAACGAGATCGCGCTCGCGAGCTCGTACGGCTTCAGCGGCGCGCCGGGCGGCGCCGACGAGGCGCGCGTCGAATCGCCGAGCTCGTACCGGTACAGAAACGGCGGCGCGATCAGGATCGCCTCCACCACCTGGCGTACGGAGTTCTCGACGGACGCCGAGATGCGGGCGCTGGTGTAGCGTGCGAAGAGATCGCTGCGTTCGAGGTCCTCGATCGGCCGGCGATACGCCCGCTCCGCGAACGTGGTCAGGTAGCTGGTCGCGCAGGAATCAGTGGCCGCCCCCGCGCACCCCGTCAGGGTTGCGAAATTGTCGAACACGTATTTGGCGACGTGGCGGGCGAGGAAGACGAAAACAAACATCGTCGTCGAGTCGGGGATCGATTTGATGGACTCGTAGCGCGCGGGTGGAAACCGCATCTGAAAGTCAGACGTGACCTGGAAGATCGCCTCCTTCACCACCGCGTCGGCCTCCGCGTCATCGGTGAGCGCGCGAATCATGTTGAGGATCTGTGTGCTCGTGAGCAGCCTCGTCCGTTGCTGCTCGACGACCATGCGCAGATCGGTCGGCCCCGCGCACGGAGTGACCGGGACGACCGCGCTGCCCCCGCCGCCCCCGCCACCCGAGACGCCGATCACGCCACCCCCGGTGCCGGGATCTCCGGTCATGCCACCTCCCGTACCCGGCGTTCCGATCACGCCCGCGCCCCCCGTCCCCGGTTGCTTGAGCTCGCGCTTCTGGCAGCCCATGCAAACCGCGCCCATGGCGACGGCGATGAGGGCGGTCTTCAGGCGCATGGCAGGAATGAGGTGCCGGCACCGGCGCCCGACGGCGCAAATTTCCGCGCGCCGCCCGCTCGCGACTACATTCAGCTCAGCGAAAACGCCAGGGCCGAGCCAGCCAGCGTCGCCAGTGCCACGACGAGCGGCCAGATCACGTGGTGGGCGGCGGCGAACACCGCCGTCGCCCACACGGCGACCGTGGCGGCGGCGCCTCCCGCGATCAGGATGAAGCGGATCATCCCCAGCATGACGCTGGTGCCGTCGATGCCCGGGCGGATCGACCAGGCGGTCCCCAGCATCGCCGCCGAGCACACCAGGGCCGACAGGAAAATGCGGGTGGCGCGATTCACCCTCGCCATCTACCACGCCTGTCCCACCGGAATCGATCCTGTGACGGCGGGGAGGCGGCGCATATTATTCGTTCCATGGACGAGCAAAAGCAGTCCGCGACCTTCGGCCGCATGACCAGCCTGGGCCTGTATGGCGCGCTGATCGGCCTCGCGGTGGGCGGCTTCCTGGTCGTGCGGTTCCTGGGGAGCGACCTGGTCGCCCCCGCGCCGGGGCCGGGCGCGGCGGTGTTCGGCGACGCCGGAACCAAGAGACACGTGGACGTGCTGATGCACGTGCTGCTCGCGCTTTCGGTGGTGATCATCACCGCCCGCGCGCTCGGCGCGCTGTTCGCGCGGCTGCGGCAACCGGCGGTCATCGGCGAGGTGCTGGCGGGCATCCTGCTCGGCCCGTCGCTGCTGGGGCGCGTGGCGCCCGAGGCGTCGGCTTTCCTGCTGCCGCCGACCGTGGCGCCGTCGCTGCAGATCCTGGCGCAGGTCGGCGTCATCATCTACATGTTCCTGGTCGGTTTAGAGCTGGATCTGGGGCTCGCGCGCACGCGCACGCACGCCACCGTCGCCATCTCGCACGCCAGCATCGTCGTGCCGTTCCTGCTGGGCGCGGCGATGGCGCTGCTGCTTTATCCGCGCGTGTCGTCGTCGGACGTGCCGTTCACGCCGTTCGCGCTGTTCTGCGCCGTGTCCATGTCGGTGACGGCGTTCCCGGTGCTGGCGCGCATCCTGACCGACCGTGGCGTGCAGCGATCGCGGCTGGGCGTCATCGCGCTGACGTGCGCGGCGGTCGATGACGTCACCGCGTGGTGCCTGCTGGCGTTCGTGGTGAGCGTCGTTCACACGCGCGTCGGCGGCGCGCTGCTGACGGCGGGCCTCAGCCTCGCGTACATCGCCGTGATGTTCACGGTCGTGCGGCCGCTGCTCCGGCGGCTGGTCGCGTGGCAAGAACGCCACATGGCGCTGACCAGGGGCGCGATGGCGGTGATCTTCGTCGCCCTGCTGCTGTCGTCCCTCGCGACCGATGCGATCGGCATCCACGCGGTGTTCGGCGCGTTCGTGCTGGGGGCGGTGATCCCGCACGACTCACGCGTGGCGCGCGAGCTGACCGGAAAGCTGGAGGACATGGTGGTCGTGTTGCTGCTCCCGGCGTTCTTCGCCTACACGGGCATGCGCACGCAGATCGGTCTGGTCAGCGGCGCCGAGAACTGGCTGCTGTGCAAGCTGATCATCGTCGTCGCATCGGCTGGCAAGTTCGGCGGCAGCTTCGTGGCGGCGCGCCTCGCCGGGCTGGCGTGGCGTGACGCCGCGTCGATCGGCATCCTGATGAACACGCGCGGGCTGATGGAGCTCATCGTGCTCAACATAGGCCTGGATCTGCGGGTGATCTCGCCGACGCTGTTTGCGATGCTGGTGATGATGGCGCTGGTGACCACGTTCGCGACCACGCCGATCCTGGACGCGCTGTCTGCCCGCGGCGATCGGTGGGGAAACGAGTCGGCCGCCGGGCGCGACCGCCCGCTCGCCTCACCGTCGCCGGGCTGACGGGCGCGCTCCGGTCCGACGAGGGCGCGACGACCTC
>Ga0111538_10003787_pt1 | contig 21096 bp, 14 predicted proteins | sample SoiMethybrSBSTD1_FD_79669 | JGI IMG/M metagenome (GOLD analysis project Ga0111538, IMG submission 79669) | Bulk soil microbial communities from a Populus tree surrounding site in Tennessee, USA - Soil MetaG P. TD hybrid SBSTD1 (version 2)... | ecosystem: Environmental > Terrestrial > Soil >... | reverse complement strand
GTTGTATCATGTCCACGGTCAGATTGCCCAGGCGGCCGGTGATCTGCCACGCATAGACGGTGACCGGCTGGCTGCGGAATTCGTACCGGTGGAGAACAACGCGCCCTTGTTGGACTTGCGTTTTATCGCTGAACCGAACGAGGCAGGTATGCAAGTGGCTTGCGAGTACGATACCGCGCTTTTCGATAAATCGACTATCGAGACGCTCCTGCAGGCCTTCGAAGCCGTGCTGCGCCGAATCGTCCACTCCCCGGCGTCGCTCGTTAGCGAGGTCGAGTTGCCGCAACCTCTCGCTATCCAGGCCGCCACGGCTCGAGCGCGCCGGCAGGTGGAGACGGTTGCCGTGGCGGCAACCTTCACGGCGGATCCGGTCCAGGACGCGTTGCTGTACTGGCTCAAAGAGATCGATATTGCCGCAAGAGTCTCACTTGCTCCTTACAATCAGGTTTTTCAACAACTGCTTGACCCGGCCAGTATCCTCAACCAGAACCGCAGCGGACTGAATGTCGTGCTCGTGCGCATCGCCGATTGGATCGCGGACCAGGTCAGCAGGGTGACGACCAGCCTTTCGCAGGCCGTCCGTGAATTTTCAGCGGCCATGGCTGCAGCCGCGGCGCGCGGCGCTGCGCCGTGGTTGGTCTGCGTTTGTCCGCACAGTGCCGCGCTCGACGCGGAGACGCAGGCGCTTGAACAAGAGCTTATCCGCGACCTGCAGCAGATCGCTGGTGTCTATGTCCTCACAACAGAGGAATTGCTTCGTTGGTACCCCCTGCAGACTCTGTTTGACAGCACAACGGACCGTCTCGGCAACGTCCCTTACACGCCGGAGTTTTTCGCCGCACTCGGCACTGCGATCGTCCGCAAGTTTCATGCGGTGAAACGAACTCCGCGAAAAGTTATCGCACTCGATTGCGATAATACACTCTGGGATGGCGTATGTGGTGAGGACGGTGCGCAGGGCATTCGGTTGTCCCCTGAACGCAAGACGCTCCAGGAATTCATGCGCCGGCAAAGTGACGCAGGTATGCTCCTTTGTCTCTGCACGAAAAACAATGAGGCCGACATCGAGGAATTGTTCAAGTGCCGCACGGATTTTCCGTTGGAGCGCCAACATTTCGTTGCCAGCAAAGTAAACTGGCGTCGAAAATCCGAAAACCTCAAAGCCCTCGCGCGCGAGTTGAACGTCGGCCTCGACAGTTTCATTTTCCTCGATGACAGCCCCATGGAATGCGCAGAGGTCGAGGCCAACTGCCCGGGCGTGCTGGCGTTGCGTTTGCCGGACGATCCGCACCAGATTCCAATGTTCCTCGAGCACGCATGGGTCTTTGACCATCTGAAGATCACCGAAGAGGACAAGAAGCGCGCTCGTTCCTATCGCGAAAACCAGGAGCGCGAGCAATTGCGCGCCCATTGTGTGAGCATGGCTGAGTTCCTGGAGGGCCTTAATCTCAACATCACGATTGAGCCGGCTCAACCCGCGCAACTGACCCGTATCTCTCAGCTAACCCAGCGCACCAATCAGTTCAACTTCACGACCCGCCGCTATTCTGAAAATGAGATTCAGCAATTGCATGCTGACCCCAGGACAAAACTGTTTAGCGTCTCCGTTAGCGATCGCTTCGGCGACTACGGTTTGGTCGGAGTGATGCTGGCTCGAATCACCGCCGAGTCCATCGACGTTGATTCCTTCCTCCTGAGCTGTCGCGTCCTGGGCAAGGGGGTCGAATACCGAATGCTGGCCCAACTCGGCGAATTGGCACGCGCCAATAATCTGCCGCGCGTCGACCTGCACTTCCGTCCCTCGCCCAAAAATCGGCCGGCGCTCGACTTTCTGGAGAAAGTCGCCGCTTCCTTCCGCCGGCACAACGGCGACGGATCGGTGTTCAGCTTGCCCGCTCGCTTTGCGGCCACGGTGCGTTGCGTGCCGGAGGAGTCGCCGCCTCCTGTGACGCCGCAGAGCAAGGGAGAAAAGCGGCAACCCGTTGAAGGGGCGAGCGCCTTCCGCAACTGCCGATCGATCGCGTTGTACTCGCACGATGTGACCTGGATTCTTCAACAGGTTGAAGTCTGGAGCCGCGCCAATCGTGTGGCTGTGGCCTCCACTGGTCCGTACCTCGCTCCGCGAACGCAGCTTGAAAAGGACCTCTGCCGGATATGGGCCGATTTGCTGGGCGCCCAACGAATCGGAATTCAGGATGACTTTTTTGCCGTCGGCGGATCGTCGTTGCTCGCGGTTAGGCTCTTCGCGCAAATTGAGAAGCTGGTCGGCAAAGCGCTCCCTCTCGTGACCCTCTTCCAGTGTCCCACCATCGAGAAGCTTGCCCACGCGATTGAGCAACGCAAAGAACACGCCGCCACGACCTGCATTGTCCCCATACAAACGGCCGGCTCCAGGCCGCCGCTCGTCCTCGTGCATGGGGCAGGGGGAGGCATTCTGTGGGGCTATGCGAACCTTTCCACGCACCTCGGTCAGGATCAGCCGGTTTATGCGGTTGAGCCGAAATCGACGGCTGCTGCCGCTGCTGGCGCGGCTCTGACGGTTGAGGAGATGGCACGTCAATATTTGCAAGACCTTCGCGTGTTTCAACCTAACGGCCCCTATTATTTGGGCGGTTACTGTTTCGGCGGCTACGTCGCCTATGAGATCGCGCGCCTGCTGTCTGAAGCCAACGAAACCGTCGCGTTGCTGGCCCTGATCGACAGTGCCGCTCCCAATGGATGCTATGAGCGCATTCCGTGGTGGCAGCCGATGTACTACGCGCGCTTCATCGCCAATAGCTGCTCCTGGCTCAGCGACTTCCGGAAGCTCGAACCCCGCGTGCGGCGTCAGTTCATCGCGAGAAAGCTTGGCGTGCTGAAGCGCAAATTGCTCGGCAGCCGAACTGGCTCATCCTCAAATACGGTCGACATCCACGAGTACATCGATCCGTCTCAGTTTCCCGAGGAAGAACTCAAGCTCTGGCAAACACACTTGAACGCGGGCGCCGGCTACAAACCGAAGCCGTATCCGGGCCGTGTCACGCTATTGCGTACACGCACGCAGCCGTTCTTTTGTTCCTTCGATCCTGAATACGGTTGGGGTGAATTGGCCAAGGGTGGCGTGGAAGTCCGCCGCGTCCCGGGATCGCACGAAGCAATTTTCCTGGAACCCCACGTTCGCGCCCTCGCCGCGCAAGTCGCTGCCTGCATGCGACAAGCGCGGACCGAGGACTAAGTTTTGATGAGTCTATGATATTACTGAAGTTTGTTCTGCGAACTTGCAAGGGCATGATGCTCGTCACCGCGATTGCGTCGCTGGCGAGCGGCGCGTGCAACGCCGGACTGATCGCGATGGTCAACCACGTGCTGAACCATCCCGGCGCCCCAACCTTTTGGGTCATTGTCAGTTTTCTTGGGTTGGGACTGGGCAAAGTGATTACCGGGTACGTCTCCCAGGTGCTCTTGATCAAATTCTCCCAGGGCGCCATCGCGCAACTGCGCCAGGATCTCGTCCGAAGAATTCTCTCCGTGCCCCTGCGCCATCTAGAGAGCGTCGGAACGCCTCGCTTGATGGTCGCTCTCACCGAAGACGTCTTGAACATAACCCAGGCGCTCCTGGCTATACCCATCATCGCCGTGAACGTCGCCATCCTTATGGCCGGCGCCGCCTACCTGGGTTGGCTTTCCTTGCAGATGCTGTTGGTCATGGGCGTGTTTTGCGTTGTCGGTGGCGTAACCTATCGCGGTTTTATCAATCGAGGCTTCCATCAACTCGCGCTCGCCCGCCATGTCGAAGACCGGCTCTTCGGGTATTTCCGCGGACTGACCGAAGGCATCAAGGAACTCAAGCTGCACCGCAACCGGCGCGGCGTTTTCCTGAACGATCAAATTCAAACCACGACCAAAGAATATCAGGACTATAATGTCGCCGCCGAGATACGCTTCATCCTCGCGCAGAGTTGGAGCCATTTGCTGATCTTCGCCATGATCGGTCTCCTGCTTTTCCTGCTGCCGCAAATGCGCAACGTGAACAACGAGGTAATCACAGGCTACATCATCACCACGCTCTATCTCATGGGTCCGCTCCAGGGAGTGCTGGCCAGCTTCTCGATTTTCGGGCGGGCGAATGCATCCTTAAACAAGATCGACGAACTCGGCGTGTCATTGTCCTCCGCGCCTTCGGACGAGTGTCCCCTCGAACCAATGTCAATCGAGCCCAGCTTCGAACGCCTTCAATTGGTCGGAGTCACCCACGCTTATCACCATGAAAAGGAAGAACGCAACTTCACCCTCGGCCCTATCGACGTGAGCTTCCAGCCTGGCGAAGTCGTTTTCATCGCCGGCGGCAACGGCAGTGGCAAGTCCACCCTCGCCAAAATCCTCACCGGCCTCTATCCGCCCGAAGGCGGCGAGATCCGGCTCGATGGTAAACCCGTGGACGATTCCAACCGCGACGACTTCCGCCAGCTTTTCTCCGCGGTGTTCTCGGATTTCTACCTCTTCGACAGCCTGATTGGCCTCGAGAAGAACGCTGACCTCGACGCGCAGGCCAAACAATATCTGGCGCAGCTTCACCTCGATCACAAAGTCAAAGTGAAGGACGGCGTGTTGTCCACCACCGCGCTCTCGCAAGGCCAGCGCAAGCGCCTCGCGTTGATGACCGCTTACCTCGAAGACCGCCCTATCTACGTCTTCGACGAGTGGGCCTCCGACCAGGACCCGATGTTCAAGGAAATATTCTACACGCAAATCCTGCGCAACCTGAAAGCCCGCCGCAAAACGGTCATAGCGATCACCCACGACGACAAATACTTCGAGTTGGCCGACCGTCTCATCAAACTCGACAGCGGCAAAGTCGTCTTCGACAAACGCCTCACCAGCACCACCGCACCTGACCTCCTCTCCACAGAGTAATTCCCAGTGCGCTATCAACCGAAATGTTGCGATTGTAATAGGTTTTGTAAATAATGCGTTATCATTCTTATATTGCAAGTGTAACGGTTTTTTGATACGCGTTTGCCTCTTTTTTCAGCTGGCTTCGGGCGCTTTTTCATTTCTGCACGCATTTCGATTCGCTTAAATGTATCTGGTGAAAGGGATCGTGTACTTGGTTGGCGCAGGGCCCGGCGATGCAGGTCTGCTCACGTTGCGCGGCGCCGAACTGCTCGGGCGCGCCGATGTCGTTGTCTACGACGCGCTCGTCAATCCCGACCTCCTTCGCCTGGCTCCCGCGAAGGCCGAAATCATTTACGGCGGCAAACGCGCGCGTGAGCACGCCATACCTCAGGACCAACTCAACCAGTTGCTCGTGAGCAAAGCCCGCGAAGGCAAGACCGTCGTGCGACTCAAAGGCGGCGATCCCTACGTATTTGGTCGCGGCGGAGAGGAGGCCGAAGAACTCGCCGACGCACATGTTCAATTCGAGGTGGTGCCCGGCGTTTCCTCTTTCATGGCCGGCCCCAATTATGCCGGCATTCCGCTCACGCACCGCGACCACTGCTCGAGTTTCACCGTTGTCACCGGCCATGAAGACCCGATCAAGACGGCAAGCGGTCTCGACCTCGAGCAGTTGGCTAAAATGCCTGGGACGAAAGTCGTCCTGATGGGTGTCGAGCGCATCCGTCAATTGGCCGAATCGCTCGTCGGCCACGGCATGCCGCTGGCCACGCCGGTGGGAATGGTGCGTTGGGGCACCACCGGCCAGCAGGAATCAATCGAAGGCACGCTCGCGAACATCGCCGATGTCGTCGAACAGAAGCAGTTCAAAGCTCCGGCCGTGACCGTGATCGGCGACGTGGTGAAGTTGCGCGGCAAACTCAACTGGGCGGAAAAGCGTCCGCTTTTTGGCCAGCGAATCGTCGTCACGCGCACGCGCGAACAAGCCAGCCAGCTTGCGCGACAACTTCTCGAGTTAGGCGCTGACGTTCTCGAAATTCCCACGATCAAAATCGTTCCACCCGACGAGCCGCAGGATCTCATTGACGGCATCCTGGGCCTCAACGCTTACGACTGGCTCATCTTCACCAGCCCAAATGGCGTCACCACCTTTTTTGATTACTTCTTCAAAACGTTCGATGATCTCCGCGACCTCGGCGGCGCGCAGATCGCAGCCATCGGGCCGGCGACGGCGGCGAAACTCAAAGAGCTTCATCTCAAAGTCGATCTCATGCCCGACGAGTACCTCACGAAAAAAATCGTTGTGGCCTTTCAGGAATACGAAAGTATCGAGAATCTCCGCATGTGCCTCTTGCGGGCCCAGGTCGCCAATCGCGATTTGCCGCGGCTGTTGGAAGAGAACGGCGCGATTGTCGACGACATCGCCTGCTACAAAACGGTGCCTGAAACCGAAGACCGCAACGGCGCCGCCGCGCGCCTGTTGGAAGGCGGCGCGGACTGGATCACGTTCACAAGCAGTTCGACGGTCGAGAATTTTCACGCCCGCTTCGACCTGCCGAAACTCGTGCAAAAATTTCCGAAAGCCCGCCTGGCCTCCATTGGCCCCGAAACCAGCAAAGCTTTGAGCGCCCTCGGCCTTAAGCCGACTGTCGAAGCCCGCGAGCACACGATCGCAGGACTAGTCAAAGCGCTTGCGGGCTGATCTGTCCCCCTTCAGCCGTCGTCAAACCCACGTTACAATTGTAATGTCGATTTGGTAACGTGCCCTGGACTTTTTGCTTGGGCTTTCCGCCTCCATCCGTTGTTATATATGGAAGCATGGATATCTCTGAGCGCCGCTTTGTCACTGCAAACGACGCCGTCCGCTTCCTGTCCCCGTGGACGCTCGAAGAATGGATGTGCCGTTCGGACATTGTCCCGAACAAGGAACTGCTGCTGGTGCGCGCAAACATGGATGCTGGCCGCTCTCATCCCTTTCACACACACCCCACGCGCGAGGAGATCATTTATGTCATTTCGGGCCGTGCCGAGCAGTGGTGCGGCAGGGACCACCGCGTTTTGAATCCCGGCGAGATGGTGCTGATCCCCAAAGGCGAAGTGCACGGCACCTTCAACCCGTTTCCGGAAAAGCTCATGTTCCTCGCCATCTTGTCGCCCGCGAACGCAGCCGATCCGCCCATCGTGGATGTCTCGCAGCAGGAACCGTGGCGCTCGATTCGCAAGGGCTTTCCACCAACCACGTGATCGAATGCGCCTGCTCGGTTCCATATTAATCGCAGCAGCCCTCACCGCCGCGGCTGAGCCGCAGGTGAATTTCAATCGCGACGTTCGTCCGATCCTGTCCGACAACTGCTTCAAATGCCATGGCCCGGACAGGAACACCCGCAAGGCGAAGCTGCGCCTCGACCTGGCTGAAGAAGCGTATCGTGCGCGTGAAGACAGGACTCCGCTCGTCCCGGGCAAGCCCAGCGAGAGTGAAGTCGTGCGCCGAATCTTCGCTACGGATCCCGACGATCTCATGCCCCCGCCGAAGACCGGCAAGCAACTCACCGCGCAGCAAAAGCGGCTCATCGAAGCCTGGATTAGCCAGGGCGCGAAGTACGAAGGCCACTGGGCGTTTACTCCGCCGGTGCGCCCTGAGTTACCGGTCGTCGATGCGAGTTGGTGCCGCAATCCTATCGATCACTTCATCAAGGGGCGCCTCGATTCCGAGAAGCTCGCGCCCGCGCCCGAAGCAGACCGGCGCACACTGATTCGGCGAGTGACACTCGACCTGACCGGCCTGCCCCCAACTCCGCGCGAGGTCGAGGAGTTCGTGCGCAGTCGCGATCCGCGCGCGTACGAGAAACTGGTGCGCCGCCTCTTGCAATCTGATCGCTTCGGCGAACGCATGGCCGTCTACTGGCTCGATCTGGTGCGCTACGCGGACACCGTCGGCTTTCACGGTGACATGCCCGTGAGCGTCTGGCCATATCGCGACTACGTCATCCGCGCATTCAACGCGAATATGCCGTTTGACCGCTTTACGGGCGAACAACTCGCGGGTGATTTGTTGCCGAATGCGAGCCGTGAGCAGCGCATTGCTTCGGCCTACAACCGCCTCAACCGCATGAGCACCGAAGGCGGCATCCAGGACAAGGAGTATCGCGCGAAGTACGCCGCTGACCGTGTGCGCACTACCTCGACAGTCTGGCTGGGCGCGACCCTCGCGTGCGCGGAGTGCCACGATCACAAATTCGATCCGTACTCGACCAAAGATTTTTATCGCTTCGCCGCCTTCTTCGCCGATCTCCAGGAGAAAGGTTTCTATCCGAACGGCACGGACAAAGGCGATTGGGGACCGGCGCTGATGCTGGCGAGCGACAAACAATACGGAGCGCTCGACGCGCTTGACGTGAAACTCGAGGCTTTGCGGAAAGAACGCGATGCGATCGCCGATGAGGAACTCGCCGCAGGCCGTGAAGATTGGGAGCAGCGGTTCATCAATGCCGAGACCAACAAACTGCCTTGGAAGCTGCGCGATATTCTATCTGCAACTTCCCTCGGCGGCGCGGATTTGCGCATCGTCTCTAATTCCATCGTGCAGGCGGAAGGCCCGAACCCCGACAACGATACGTACGTCGTGATGTTCCGGCCGGGAACCGGGCAGTGGACTGGGGTGCGCCTGGAGAGCCTCACCGACGAATCGCTCCCAGGCAACCGCAGCGCGCGCGGCGGCGTTGGCTTTTCTCTGACTGAAATCGAATTTCATGTCGAGGAGAATGGCCGCAGCCGCAGGCTAAACATCGCCAGTGGAAGTGCCAGCCTGAATGAGACTGGCTTCCCCTTCGTGGCAGCGTTTGATGGAAATCGTCGGACCGGCTGGGGTATGCGCCTCATGGGCTCGCGGCGGCAGTATGCGGCTTTCCGATTTGCTGAGGCACTTTCCGCTGACAGCAATACTGTTTTGCGAGTGACGCTGCGCCACGACTCGGCGATCCGCCGGGCAACCATTGGCAAGTTCAGACTGGCCGTTTCGGAAGTGCCCGACGCTACCCACCACACCAACGGTGTTCCGGACGATGTAATCAGCGCCCTGCGCGAGCCGCAGGACAAGCGCTCGGCAAAGCAGCAGAAGAAAATCGCAGAGTTTTATCGCACGATTGCCCCGCAATTGCGTGAATTCAATCGGCAGATTGCCGCGGTCGAGGCAAAGCAATCGTTGCTCATCGATACCGTTCCGACGGTGCTGGTTTCCGAAGCAACGACCCCGCGCACAATGCGCGTGCTTCCGCGCGCCGACTGGATGAACGACTCGGGCGAAGAGGTCCAGCCGTGGGTGCCAGCCTTCCTCAAACCATTCAATGAATTTGCCACGCGCGCGACGCGGCTTGATCTCGCTCAATGGCTCACCTCACCGGAGAACCCGTTAACCGCCCGCGTCGTAGTAAACCGCTTCTGGAAACTGTTCTTTGGCGCCGGGCTTTCGCGCAGGCTCGATGATCTCGGCTCGCAGGGCGACTGGCCCACGCATCCTGCGCTGCTGGACTGGCTGGCCGTCGAATTCCGCGACAGCGGATGGGACATGAAGCACGTCATCGAACTCATGGTTACCTCGGCCACGTATCGCCAAAGTTCGACCGGCAACAAAGCTGCCGAAGAGCGCGACCCGCAAAACCGTTTGCTCGCGAGGCAGGCGCGCCTGCGACTCGACGCTGAGTTCATTCGCGACAACGCGCTTGCCATTAGTGGGTTACTCGTCAACAGAGTCGGCGGCCCGAGCGTGTTTCCGCAGCAGCCCGAAGGCTATTGGGCTCCGCTGAACTTTCCGAAGCGCGAATTCGTTCTCGACAAGGGCGACAACATTTATCGCCGTGGGGTTTACATGCACTGGCAGCGCACATTCCTGCACCCCAGCCTCGTCGCCTTCGACGCCCCGCCGCGCGAAGAGTGTACCGCGTTGCGGCCTGTCTCCAACACTCCGCTCCAGGCTTTGGTCTTGTTAAATGATCCGAATTTCGTCGAAGCCGCGCTCGCTCTCGCAAAGGAGATGCGCGCCGAAGGCGGCAAAACGATCGAGAGCCGGATCGACTGGGCTTACCAACGTGCGCTCGCTCGGCCCCCAAAACCAAAGGAAATCACTTTGCTCTCCGAAATGTACCGCGCCCAGGTCGCGCGACACAAAGGCGAGGGGAAGGTCGCTTCAGAGACGGGCGCGCTTACGTCCGTCGCTCGCGCGATTTTGAATCTCCACGAGACGATCACCCGTTACTGATATGCCTGCTGATTACAATTCAATCGCGCGCCGAACGTTTCTCGGCCGCACAGCCGCGGGCCTCGGCGCGTTCGCCCTCGGCACGTTGTTGAACCCGCGGTTACTCGCGTCGTCGGAGGCCGAGAAGTGGCCCGGGGTGATCAACCCGCGTCACCACACGCCAAAGGCGAAGCGCGTCATTTATTTGTACCAGGCCGGCGGACCGTCCCATCTCGAGACGTTCGATTACAAACCGAAGCTCGCGGAAATGCACGGCAAGGCTATGCCCGACTCCTTCACGAAGGGCCAGCAAATCGCACAACTCCAGGGCCAGGAATTGAAGTGTTTCGGCCCGCAATTTGAATTCAAAAAGTACGGACAATCCGGCCAGGAAATTTCGTCAGCGTTTCCTGAAATCGGCTCCGTCGCGGACGATCTGTGCATCATTCGATCGATGCACACCGAGCAGATCAATCACGACCCGGCGCACACGTTGATGAACACCGGCTCGATTATCACGGGGCGTCCCAGCATGGGCTCGTGGCTGCTCTACGGACTCGGCTCCGAGGCGAACGATCTTCCCGGCTACATCGTCCTCATGTCCTCCGGCAAAGGCGGCCAGATGCAGCCCATCGCCGCCCGCCAATGGCATAGCGGCTTCCTTCCCGGTCGTTTCCAGGGCGTGAAGATGGAGGCCAAAGGCGATCCCGTGTTGTACCTGCAGCGGCCCACGACCGTGACCGCGCAGGACCAGCGCGAAATCGTCGATGTCGTCAACCAACTCAATCGCTTGCAGCACGACGCCATTGCCGATCCTGAGATCAATACCCGCATCAGCCAGTACGAACTGGCGTTTCGCATGCAAATGGCGGTTCCCGAGTTGATGGATCTTTCCGGCGAGCCGCAGCATATTCTCGACCTGTACGGCGCAAAGCCGGGCGACGGAAGTTTCGCGTCAAACTGTCTGCTCGCACGTCGGCTCGCGGAACGCGGTGTCCGGTTCATCCAGCTTTACCACCGCGATTGGGACCATCACGAAGATGTGAAGAAAGACGTGCCTCTAAAGGCGCAGGAAGTCGATCGTCCCACCGCCGCGCTCATCAACGATCTGCGGCAGCGTGGCATGCTCGACGAGACCCTCATCGTGTGGGGTGGCGAGTTTGGCCGCACGCCCATGGCGCAGGGCAAGGGCCGCGACCATCACATCAAAGGTTTTTCGCTCGTCCTCGCCGGAGGCGGCATCAAAGGCGGAGTCACCTACGGAGCGACCGACGAGCTCGGTTACGCCGCAGTCGAGAATCCCGTCCACGTGAACGACTTCCACGCGACGATGCTCCATCTCTTCGGCATCAATCACGAAAAGCTCACCTACCGTTACCAGGGCCGCGACTTCCGCCTCACCGATGTAGCGGGCAAAGTCCTCAAAGAAATTCTCGCCTAATTAGAATCTCAGCAGCGTGAATGCCCGGTCAGGGCTGGATGATGACTGGCGTGCCGATCGACACAAGCTTGAGCAGGTACTCGGCGTTCCAGTTCGCGAGGCGAAAGCAGCCGTGCGATTCAGTGCGCCCGACTTTCTCCGGCAGCGGCGTTCCATGAATTCCATAACCCGGTTTGTCGAGCCCGATCCACACTGTCCCTACCGGATTGTTCGGCCCCGGTTGAAGAATCAGTTTGCGCCCGATTTCCTGCGCTTCGGGCGATTCTGGAAACACCGCAGGATCGAAGGTATAGTTCGGATCCGGAATGATTACCTGCACGCGCAACTCGCCGACCGGACGCTTCTCCACTCGCTGTGCGATGCTGCATGGGAAGTGAACGAGAAGATTCGTTGCAGAATCGTACGCCTCAAGAACGCGCTCGTTGAGCCGAATCTGGACGAATGCCGCTTTGTTGGAAACCGCGGGGAACTGCGCGTTCGGCACAGAAATCGGCGTGTTGGGCGCGACGTTGCTCCAATTCAGTGTGGGGTTCATCGCCTGCAAAAGCTTGTGGTGTGACTGGCTGCGTTCGGCAACCAGTTCAAGGATCGTTTCGTAATCCAGACGTGCCGCCAGAGACTTTCCCATCCATGTCATCGGCACCGGTGCGATCCGCGCGAGGTCGTTGCTCGTGACGAGGTAAGCGACCAGCAGCGGTGCGACCACCGGCAGGTTTGTGCGAGTGTTCTCGTCGAGTGCCCCCGTCACCTTCACGAGACGCTTTTGTTGGAAAGCCCGCAACGCCGCCACGGTTTGCCCGCCCATCAGCCCGTCAATCGGTCCCGGCGAGATTCCATCCCGCACCAGCGCTGTTTGCAGCTCGACGATGCGAAGCGCGTTCGATGACAAGACAGATAGCGATTCGGTCGGCGCGCTGGCGACAGCACCAAGCGCCGCTGCAAGCAAACAGGAAATCGGCGCGATTAGCCGGCAAAAGTGCATCTCGAATGGACTCTAGTTATAAGGTGCGGGTTGCTCACCAAAATTCTCATCGGCGAAACGCGTCGCGGAATTGAGCGCGTTCCGCCCTTAGCTGTCCTTCAAGATTTCACGCACCGCATTGTAACCGCAGGCCCCCATCACGCCCCCGCCCGGGTGCGTCGCTGCTCCGCAAAGGTAAAGCCCCTTCACCGGAGTCCGATAGTCGGCGTAGCCAGGCAGGGGACGCATGAAGGTCAGGCTCGAGAGCGACATCGCCCCTTGCATAATGTTGCCCCCCGTCAGGCCAAATGTGGCTTCGAGGTCCGCCGGCGCGAGTACCTGGTAATTGAGCACAGACTTTCGAAAGTTCGGCGCGTACTCGGTCATAATGTCGATGCAACGCTCCGCGTAACGCTTCTTATTTTCTCCGAGAGTCCCAGCATCTGACGCAAGCCTGTACGGAAAATATTGCGTGAACATCGACATGACGTGTCGTCCCTTTGGCGTCAGCGTGTCGTCGATGGAACTGGGCATCGTCGCTTCAATGACCGGGTTCTCGGAAATATAGCCGTACTTCGCGCAGTCGAACGCTTTCTCGATGTAAGTCCGGTTCGGGCTGATGTGAATCGTCCCTCGATGTTGAGGCCCCGCCGTGTCTCCCGGCAAACAGGCAAAATTGGGGACCTCCGAGAGCGCGAGGTTGATCTTGCAACTGCCACTCGAGTAATCGAGATGCTTTACCGACTCAACGAACTCGCTCGGAAGGTCCTTTTGCTCCATGAGCCGAAGAAACGTCACGTGCGCGTCAACGCACGAAACGACTTTGTCGGCGCGATACTCATCCCCGTTTGCCAGCGCGACTCCAACAGCGCACCCGTCCCGCACGAGGATTTTCGATACCGGCGCGTTGACTCTGATCTCCGCGCCTCGTTCTCGCGCCGCCGCAGCGATCGCATTCGACAGCGCTCCCATCCCGCCGCGCACGTATCCCCAAACGCCGCGCACCCCGTCGCACTCGCCCATGACATGATGAAACAGAACGTACGCCGTCCCCGGCATCGAGGGCGTCGCAAACGCGCCGATAATCGCGTCTGTGGAGATCGTGGTCTTGACTTCTTCCGATTCGAACCACCGATCCAGGATCGGATTCGCCGCGCCCGTGAGGATCTCCAGTGCTTGCGGACCGTCCGCCCCGAGCTTTCGAAAATTCCACGCGCTCTGCGCCAGCTTCATCAGGTTTCCGGCCGCGTTCGACCACGGGTTCGCCGGAGTCTCCAGAAGCATCGGTTCGAGAAAGGCGGCAATGCGTTCCAGCATCGCTTCGAATTTCGGAAGAGCGTCGGCATCCCTTTTTGAGAACTTCGAAACTTCCCGGTGCGTCATTTGTTTGTCCGGTCCCATGAGCAGATACCGGCCGTCGGGCAGGGGAGTGAAACTCGACGGGCTCCGCGGTAGCATCGTGAACCCGTGCCGCTTCAGTTCAAGGTCGCGGATAATTTCAGGCCGAAAGAGACTGTTGACGTAACTCGCCGTCGAGACCTTAAAGCCGGGCCACAGTTCCTCGGTGACAACGCATCCGCCCACGACCTCACGGCGTTCGAGTACTAAAACCCTTTTCCACGCGCGAGCCAGATAAGCCGCCGCCACCAGCCCGTTGTGCCCTGCACCAACGATGATGACGTCATATTTCGAAGACATGCGAATCATTCTGCAATTACGTCGCGCTCTCCCTCTGCATATCACAACGCCAGTTGCACGATCCGTTCCTGCAACTGAGCGCTCCAGCGATGAAGATAGCTGAGCGTCTGTTGAATTTCCTCCAGGCGTTCCACGCTCTGCCGCCAATTATCATTCAAGCTTTGGAGTTCGCCTGTGAGTTGATTTTGCCGCGCAGTGAGATTGTCCCGTAAACCCGCAAGGCGTTCCGAGATGGTTTGCCCTTCCTCGAAAAGCCCAACCAGCAGCAGCGGCGACGTGGCCGATGCTTTGCGTTTGAGGAATTGATCCGCAACGCGCGCCGCCTGGCCGATTTCGAAAAACAGCTCGACCAATTCCGTGGGAACCTCCTGCACCGGCTCCGGTTTGCGGCCAACGTGCAGTTCCAGCAAATGCCGCAGCCTCTCCTTCGGTTCGCACAGGCAATGGTACGCCGCGTTGACTCGAGTGTAGCGTTCGTGCGCCGTTTTCTTTTCTGACTCGGGAAGTGCGTGAACCCTGTCGGGATGCACGGAAGTCGAGAGCGCGAAGAACTTTGCTTTGAGTGCCTCCTCGTCCAGCCACGGTTGGCGCGGCTCACCGAGAAGCGCGAAGTAATCGGTCACGGCGCTCAGGCGCTGAAACTCTCGCCGCACGAACAACTCGTGGCAGCGTTCGGGTTCTTCACTTTGAAGCCGCCGTCCTGCAATGCGTCCACGTAGTCCAGTTCGCTCCCGGTCACGTAGAGAGCGCTCTTGGGGTCGACGACCACGCGAATCCCGCTGCTCTCAACGAGGATGTCTCTATTCGCCGGCGCGTCCTGCAGGTCCATCTTGTACTGCAGGCCGGAGCAGCCGCCGCCGATCACCGCCACGCGCAAGACACCCTGAGGCCGTCCCTGCTTCGTCAGCAACGAGCTGACCTTTTTGGCCGCGCTGGCGCTCACCTTCACGAGGCGTTCATCGCCGACGCGAAAGGCCGATGTTGCGGGATGCTTTGGTGCTCCACCTGAAATCATGACTCAAAGTATCTGCGCGCGTGGCATCGGTCAACGCGCACCCAGCTCCTTTCGCACTTTCCCGACCCCCGCGACCATGTTGCGCAGTTTCTGCTTTGCGGCCCAGCGGGCGGTCTGACTTAAGCCGCAATCCGGCGCAAACGAGAGTCGCTCGGCCGGAGCATGCTTGAGGCACGCACGGACGCGCGCCGCGACATCCTCCGGCGTCTCAATGTAATAACTCTTCACGTCGATAATTCCGACGGCGACATCCTTCCTCGCGGCAATCTGTGCGATCAACTCCAGTTCCGCGAACTCCCGGCTCGCCATTTCGACGTGAATCTCGTCCACGGTGAAATTGAGGAATGCCGGAAACATCGGTGCGTAGCGCCGCAGGCCGACGGCGCGGGCCTTGTAATTCCCGAAACAAAGGTGTGTCGAGAGGTGACATTTGCCGACAATGGGCTCTACCGTGCGATTGAAAATTTGCACGAACCGTTTCGGATCTTCGCGATGCGCGTAACAACTCATCGAGGGCTCATCGACTGTAATCTCTTTGCAACCGGCGGCAACGAGTGCCTCCAGTTCCGCGCGCACAATCGGCAGCAACGCTTCGGTGAGCGCGTACCGATCCGGATACTGCGCGTTCGGAACCAGCCGCCCGCTCAAAGTGTACGGGCCGGGCACGGATGCCTTCAGTGTCGGACCAGTGGGTGCGAGCCGTTGCAACCGTTTGAAATCCTCGACCGTTCCCAGGCCGCGCGGAGCGGAAAGCTTCCCTGAAACAACGTGTTTTCCGCGCTGGTCGTGGGCAGGCGGACCGAAACGCCGCGGACTCGCCGGTTCCAGTTCGATGCCTTCAAGAAATCCGTAAAACGAGAGATTAAAATCGAGCCGCGTTTGCTCGCCATCGGTGATCACGTCCAGCCCCGCATCGATCTGGTCACGCACGGCGACCGCGACGGCATCATCGATCATTTCCGTCCGGTCGGCTTCGCCAAATTCGTCGAGATGTTGGCAGGCGAACTCCAACCAGCCCGGAAACGGGTAGCTGCCGATGACGGTCGTGCGCAGAGGTTGTTCCTTCATTGGCCGATTTTCTCGTAGAGCTTCGCGAGGCGCCGCGCGTGTTCGTCGTACGCGGCCTCAAAAAGCGCCGATGACTTTTCGCTGCCGATGAGCGCGCTCGCCGTGAGGACTTTCGGCGGCGCACCGGCCTGCGTGAGCCGCTGGGCGACTTCGGCCTTAATGGAGTTTACGAGGAGGCAACCGCCGACCGTCGACCCCGGCGCCACCGGGGTAGAAAGGCCATCGACGCGCACCATCGCGTCTCCCGCCGGCGCGCCGGTGTCGAGCACCAGATCGGCAAGGTCCTGCAGCTTTTTGGCCGACGCGTGCTGGCTTCGGCTCGCCTCGGAGTGCTTGCGGCTGATGATCGCAACGACCTTGATGCCGCGTTTGCGAAAACCTTCAGCGATTTCGATCGGCACGATGTTGCAACCGCTCGAGGAGGCCACGAGCGCGGAGTCTTCGGGTTTGAGATCGAAGTTTCGCAGAATCCGCTCCGCGAGTCCGCTCACGTTTTCGAGAAACATCGCCTGGCGCTGACCATTCGGCCCAACGACGAGATTGTGAAAACTCAGCGAGAGTTCGACGATCGGATTGAACCCCGGGAACGATCCGTAGCGCGGCCACATTTCTTCTACGAGGATGCGGCTATGGCCCGACCCAAACAAATGCACCATCCGCCCGGCGAGGATGGTCTTCGCAAACCAATCGGCCGCCTGGTTAATCGCGGCCTGCTGCTGCGCGACAGCATCAACGATCGCGCGGCAACGCTCGAGATAATCCGCCGCTGGACTCATCGCCTTCAGGGTAGGGGAGTCCAATCAAAACAAAAAGCACAGTTTCGGTCGCCCAACACTGTGCTTGTAACCCCCGATGTAAGGAGGGGGCAAAAATTAACCTACTTCGCGCCCTGATCGATCCACGCGCGCAGAATACCGATCTGTTCGGCGGTCATTTTCGGATACTTCTCGCGTTTGTCCGTCGGCGGCATCTCCATATCAGCGACGAGGTCGGAGACATAATGGACCACCGGACTCTTTTCGCTCTTGCCGGGGATCACCGCAGCCTCGTCGCTCTCGCCACCTTTGATGAACGCTTCGCGGCTGTCGACGCGATACTTGGATTTTGGCTTCTCGGCGCCATGACATTTCAAGCAGGAGTTTTCGATCAGAGGCTTGATATCCTTGTCGAAGGTGAGGCCCTCTTTCTTCGCCGCCGGCGGCAGCTTGCTAATATCAGGATCGGCCGCCGTTGCCATTTGCAATGCCAGTCCCGCCACCGCGGCCACACACCCAATCAAAACTACATTTTTCATCATTAGTTATTTTGCTCTTAAAAGACGCTGTTCGTTCAAGAAAATTCAGGCTACTTACTTTTCCCCACCTTCTCCCACTGGGAGGTCTTGCCGGACTTCAGCACGGCGTCGCAAATATACTGCGTTTCGAGCGCGTCGCGGAAGGTCGGGCTTGCGGGCTTCTTCCTGGCGATGCCTTCGAGGAAATCCGCCACCTGGTGAACGAAGCTGTGCTCATAACCAATCGCCAGGCCCGGCACCCACCAGTTCTTCATGTAGGGATGGTCGCCGTCAGTGACGTGGACGGAGCGCCAGCCGCGTGTCTGCCCTTCGTCGCGATGATCAAAGTACTGCAGGCGATGCAGGTCGTGCAGGTCCCAGAAAATCGAGGCGTTCTCGCCGTTGATTTCAAAGGTGTAAAGCGCCTTGTGCCCGCGGGCGTAGCGCGTCGACTCGAATGTCGCGAGTGATCCGTTTTTGAATCGCGCCAGGAACGCGCACGCGTCGTCGATGCCGACTTTCTGCACCTTGCCGGTGAGTGTGTGCTTGCGTTCTTTGATGAACGTCTCCGTCATCGCGGTGACCTTGTCGATGCTGCCGTTGAGCCAAATCGCCGTATCGATGCAATGCGCAAGCAGGTCGCCGGTGACGCCGCTGCCCGCGGCCTTCACGTCGAGCCGCCACAACCCCTGACCGCCCTGCGGCAATTCCGGGCTGATGGTCCAGTCCTGCAAAAACTTCGCGCGATAATGGAAAATGCGGCCGAGCTTCCCTTCGTCGATCAGTTTTTTCGCGAGAGTCACGGCGGGGATGCGCCGGTAATTGTACCACACCATGTTGGGCACCTTTGCCTTCTCCACCGCGGCTGCCATCCCTTCACCCTCCGGGCCATCCATCGAGAGCGGCTTCTCGCACATGATCATCTTGCCTGCTTTCGCGGCAGCAATCGCGATCTCCGCATGCGTGTTGTTCGGCGTGCAAATATCGATCAGGTCGATGTCATCGCGTTTGATCAGTTGCTTCCAATCTGTCTCAACCGATTGATATCCCCAGCGCTCCGCGAACGCCTTGGCCTTTCCGCCGTCCCGGGCGCAGATCGCCTTGAGCACGGGTTGGTGATCGAGATCGAAAAAGTTTGTGACCTTGCGAAACGCATTGGAGTGCGCACGGCCCATGAAGCCGTAACCGATGAGTCCGACATTTAGCGGTTTCATATGCGGAAAAGTTAAATGAGTTAAATCAGTTAAAAAGGTTAAATGCGGTTACCGCCGGGACTTCTTCCTGGCGGCGGGACGGCGAGCTTTCGTGGCCGACTTCTTTGCTTTTGCGGCGCCACGTTTTGCCGGTTTGGCTTTGGCGCGAGCCGCTGGACGCGATTTCTTCACGCGCGCCGCAACGCGGCTGGTCTTTTTCGCTTTGCCCGCTTTTTTCGTCCGCACTTCGAGCTTTGCGGAGGCTTTGCGTGTCGCTGCACCGTTAGCCGCCGCGCGGTCGCTCCAGCCGTGCGCGTCGCGCACCGCGACCATCGCTGCAAGAATGTGGTTCCAGGTATCGGGTTGGTGCATCACGTCGTTCGGGAACATGCAACCGTCCCAGCAAATATGTTTGAACTTCTTTGAGGGCTGGCCCTTTTCGTTGCGTAGCCAGTAACCGGCGTGACGGGCGATATCGAGCTTCCCGTTCGGATCGTCGGGCAGACAATGGCGCCCCGTCTTGTCATGCGAGCCGGAGCCTTTCACGGTGGCATCGTTTTGCGCCACGTGAAAATCGATCGTCCACGGGCGTAGCGCAGCCGTGAGTTCTTCGAGGGCGCCGTCGAGTTTGGCCGGGTCCGACCAATCCCAGTCCTGCGGCAGGATTGCATCTTCCGGCTCGTTGTAGCCCATCGTGTAAAGGAGCGTGTGCGCCATGTCGGCCTGGAAGCCGATATTCGGGCGGTCAACCTGTTCGAGCAGATCCACCATCTTTTTCCAACTGTGCATGCCGCCCCAGCAGATTTCCCCTTCGGCGGCAAGCTTCTCCCCGAAATCCTTCGCGACGTCGCACGCCTCGCGGAATGTCTGCGCAATAAGCTTCTGGTTGCTTTCCGGGTCCTTCGCCCATTCCGAGGGACTCGAAGACGAGTCGATCCGCACTACTCCGTAAGGCCTGACACCGAAATCGCGCAGCTTGCGCGCAATGCGGCAGGCCTTGAGTACCTGTCGCACGAACTGGCGGCGTTCATCGGGCGTGCCCATCGCGGAACCCCCGCCGGTAGGGGGCCACACCGGGGCAACCACCGAACCGACCACAAAACCCTTCGAACCAATCTTGTCGGCAACCCGTTTCAACTCGTCATCGCCGATGTCAATGCCGATGTGTGGGTCGTACAAAAACAGATCGACACCGTCAAATTTCACGCCATCCACTTTGGCCTGGGCGGTAAGATTCAGCATCGTATCCAGGTCGATACAGGGCTCAGCGCCGGGGCTGCCCTTGCCGACGAGGCCAGGCCACATGGCGTTGTGGAGCTTGGGGAAATTATTGGCGTGCTTGCTCATGAGTTGTCCTTTCGAGGCTCAGCGCATTCATCGTTGAGGAAAAAAGCGAGGGCAAATTAGCAAGCTACGTACCTTGGGCAACCCAAATTGTTCCCGCGGACGCGAGATGTCGCACGATTTCATCCAAGCTCCCTTGATTTCTGTCCACTCTCCACTTACGAGAGCGCATCGGAGATCATCACAGTTTTGTGACGAGTTTCAGTCCAGCGGGGGTTTCTTCGCCATTCGTCACTCAAGGCGTTGCCAAAGCGACTTTCTTGTGGTCAGCGGTGCTGGACTTCACGTCGCGTTCCAGGACGGCTTTCGCGGACAGGCCCTGATTTTCAAAGCTGAGGCCGAGATCGACAGCTCGAAACCGTGCCAGTGGGCCAGCGCGCTCGGGACCTTGCCTGGGCTCCGCGGGATGGCCGTAGACTGTGGATTCCATGGTTTGCCATTTTTGGTTCCACACGTAGGCGCCACCTCCGGAGCAAAGGAGGCGGGTCTGCCAGAATTGTTCATGGAGCTTGACAGGATCGCGGTCGGGATAGAGGCGCTTCCATTCGTTCAAAATGGGCAGGTTGTTCCAGGAGAGGCGTTGCTGCTGGGCGGTAATACTCTCAGCCATCAAACCCTGAAGCGCGCGGAGGATTTGTTGGTCGGCCTTGATACACAAATTGGTGCCGAGCCACGGCGAATCACCTGCGATTTCAGCGTTAGTGCGAGCGTGCTGGCGATCCAGCGCGCGTTTGAGGAGTAATTCGTCGAGGGTGAGGATAAACGAATTGGGCGTGCTCGCGTAGCAGATCGTGGTGTTGGCCAACGGATCACGAGGGGACGAACGCGATCCACTAATTTTGACGTACGGCTTGCCGTTGTGTTCGGCGGTTTGCCAGCTTGTTATGCCGGGGGCGGTTTGTTCGACAAACCCTCGGAGGGTGGTGAGGAAGGTAGCCAGGCCAAGCGCGTTTTTGACTTCACAGTGCAGCGCAAAAGGCAGCCGGTGATAATTT
>Ga0111538_10003785_pt1 | contig 21101 bp, 18 predicted proteins | sample SoiMethybrSBSTD1_FD_79669 | JGI IMG/M metagenome (GOLD analysis project Ga0111538, IMG submission 79669) | Bulk soil microbial communities from a Populus tree surrounding site in Tennessee, USA - Soil MetaG P. TD hybrid SBSTD1 (version 2)... | ecosystem: Environmental > Terrestrial > Soil >... | reverse complement strand
CTACGATCTCGGTTACATCGACTTGGAGCAGAGAACCTTGCAACCCCTCGACAACCCGTTCGGTCCGAGGTTGTCACCCATGTCTTAGGTACAATCCGTTACCCATGTCTCCGGGCCGGACACGGGAAGTGTGGTCGGAGTGGCAGGATTTGAACCTGCGACCCCCTCGTCCCGAACGAGGTGCGCTACCAGGCTGCGCTACACTCCGCCAATGCGAGCCGCTATATAACGGCGGCCCGGAGGGCTCGCAAGCACGCTCCGAAAGGCCGTCCAACGCCCGCATCCGCCCGCGTTGATCGGCCGCGCCGGCGCCAGTATGGTCCGCGCGCGATGACTGCGGCACTGCTGGGGCGTAGCCAAGTGGTAAGGCAGCGGATTTTGATTCCGCCATTCCCAGGTTCGAATCCTGGCGCCCCAGCCAAGTAACGTATTGATAACGCAGTATCTTCCGCCCCATGGCGGGGTGCGGCGAATCGGCGGGCATGGCTTGCGCGGTCATGCCGCAGAGACGAATGTGCGAGCTCTCTCGGCGCACGTGCCGATGAAAGTCTCTCGGTGGGCATTTCGTGGTTGACTTTTCTCGCTGCGATCGAGCGCGCAAATGGGCGCGTTTGTCCGAATCTTTCTCACTGCTCCGCTGCCGAAATGATGAAATGCGCTTCGGTTGGATTGCGGCCGAGCCCATTGATCGGAAGAATATCCTGCGGGCAGGCGGAGAACGCGACGACACAGTCCATCTCGGCTCGAAACGCGATCCAATCGCCCGGCCGGCAAGTCGGAGGACAAAACGCCAGCGTCAACCCATCCTTGACGGGAATGTTCATGAACAGATTGAGCGGGCTTGGCACCTCACTTGGTTGCAGCCCGAGTTCCTTCATGCCTGCTATGAGATTGTCGGTGCAGTTGTCGTGGTATTCCGTGCACCCCAGCAACTGATATCGGGCATTGTCACATGCAGCAAGAAGCGTGTCATGGACGCCGGGGCTGGTATCGCCCACGATTGTGAGTATCGGCCGACGCCGATTCGTCCACATCGCGTCCCCCACTTGTGGCCGCAGTTTCAGGATGGTCGCGCGGGTATGCTCCATGGACATGAATTCGGTCACGTCGGCGGCGTTAAATGCCCAGGTGTCGACAACCTGCTCGCCATGCGTGTTGATCACCCGAACAATTTGATTCTTATGTATGTGTGCTGCCTTGCCCGAACGAGGCGGAATCCTCTGCATGGCTTCTACCTTCCCAAACCATCCCGCAGTTTGCGCCCCACGGGTCGAACCCCTGCCACCTAAATTCTCATGGGCGACCGTAAGCGCGGGTGCAATGCCCGCATTACCCGGCTTATGATGCGCCTATTTCACGATGATTTCTCGAGGTAGTGAGGAAAAGCGCTCGCATCCCGTGGGCGTTACCCTGATCGTTTCACTAAATCCGATGCCGAATTGTCGGTAGACGAGACACAGCGGCACCATGTGAAACGTCATTCCTACCTCGAGCCGCCTTTTCTCGCCGCGGCGCAAGCTGATGATCTCGCCCTCGCCCCAGTCCGGCGGATAATTCACTCCGATAGAGTATCCCAGCCGGTGCCTCCAGTACTCCCCGAATCCGGCTTTTTCCACCACGGATCGCGCGGCCCGGTCGACTTCCTCGGCCGTAACCCCCGGCCGGATCGCCTCCATGGCTTTGTCCACCGCGCCAATACAAGCCTCGGCACAACGTCTTTGCTGCTCGCTCGGTTTCCCGACAAAAATCGTCCGCATCAAGGCCGCAGCATAGCGCCACTTCGAAGCAGATATCTCAAAGTAAACCAAATCATCCTTGGCTATGATTTCTCCTCGGGCAGTCTGATGCGGCAGGCTCGTGCGGTCTCCAGAAAGCACAAATGGCGGCAGCCCCATATATTCTCCGCCGTTCTCAAAAATCACCCGATTGACTTCGGCGTTTACGTGATCATCACTGACGCCGGGCTCCGCGGCTTCTATTCCCGCCTGCATCGCCTGATCGACGATTTTGGCCGATCGTTTCATCATCGCAATTTCTTCGTCGGATTTTTTCATTCTCGCATCCCAAAGAATTTCGATGGCGTCGGTGAATTTCGCCTTCGACAAGATGCCGCTCAGGATCTCGTGCTCCTCCACGGTATAGAACCAGCCTTGTTTTTCCACGCCAACGGCGCCGTCGTCCAACTTGAGCTCCTGGAGGACGGCAGCAGTGACCTTCGGCGGATTTTCCCAGTCGTCGACCGCGACGTGGCGGCTGAGCCACGAGTATTCGGGGACGTTCAGCTCCTCGAATCGCCGCAGGACGATGATGGGTTCAATATTGGGGGCGATGATCAAACAATGATATTTGTAATAGCCGGGAGTCTCATAACCGGAAACATAGGTGATGTTTTCGGGCGACCGCAGGAGCAGGACGTCGAGCCCGCGCCTTTGCATTCCAGCAACTATCAGATCATAGCGTCGTTTGTACTCGGACAAGGAGAAACCGAGGCGCGAGTGCGATCGCATCTCCATCGGGCGCGCGGCTGGGCTCGTTTGCTGCGTGTTGGTGTTCATCTCTTTAACTCCGGCGGAATCCAAAAGCGATGCTGTCCTGGTTGGCTCTCAGTTAACCTCAGCGCTGCAGCCAATGAGGCGCGGGTGTCCGGCAGGAACATGTGAGTGCAAACTCTCCATAGCAGAGCGACCTGGCCACAGCTTTGCCACGCAGCTTTATGCAAGCCCACGCGATGCTTCCGCGTCGGGCGACACGATTCCTGAACCCTTGAGAATATCGCGACGGCCATCGATGACAAGCCTGCCTTCTCAGCGGGCTGCAACGACCGCTGGGACGCCGCCCTCATCTGCAATGAGAAGCCCTGGTCTCGATCCGAGTACCACGGTAAGCTATCGGATGGAGAAGAGCATGCGAGGAAGGATCGATGGAATTGGAGGCTCGCGTACCCCTCGTACCGCCGTTTCCGACTACCGAATTTCACGATCGCGTCGAACGCATGCGGAGGGCGATGCGGATTCATGAGCTTGATGCCGTTCTCCTAACCAGCGAGGCCAATGTCGAATACCTATCGGGTTTCTGGACGCTTTTTGCTTGGAATAGTCTGTCGCGCCCATGGTATTTCGTCCTCCCGCTGGACGAAGAACCGATCGGCGTGATTCCTGAATTCGGGGAGAGTAACTGGCGGAACACCTCGTGGGTGGAGCGCCTCGTGGTTTGGCCGTCTCCTCGCCCCGAGGACGAAGGAATTTCGCTGCTCGTGGATATATTCCGGGGGCTTCGCCGTCGCTTCGGCCGGATCGGTGCTGAGCTTGGGCCTGAAACGCGGCTCGGGATGCCGGTTGCAGATTTCCTCAGGCTGAGCGCCGAGATACGACCATTGCAAATGGTTGATGCTACGGCGGCGTTCCGTCAGGTGCGGCAGATCAAGTCACCGGCTGAAGTTGAGCGCGTTGCGACGATCTGCCGAATTGCTGACGAAGCATTCGCCGCATTGCCGAGCTACTTTGTCGCCGGCGAGAGCGAGCGTGCGCTGGCGCAGAAGTTCCAGGCCGATCTCATATTGCGCGGAGCTGAGAAGACGCCTTACGTCGCCATGAGTTCAGGTTTGAACGGCTACCTGAGCGGCAGCACGTGGCCGGGCGACCGCGTGATCGCGCAGGGGGACGTCGTCATCATCGACACCGGCTCAAGGCTTGGCGGATATTTCTGCGACTTCAATCGAAATTTCGCTGTCGGTCGGGTTTCGGATGAGGTCCGCCGCGCGCAAGCCGCTCTGGTTGCGGCCGCATCCGCCGGAATCGCCGCTGCGCGTCCCGGTACAACCATGAGTGAGCTGTTCCACATTCAGCTTGCGGCGCTGGAATCCCGTGGGATGAGCTGCGGACCTGTCGGCCGGTTTGGCCATGGGCTCGGAAAGCTGATGACCGAATGGCCCTCGATCAAAAGCGATGATTGCAGTGTGCTCTTGGCGGGGATGATTATTACCATCGAGCCGAGCGTGCTTTTATCAAGCGGTCGCCCGATGCTGCATGAGGAGGACATCGTCATCACATCGGATGGTTGCCGGGTTTTGACCCGGAGAGCCGAGCCTGAGTTGCTGGTATTGTCCGCCTGACCATCGCATCCCAACGTTGATGTGTACCCTGCAAATCAGTGTGGTAGCCTAGGGTACCCGGGGGAACAGCAGCGAATGCATCAAAGGGGAGAGCGTGATGAACAACTGTGGTCGTTTCACAAATTTGAAGGGCATATTGAAAGCGTCGCTCGTGATCAGCGCAATGGTCGTTGCCGCGAATATCGCTATGGCAGGCGCGCTCGACGACATAAAGAAACGGGGCTACATGGTGGTCGCGACCGAGGATAACTACCCTCCCTTCGAGTTTATTCAGGATGGCAAGCCCGCAGGGCTCGACCACGAGCTCTACGAACTCCTGAAGCAATGGGCGCCGTTCGAAGTGCGCCAACAGATTCTACCTTGGCAGGGTCTGCTCGCTGGCGTGGCGACGGGCCAATTTGATGTGGCGCTGTCGGCCGGATCGATCACCGACCAGCGCGCGCAACAGCTCGACTTCACCATGCCGACCGCGGAAGCGACTTACTATTACGTCAAGCGCAAAGGCGATGAACGGATCAAGTCGATCAAGGACCTGTCGGGCCTTCCTTTCGGCACCCAACAAGGCAGCGCGATGCAGCAGCGCCTGCCCGAGGTTGAGGCCCTTCTGCAAAAGCTGGGTGGCAAGCTTGGCCGTGTTTCATTCTACGTCTCGTATCCGGATGCTTTCCAAGACCTCGCGTTTGGCCGGGTCGACTATGTGATTGCCAACGTTGTCCCGATTTCCGATCTTATCCGCAAGCGGCCGGGGGAATTCGAGCTTGGGGAAGCGGTGGCCTCGGTTACCTATCACGCTTGGGCGGTCAAAAAGGGCAATAAGGATCTCCGCGACTTTCTCGACCAGTTTCTGGGCGAGCAGCGCAAAAATGGAACCATGGCGAAGCTGCAGGAGAAGTGGCTCGGCAAATCGTTTCCTGATCTGCCTTGGGTGCCCATGCTGCCGGGCAATCGCCCCATGCCTGATTGATCACGCGGATCCGCCTTGATGATCTCGGAGGCGCTCGCGGCCGAGGTGGCACGCGGGACGCTCACGACGGTCGCGGTCTCTGTGGCCGGCATCGCGTTCGGGATGGTGCTCGGACTTGTGCTGGCACTCCTGCGCGGCCCTGGTTATTTGGTGCTCACTCAGGCGATCGCGATCTACATCAGCGTGATCCGCGCAACGCCGGTCGTAACGCTGGCGTTGCTGATTTTTTTTGGGCTGCCGGCCCTTGGGCTCGCCGTCGGGCCGTTTGTTGCCGGTGTGCTCACGCTTACCATCAACACCTCGGCATTCCAGGCTGAGATCTGGCGCGCCCAACTGAACGACTTTCCGCGGGGTCAAAGGGAGGCGGCCTACGCTTTCGGCATGACCGATTTTCTCGCCTTCCGGCGGATCGTTTTTCCACAGGTTTGGCGCGCCGCATCGCCGGCTCTGGTCAACGAGATGACGCTGCTGCTCAAGGGAAGCCCGGCAGTAGCGGTGATCGGCGTCGTGGATTTGACTCGCGTGGCTGTCCGAATGAGCTCGGTCACCTACGAGCCGCTGAAGCCTTTTCTCATGGCAACAGTCATCTACATCGCGATCGTCATGACCTTGATCGCCGCGCAGCGCACGATTGAGAACAGGCTTGTACGGAAGTACGGGACCTTGTGATGCGCTTCCAGATCATCATCGACGAGTGGCCCGCGCTCGCCGCCGGTTTTGGGACGACGATTTGGATCTGCGCCGTCTCCGGCGTCATGTCGCTGTTGCTGGCATTGCCAGTGGCGGCGCTTTTGATGGCTCGGCGCCCCCTGATCGTGTGGCCGATGCGAGCCATCATTGACGGGCTGCGCGCAATCCCGTTCCTGATGCTCGTTTTCCTATTCTATTACTGTTTGCCGGTGTTCGGTCTCAGATTTTCGAGCTGGACATGCGGTCTCGTCAGTTTGATTATCTACAACACAGCCTATTTCGCGGAAATCTTGCGCGGCGCGTGGGCTCATCTACCTCGCGAGCAGGAAGAGGCCGGGCGTGCCTTCGGTTTCTATGGCTTCGCTCTCACACGGCGCATTATCTTGCCGCAGATCTTGATCAGCGCCGGGCCGGTTCTCGGAAACCAGATGATTACGCTGATCAAGAATTCCGCGTTCCTGATGGTGATAACCATCCCAGAGCTCACCTTCACGGCAAACCAGCTGCAGGCAATCTATTTCACGCCACTCGAGACCATGTTGGTGGCAGTACTCCTCTATTGGCTCCTTTGCTCCGCGGTTGAAGGAATGGTCCGAGTGATGGACCGTGTATCCATGGTTCGTGGTCATGAGTGATCGGGCGGCACCCGTTCCCGTGATCGCGGTCCGTGGGCTTGGAAAAAGCTTTGGCTCGCTACGCGTACTTAAGGCAATCAACCTGGAAGTCGACGCGGGAAAGACAGTGTGCGTGCTTGGACCTTCGGGCTCCGGCAAGACGACGCTGCTGCGTTGCATCAATTTCCTTGAACAGCCCGATGAGGGCGAGGTCTTTCTCGCGGGCGAACGGGTCGGCTATGTGGGCGATGGCTGCGCGCGGCCTATGTCTCAGCGCGAGCTTGCCCGTATCCGCACTCGCATCGGAATGGTGTTCCAACATTTCAATCTATGGCCACACCTAACCGTGCTCGGCAATTTGATCGAAGCCCCGGTGCAGGTGCAAAAGCGGTCGCGCAATGAGGTGGTTGCCGAGGCAGAGAAGCTGTTGGAGAAGATCGGCCTGCAGGATAAGCGAGATGCGTTCCCGAGCCGCCTCTCCGGTGGGCAAAAGCAGCGGGTCGCCATCGCCCGGGCGCTCGCAACCAGGCCGCAGGTGTTGCTGTTCGACGAGCCTACGAGCTCACTCGACCCGGAACTCGTAGGCGAAGTGCTCTCGGTGATGCGAGACCTTGCGAGTGATGGCCAGACCATGATGGTGGTGACGCACGAAATGGGGTTCGCGCGCGAGGCAGCCGACGAGATCGTGTTTCTTGACGACGGAGCCGTCGTCGAGCGGGCGTCTCCTGAGCGATTTTTCACTGAGCCGAGCACGAAACGGGCACAGCAGTTCTTGCAGCGCCTCGCCTGAGCAATACGAGGTATCGAGGAGGTGACAGTGGCAGGACAGGTGATAGTGCCCGCGCGTTCGGGTAAAGCAGTCCGCGTCGGTAAGGGAGAACGCGTCAAGCTGACCAACACCCATGGCAGTCAGGTTGTCGACACTTGGGCCTTCAATGCGACCGACCCGAGAGAATTCATGTCGATGGAGCATACGCGGGTGATGCTTGGCAAAGTAAACCCGAAGTGTGGCGATGAGCTCTTCTCCAACCGTCGAAGGCCTCTTTTGAATATCATCGAAGATACCTCTCCAGGTGTCCACGATACTTTACGTGCCGCTTGCGATGCCGAGCGCTACCGTCTGCTGGGTTTTGAAAAGCACGAGAGCTGCGCTGAGAATCTCGTCAACGCCATGCTTGAGCATGGCTGCCACCTCGAGCACCTGCCGTGCCCTCTTAACGTATTCGAGAACTGCCCTGTGCGAGCCGACGGCGGCCTCACCGTCGTGCCTCCGCCGGTCAAAGCCGGACAGTGCATCACGTTCAAGGCGTTGATGGATGTAATCGTCGTCTTTTCCGCATGCCCGATGGACGTGTTTCCTACCAACGGCGCCGACTGTATACCAAAGGCTGTCGCATACGAACTTGTCTGAATCGGCGAAATATCTGAGCTCAAACTATGATGGCAGGGAGAAGCTTCGATGCGAGACTTTTACGGCTGGCGTGCGCGCATTGGCCTAATTTACCCATCATCTTCGACCGTTATGGAGCCGGAATTGTACGCGATGGCTCCGGAGGGCGTTTCCATTCATACGACCAGACAAGACATCGGAACCATTGATGTCGATGGTTTGCGCAACTGGGTTGGTGATGAGATCGTAGAGAGATGTACGCGTCAGTTAGTCCAGGCACCGATCCATTCCATTATCCTGGGCGGCACGAGCGCCTCTTTCATTGAGGGCAAGGGATGGGATGAGAAGATCTGCGCGCGCATGGAGGCTGTGAGTGGCGGCATTCCGGCGACAACCGCGACAACCGCAGTCTTGAAGGCCCTTGTCGCGTTCGGCCGCTCGAACGTGTCTTTCTTGACGGCCTATACCGAGGAGGTGAACGAGCGGGGGCGCCGATTCCTGACCCAGCATGGCTTCAACGTGGTGGAGTGCGCCGGTTTGGGAATTGTGGACGATCAGGAAATTTCGGCTGTTCCTGCAGAGGCGGTGTACAATTTTGCTCGCCGGTCTGTTGCGGGCAAGGCAGAGATACTTTTTATCAGTTGTACGGGGTTGCGTACGGTCGGAGTGATCAACGCTCTCGAAGAAGACCTCGGCATACCGGTCGTGACATCCAATCAGGCCTCGTTTTGGCATGGGCTCCGATTGGCTGGTGTGAAGGCACGCGTAATGGGCTTTGGGGCGCTTTTCGAGTTCGCTTGACCCTTGTTCGTAACGTGGCCTGACATGTAGCTGGCCGGCACGTCGATACGCACTGGCGCGGATCGCCTTCCGACCCAGTTCCCCTGCCGCTCACCGCCGACGCGGTGGCGCATTTGCCCGGGCTCCGCGCGAGATGGTCGGTAGGATCTGAACGAAGCGTGGTGGTCGGGCCGCTACACGCGGAACACCAGCCTGATCCGACATTGATCGCCGCTTGCCGAGCTGTCGACGCGATCGGCATGCAGGCCGCTGAGATAGCCGGTCAGGCCGGCCACGAAGGATTGCTCCTCCACCATGTCCCCGCGCGGCCTGGGATCGGGAAGGCTCGGCAGGCTCCCGGTGTAGGAGAGCTCGACGACCACGTCGAACGTGTCACTCCCGATCGTAATGACGATCGGACCGTCGGCAGTTGCCGAGACAAGCTCGATCGCCTGATCCACGACGGTGCGAATGCGATCCGCGTCGACGGCAGGAATGTTCAAGTCGAGTGCCGTCCGCGCGAACGCAGCGTCGAATGCGGCAGCCGTCAGGGGGACTCCACCGGTGCCGAGGCGCAGTTGACCATAGCGCCAGGCCCCGAGCCGGAAGAGCGCGTTCAACACGGCCGACACGACCATGGCGACGGTGATCTCGGAGCCGGTAATCTGGCGTGTCCAGGCGGGCATGGAATTGTAGAAGTCCGGAAAGATCAGCACCGACAGCGCCGCTACCAGCGAGAAACCGACGATGATCGACGTGCGTAAGGTAACGGGCCGGCTGACGATCAGTTGAATGCCGGCCACCAGCATGAGGGAGCCGTTGAAGAACAACGCCGCCCCCATCACCGGCCGCGGCATGTTGATGATCAGGCTCGCGAACGGAGGTAGGCAGGCCAGCACGACGAGCCAGCCTGCGACCGACCAGGCGATGGCGCGGCTGGTGACCCCGGTCGTCTTCTCCATGCCGACCAGGCTGGGACTGGCGCTCATTCCGAGCGTTCCCAGTGCACCGCCGACTGCGCATCCCAGCCCGTCAGCCGTCACCCCTCCGGCGATGCGCTTCATGTCGGGTAGCCGCCATTGCGCATCGTTGATCTGCTGACAGGTGGTCAGCACACCGACCGCCCGAAGGCCCGACGCCAAGCCGGCGAGCGCGAACGGCAGCACCATCGAGGGTGCGAACTCGTACGACAGGAAGCGCGGGTCGGGCAGCGCGAAGATCGGGCTCCCGCCGAGCTGGACGGCCGCGGGAAAGACGTGCAAGACCGCCGCCACGGCATATCCGAGCAGAATTCCGATCAGCACGCACAGCTGCTTGAGTTGCCCCTTTCCCCAGATCGCCAAGCCGGTGGTGCTGACGATCACCACCAGTGCGGTTGCGATCATCTGCATCGCACGCGGCTCGCGCTTCGCGATCGGCTCGACCATGACACCGAATCCGATCTTCCCGAGTTCGACCCCGACGGCCAAAATCACGACGCCGGCGACGACCGGCGGGAAGTATTTCCGAAAAAGTTCGACCATTCGGCCGAACGCCGTTTCACACAGCCCGGCGAACACCAGCATGCCGCACAGGGTTGGAAAGCCGAGGGTGGTCACCGCTGACATTGCCGAAGGCAGGTAGATGGCGGAGACGACCGGGGGGCAGAGGTGCCCGGAGCCGACGGGACCGAGACGCAGGCTTTGCAGCACCGTGGTAAAGGCCACGGCGAGCATGGCGAGCCCCATTGCATTGCGCGCGTCCGCGTGTGGAAGCCGCGCCGCGGCCACCACCAGTGCGACCATCACGAAGTAGGGGCAGATCACCGCGACGTGTTGAAACCCGAACGCGATCAGCGCGAGCGGTGGCGGTGTCTCGTCCTCGGCGTAAACCAGATCTTTCGGTCGGGCGGCCATGCGGGAGCCGGAAGGTTGAATCGGGATGAAACGGGGTAGTGCAAGGATCGCTGACGCGGTGCGGATAGAGCGATCCGCCGGCGATGGAAGGCAGCGCTTGCCATCGCGATAGCAGGTGCATGGTAGCGGTTGGCGTTGGTGCTCCCCGGCGGACTGCGCGAGCTTAGCAAGGCCGAGCGCTTACCTGAAAGCGGGAACTTGATCAGCCGAGCGGAGCGGACATTGGCCGTGCCGAGCCCACGGTCTTTGGCCGCTGCGATTTGGGGCGTGTGCTCGCAAGTCGCCGAGCCGTGTCCGCCTACAGGGTGACCGGACGTCGAGCCGACATCGCCGAGTGACCCTGTCTGAACCCGAAGCCGCCGCGCGCGGGCGGCTCCTGGCGGTTGCCGGCATGATTGACAGTCGGCGCGGTCGTGCCCAAGTCTATGGCCGGGTCGATACACCCGCCGCCTGCGCCCTTTTTGGGATGGTGAACGTATCAACTACTCTTCGCACCCTCGCCATTGGCGAACGGGTCGGCAAGGCAGGCCCCGATCTCGTCCGTTCGCCGATGAAGAGGTTGTCCCATGCGCGATTTCCGCGATGCGAAGGCCATGGCGCATGCCCTGCGCGAGGCCCTGCAGGGCGACGCGGTCGACGTCAGCCACAGCAGATCATTGGAGTTGATCGCAAAGGCGTTCGGGTATGCGAACTGGAATGTTCTGTCCGCCAAGATCGAAGCGGCGCGACCCCGGGCGATCGACGCTGTGGCTTCGCCCCCCGCGGCGCCGGAGCCGGCGCAGCCGAAGACGCTCTATTGCTCGTTCTGTGCCAAAAGCCAGCACGATGTTCGGAAGCTGATTGCCGGTCCGTCGGTGTACATCTGCGACGAGTGCGTCGATTTGTGCGTGGACATCATTCGCGATGGAGTCCTCTGGAAAGTCTTGAGCTCCTTGCGAGCGCGCGGGGCGAGCGAAGACACCTATCAGGAGATATTTGAGCAAGTTCGGAGCCAGCCCACTGACAAGGTCGACTCCTACGTGGAGCAGAGCCGAGTCGGAGTGCAGCATAATCGACAGGCCCTGCATCTCATCGAGCGCAGACTTGCGATGCGTGATGGCGAAGCTCCGCAGCCAGGCGATGCCCTGGCGTCGCCGATTTTTTCCCACCTCAACACCAGGACGAAGGAGGAACTGGTCGCACTGCAGAAGAGCGCGCGGCGCGAGCTGATGCATTACGAGGATGCGTTGCGCGTGGGAATGACCGTGCTCGATGAACGCAGACGGCAAACCGATTCATAGAGTCGTCGGTCTCCGGTCGGCTCCTGGCTGCCGCGGAAACGCGATACAGCCGCATGCACGTTCGGGCGCGGCGTGTCCGCCGGCGCCCGCCTCGAAGCTTACCAAGAATTTAATCGGGAATCCGCGCCCCGGGATGGCTAGGCGCGGAACTTGCCACTAGTCCGCAAAGTTTCTTTAGTAATAGTGATTGTGTGTCCCGCTGCCCTTCGCTGCAGCGGTTTCGGAGAAGCGCGGATGGCCGCCACCGATCTTGTTGCCACGCGCCTTTCGCCGTCCGAGCATCAGGTGCAGCTGCGCCGCGCGGTCGTTGCGTCGACCATCGGTACCGCCATCGAGTGGTACGATTTCTTCCTCTACAGCACCGTCACCGGCCTCGTTTTCGCCAAGCTCTACTTCCCCCATTCCGATCCCTGGGTCGGAACCCTCGAGGCCTTCGCCATCTATGCCGTTGGCTTCGTGGCGCGGCCGATCGGGGCCGCCATCTTCGGTCATTACGGCGACCGCATCGGCCGCAAGTCCACGCTGATCGCCACGCTGTTGTTGATGGGGCTCGCCACCTTCGCGGTCGCGCTGGTGCCGACCTACGACAGCATCGGCATCTGGGGCGCGGTGATCCTTACGATCCTGCGCTTCATCCAGGGCGTCGGCGTCGGCGGTGAATGGGGCGGCTCGGTGCTGATGTCGATGGAATGGGCGCGCACCGATCAATCGCGCGGCTTCATCGCGTCATGGCCGCAATTCGGCGTACCCTGCGGCCTGTTCCTCGCCAACCTCGCGGTGCTCGCCGTTAGCCAGATGTCGGGCGATGCGTTCCTCTCCTGGGGCTGGCGGATCCCGTTCGCGCTGGGCCTGCTGTTGGTCGGCGTCGGGCTCTATATCCGGCTCGGCATCTTCGAGACGCCGGTCTTCGCCAAGCTCCTTGCCGAGCGCAAGGTGGAGCGCACACCAATCCTCGAGGTGATCAAACGACATCCCAAGGAGATCCTGCTCTCCGCCTTTGCCCGCGTGGGCGAGCAGGCGCCATTCTACATCTTCACCGCCTTCATCTTCTCGTACGGCACCAGCGCGCTGCACGTGTCGCGCGACTTTTTGCTGATCGCGGTGCTGACCGCATCCCTGCTGTCGTTCTTCTCGATCCCCTTCTTCGGTCATCTCTCAGACCGCATCGGGCGCAAGAAAGTCTACATGATGGGGGCTGTCGCGACCGGCCTGTTCGGTTTCGTCTATTTTGGTCTGCTGAACACCGGCTCCATGGTGGCGATCTTCCTCGCCATCGTGCTCTCACTCATCCCTCACGACATGATGTACGGCCCGCAGGCGGCCTTGATCGCGGAACGCTTCACCGGCCGGCTGCGCTACAGCGGCTCCTCGCTCGGCTACCAACTGGCGTCGGTAATTGCCGGCGGACCCGCGCCGCTGATCGCGGCCTGGCTGTTCGGCATCTATCATTCGAGCTACGCGATTGCGGGATACATTGCGATTTGCGCACTGATCAGCCTGATCGCTACCGCGTTGATGACGGACTACACCGGCAAGGATATCGCGGGCGAGTACCAGTAGCGGCGGCTGCCTCCCCGGCTCGCAACGACAACGCAACATGTCAGGTTCGCCTGCGACTCAATTCCGCGAATGATGGAGACGCGCGCCCTCGTGCGGCGCGCCGGGCGGGACGGTTTTCCACCTGCCGCATCGTCTATTCGGGCCTCTCCCTACGCGACCCGGCTAACGGGAACTTGGTCCGGCGTCGGGAGGCCGGGTGGCCAAAACCTAGGGCACGAAAGATGAGCCGCGCGACTGTGCTCCAGGATATTGCCGATATGCTGCCTACGGTATTCGGCCCATCGCCGTCTTCAGTAAGAGTTTGTAATTGTTGGGATAATTCTAATAGGTGGAGAGCCAATCGCTCCCCGGACTACATCGCGGTCGCTCGCGACTTTCCGGGCCCATGGCGGGCAGGCACATGCTTCCCGGTGCCGAAGCCCAAATCACGAACAAAGCGCGGCTCGGCCGAACTGCAGCCAATGCTTCAAAGGGGTGCAAAAATTCCGGTCCCACCTGTGAAGCGGTTCACATCTCGGATCGATAGCACGCCGCTATGGTTGCGCTCACTGCAATCTCGCAGATGGGGACCGGAAGCCAGAACCATGAATCACTCGCTCGTAGGCGCCGACCGCAACACCCACTTCAAGATCATCGCCGTGGCGCTGGTTAGCGCTTTCGCGCTGGTTCTGGTCGGTCTGATTGCCCGCATGGACAATTCCGCGACCGCAACCACCCAGCTGTACGCCAACGGCCCGGTGCTGAAGGCCGGCAAGTCCATGACCGTCGCTACCCGGGACGGCTCGACGGTTCGCTGACGACAGTAAATTCGAGCCGGAAGGCAAAGCTCCGCTCGGCCTGCTCTTAGTCCAGCCTGTTTCAGTCCGCCTCCATGCACTGCCTTGTGAGGTTGCTCACGCTCAGCAGTGCGCATCCGCCGCGGCATCCCTCCGCCTGCAGCCCGTCGCCGCCATCGCCATGGCGCGTCCGCCGGACCTTCAATAGAGTAGGGGTGTCCCCGACGGGTGTCATTGCATGGCCAACCTGAGCAGCGCACCCGGTGCCCCCGGCATCGGGCCGACCTGGACCTCCAGCGCCAAAGACGTTGTGACAACGGCCCTCGGGACCAGCCGAGTATGGGTCACGCTCGGCTTCGGCATCCTAAACGAGATCTATTGGCCGGAAACCGGAGACCCGCAGGTACGGGACCTGGGCTTCATTGTCGCCGGGGCGTCGGGCTGGTTCGAGGTCAAGCGCGTCGATCGCTACCGCATCTCGCTCTTGGAACCGTACATTCCTCTGCCGCGCGTCACGCACGAAGGTGACGGCTACCGGTTGGTGCTGGAGGTCGTTCCCGACCCGACGCGCGACGTGGTCGTCATCTCGTACCACCTCGTCGGTGATGGCGTCCGGCTCTACGCACTGCTCGCGCCGCATCTGAACAACGCCGGCGAGGGGAACAACGCGCGGGCCGGAAACGACCTGACGGCCTGGAAGGGCCATAGCGCGCTCTGCCTGGCGACTGACGCCGGCTTTTCGCGGTCGAGCGCCGGATATGTCGGAGCTTCCGACGGCTGGCAGGACTTTGCCCGAAACGGACGGATGACCTGGACCTACCCGGAGGCTCTCGAAGGCAATGTCGCGCTCGTCGGCGAGCTCGACGCCAACGAAGGCACGCTCGCCTTGGGATTTGCAACCACGATCGCTGGCGCGCGCACCAAGGCGCGTTCGAGCCTGAGTGAAGGATACCAAGCGATTCGGCACCGATTCATCGCCGGCTGGCAGGAGTGGGGAAAGAGCCTGGACATTCCCGAAGCGCCAGCCGAGATCCGAAAGGAGGCCTATCTCTCTGCCGCCGTTCTGAAGGTGCATTCGGGGCGCACTTATCCGGGCTCGATCGTCGCCAGCTTGAGCGTGCCGTGGGGAAACTCCACCAACTCGTCGGGCGGGTATCATCTCGTCTGGCCGCGCGATTGTGTGGAAGCCGGGCTCGCGCTGTTCGCTGCCGGGCAGATCGAGGATGCTCGCTCGATGCTGTCGTACCTCGTCGCCACGCAAAACTCCGATGGAAGCTGGAGTCAGAACTCGTTTCCCGACGGGCGCCCGTTCTGGGGCGGCGTCCAGCTCGATGAAGTGGCGTTTCCCGTCATTCTCGCCGCCAAGCTGGCGGAAGCGAATCAATTAAACGATTTGGGCGGTGTCCGCGCGATGATCGAGCGCGCCGTCGGGTACCTGGTCCGCAACGGTCCGGTTAGTCCGCAGGACCGATGGGAAGAGAATGCCGGCATCAGCCCGTTCACCTTGGCGGTCCAGATCGTCGCGCTGATTGCCGCGGCCGAATGGCTGCAGGGCGAGCAACGCGAGTTCGTTCTCTCGCTCGCCGATTGCTGGAACGAGCGCATCGAGGAATGGACATATGTCGCCGGCGGACCGTTTGCGGCCGAATACGGCGTTGGCGGCTATTACGTGCGGATCGGCCCTGCGGCTGCGCAGGGGGGCTTGCGCGGACGCGTGAACGTCGCCAACCGTGCCGGCGAGAGCCTGCCCGCCGTGGCCATGGTCGGCATGGAATATCTGCATCTTGTCCGGTTTGGGCTGCGCCCCGCCGAGGATCAGCGGATCCTAGACACCCTGAAGGTCACCGAGGCCTTGCTCGGTGTCATCACGCCCTCGGGAACCGCGTACCATCGCTACAACCACGACGGCTACGGCGAGCACGCGGACGGGAGCCCTTATGACGGCAGCGGGATCGGCCGTGCGTGGCCGCTGCTGACAGGCGAGCGGGGTCATTTTGAGCTCCAGCGTGGCGGCGATCCGGTCCGCTATCTCGGCATGATGGCGCAGATGACCGGCGCGGGCGGCCTCATCCCCGAGCAGGTGTGGGATGGTCCGCCAATCGCGGAGCGCCGGCTCGAGCCGGGGAAGCCGACCGGCGGCGCCATGCCGCTGGTGTGGGCGCACGCCGAGTTTCTCAAGCTTCTCTACGCACACAGGGAAAAGCGCCCGGTCGAGCTCTTGACCGGCGTGGAGGCGCACGTGCGGCGTCGCCCAGGGCGGGGCACTTGGCACTGGTGCATTGACGCCCCGTTTGACGCGTTGCCGGCGGATCGAGATCTCTTGATCGAGACGAGCGAGCCCTTTCGCCTTCACTTCGGGTTCGATGGTTGGCGGTCGATCGAGGACCGCTTGTCTTCCCCACTCCCATTCGGCCGGCATGGCGTGCGCCTGGCGAGAAGCGAGCTCGGCGCCAAGCTTGTTCTCGATTTCACCATGTACTTCATTGACCAGGCGCGCTGGCACGGGACCGACTATCAGGTCAGGCTGGCCTCGGAAACTGAGCGCGAAGATGTGGCAAAGCCGCGAACGAGGGCTGTCACCGAAGCGTGACGGTGTGCGGGGCCGAGTCGCCGACTGGGGAGCCCATTGGATCTCGCATCTTACGCGCCCGGCGGGTTTCCACCTTGCCGCGGAAAAATGAGACTATCGGTCACGGCGGAAGGCTGTACGATGTCTGTTGAGCGTGCGTATTGCGCGCTACAGTCGCCCCGTCCCAGGTGGCACTGCTTGGCCGCGCAGATGAGCATGATAACGATCCCGGCAGCGGTGGTAATTGCGCTCGGACGGCCATCGACAGACGATATCCGCGCGGGCCGGACTGCCAAGATATGACGAGCTGACTGGAGTCGAGAATGTCCAAGGGAGGTTGCTGATGCAAATCAAGCTCTTGATGGCCGCGGCGATCGGCGCATCGCTCACCGCGGGCGCCGCGCAGGCGCAGGACAAGATCAAGATCGGCGTGCTCGCCACGCTCGAAGGGGTGCTCACCACGCTCGGCGAGGATTCGCTGCGCGGGTTGGAAATCGCGATGCGGCAAGCGAACCGCAAGGCCGGTGGCCGCGATATCGAGATCATCACCTTCGCCACCAACGCGAGCCCGGATTCGGCGATCCGCGGCGCCCGCAAGCTGGTCGAGCAGGACCGGGTGGACATCCTCCTCGGTCCGGTGTCCGGGTCCGAAGGCATCGCCATTCGCGACTATTCCAAGACCCAGCCGCAGACCACCTTCGTCAACGGCACCTCGGGCGCGCTCGAGACCACCTACGTCACGCCGTCCGAGAACTTCTTCCGCTACAATACCAATGGCGCGCAATGGATGGTGGGGGTCGGCGATTACATCTACAACACCAAGAACTATCGCAAGATCGCCACCGTCGCCGAAGATTACTCGTTCCCGTACACGCAGCTGTTCGGGTTGGTGCTCGAATATTGCCAGCTGGGCGGGCAGATCACCGAGCGCCTCTGGGTCCCGCTCGGCACCAAGGACTTCGCCTCGATCATCGCCAAGCTGCCCGACGACGTCGACGCGATCTATCTGGGGCTGGGCGGCGGCGACGCCATCAACTTCCTCAACCAGTATGCCCAGGCCGGCGGCAAGGCGAAGCTGATCGGCGGCTCGATCATGGTCGACCAGACCGTCCTCTCCTCCAAGGGCGCCGCAAAGCGCTACCTGATCGGCACGCCGACCGGCGGGCCGCAGGCGGACGCCTGGGACAATCCGAAATGGCAAGCGTGGGTCAAGGCCTATCAGGAGGGCTTCCCGGCCGACAAGCGCTTCGCGGTGCCGTCGCTGTCCGGCACCAACTACTACAACGCCGCCAACGCTATTTTCACGGCGCTCAACAAGGTCAACGGCGACTTGAGCGACGGGCACAAGAAGCTGCGCGAGACGCTGGCCTCGCTCGAGCTCGACGCGCCCAACGGCAAGATCAAGCTCGACAACAAGCGCCAGGCGATCGCGGCGAATTTCGTCACCGAGGTGGTCGAGGCGCCGAACGGCGACCTCATCAACAAGATGGTGAAATTCGTTCCGGAAACGAGCCAGCTGCTCGGCTTCTCGGAAGCCAACTTCGCCAAGCTCGGCCTTCCGAGCCGGACCAATCCGGAGTGCAAGAAGTCGTACAACTGATCCCCACCCCGCGTTGCAACGCGACGGTGCACGAGCGGGCGGTCCTCGGGCCGCCCGCTTCCGTCCGGGGGAGGCCAATTGCCGCAGCTCGTGCTGCAATTTGATCTCGCGGCCATCCTTCGAGACGCCGCGCGTTCCGCGCGGCTCCTCAGGATGAGGGCTGAACGAGCCGCTTGCTCTCCCCCTCATCCTGAGGAGCGTCGCGTCAGCGACGCGTCTCGAAGGATGGCAGCATCTCTAACGATGCGAAGGGGGCGCCTCGAAACGACTGCGGCGCTATTGCCAAGACCGCCCGCAATGCGGAATCCTAAGAAAAAACAATCATGCGGGAGGACGGCATGAGCAGGGCATTGTCGGTGTATCACGGCCGTTTCGGCCGCGCGACGCTCTATGAGCTCAACCGCCCGATGACCACCCATGCGCATCGCGAAGGGCACCTGATCTTCTACGTCGGCCGTGGCCACGCCACCGCACCGGTGCATGGCGTCCCGCATGGCCTGACCGAACGGGTTGCGGTCGCAGTCAACTCGTGGGAGCCGCACGGCTTCATCCCGAGCGACTGGACGGCGGGGGGTTTGTACCTCGTCCTCTATATCGATCAGGCCTGGTTCGAGCGCATGGGCCCGGTCGGCCACGCGGCGCTGCAGTTCGGGCGGTCCGAAATCGAGATGACGCCGCGGATTCGGGCGATGGTTGGCAAGGTCGTCGCGCTGCTCGAGGATTACGACACGGCCGAGAACTTCGACGGAACGCTGTTCGAGCTGACCGACGCCTGTTTCGAGCAATCGTGGCGGCTCGCCGGCGGTTGGCAGCTCTACCGCGGGCCGGCCTCGCCCTTCATCGACTTTCGCGTGCGCAAGTCGATCGTGCTGATGGCCGAGCAACTCGGCTCCGAGATCGAGCTCGACGCGGTGGCGCGCGACGCCGGCCTTTCGCGCCCGCATTTCTACCGGCTATTCCGCCGCCAGACCGGCGTCACGCCGAACATCTATCTCAATACGCTGCGGATGGAGAAGGCGATCGAGCGCCTGGGCCAGACCGACCGCTCGGTGACCGACATCGCCGACGAGCTCGGGTTCTCCTGCCAGAGCGTGTTCACCCGCTTTTTCTCATCCCATGTCGGGATGGCGCCGACCGACTACCGGCGCGCCGTCCAGGTGCTCACCTGAGGCGACGCGCCTGCCGCCAAAAAAGAAGATACTGTCGGTCATAGACAGCACGCTGTAAGGCCCTAACAATTCACGAAAACCACGGCGGCCGGCGGGCCGCTGGGAAGGCTTCGGGCGGACCCATGATGAGCCTGTGCCGAGCGTCGAGCTGCCGCGCCGGCGACCGCGGCGTGCGGAGCGTGGCACCATGAGCAGTTTCATCGCGCGCCACCCGATCTGGTCGCTCATCATCCTGATCCTGATCGCGGTTGTGCTGTTTCTCATCCTCGCGGTGTGGCCGCCGGAATTGGAACAGGTGCTTGGGCGCAAGCGCATCTTTCTCAGCGCCCTGCTCAACGGCATCACGCTGGGCGGGCTCTACTTCCTGGTCGCCAGCGGTTTCACCCTGATCTTCGGGCTGATGCGCAACGTCAATCTGGCGCACGGCTCGCTCTATCTGCTGGGCGGCTATATCGGCTTCGAGATCGCGAGCCGCACCGGCGGCTGGATCTTCAGCCTGATCGTCGCGTTCGTCATCGTCGCGCTGATCGGCATCATCCTGCAGTTCACGATCTTCCGCTGGATGGAGGGGCAGGACCTTCGCCAGACCCTGGTCACGATCGCGATCTCGATCATTCTCGCCGACATCATGCTGTGGACCTGGGGTGGGGACTACTACCAGGTGCCGATGCCGAGCTGGCTCTCCGGGCCGATCCAGGTGCCGTTGATCACCGCGGTGCGCGGCGACGGGGAAGCGGTCTACCTGCAGTACCCGCTGGTGCGGCTCGTCATCATGGCCGGCGCGGTCGTCATCGGCGTGCTGATGTGGCTTGCGCTCAACCGCACCAAGGTCGGCATGCTGATCCGGGCCGGGGTCGACGACCGCGACATGCTCTCGGCGAGCGGCATCCGCGTGCAGCTGGTGTTCCTGCTGGTATTCGCGTTCGGCGCCGGCCTTGCCGGCTTCACCGGTGTAGTCGGGGGCACGTTCCAGTCGCTGCAGCCGGGCGAGGACATCAAGATCCTGCTGGCGTCGCTGGTCGTGGTGATCGTCGGCGGCATGGGCTCGATCCCGGGCGCCGCGCTCGGCGCCGTGCTGATCGGGGTCGCCGACCAGTTCGGCACCGTCTACATGCCGACCTACGCGGTCGTGCTCACCTTCGTGATCATGGTGGTCGTGCTGGCGTTGCGGCCGCAAGGCCTCTTGCGGGGACACTAACCCATGGCCCTGGTAGATGCCGCGCCTCCGCAGAGTGCGGCCAAACCTTCCGGCTGGAGCCTGAGCGGCGCGTTTCAGGCCCATCCGGCGCTCTGGCTGCTGGCGCTCTTCCTGCTGGTGCTGCCGGCCTTCGCCAACAATTTCGTTCTGATCGAGATTTTCGGCTGGGCGATGATCCTGGGGATGATCGCGCTCAGCCTGATGTTTCTCGCCGGCTACGGCGGCACGGTCAGCCTGGTGCAGATGTCGGTCGCGGGTCTCGCCGGCTACATGGTGGCGATCTTCGGCACCAGCGTGGAGGTCAACATCAGCCTCGGCTGGCCGTGGTGGGTCGGGGTGCCGCTCGCGATCGTGATCGCGGTGATCTTCGGGACGCTCAGCGGGGCGCTCGCGGTGCGCACCGAGGGCATCTACACGATCATGATCACGCTCGCGATCGCCTCGGCATTCTATTACTTCACCCTGCAGAACTATACGATCTTCAACGGCTTTTCCGGCTTCAACG
>Ga0111538_10003784_pt1 | contig 21102 bp, 14 predicted proteins | sample SoiMethybrSBSTD1_FD_79669 | JGI IMG/M metagenome (GOLD analysis project Ga0111538, IMG submission 79669) | Bulk soil microbial communities from a Populus tree surrounding site in Tennessee, USA - Soil MetaG P. TD hybrid SBSTD1 (version 2)... | ecosystem: Environmental > Terrestrial > Soil >... | reverse complement strand
GCTGCTCGTGAAGACGTTGAGCGGCGACGCCATCCGGCGTCTCCTCGAGCAGCAGTTCGACAATCCCACTCCGGGATCCGACACGATCCTCCAGGTCTCCGCGAACTTCACCTACACCTACCATCGTTCGCGGCCGGCCGGACGACGGGTCGATCCGGGCTCCATGCGTCTGAACGGCGCGCCGATCGATTCGCGGAAACGCTACCGTGTCGTGATGCCCGACTTCGTGTGGTCCGGCGGCGACCGGTTCACGGCGGCGATGGAAGGGACGGACGTCGCGCCGGCGATCACCGATATCGACGCGTTGGGCAGCTACGTGCAGAGCCACTCCCCGATTCCTTCGGGACCGGCCGATCGCATCCGACGCGAACCTTGACACGCCGGCGCGGCGGCAGGACATCCGGGGTCGGCTCATGGACACCAGAGACCTGCGCCAGGATCAGAGGGATCGGCGTCATGATCGCCGCATGCGCGCCGCGACCGCCGTCCGTAATACACTACGCGGCGGCCGCGCATTCGCGCCGGTGAAAGGACTGGCTCGACCATGTTCCGCATCCGCGCCCGCCGTCGTCTTCTCTCGGCTCTCGCCGCCAGCGTCGCCGCCGCCGTTGCGATTGGCGTCGTGATGGTCCGGCCCGTTCGGGCCGACGACAGCGACCATCTCGTGGCCATCGACCACTACGTCCGCACGAAGTCGACCGTGCCGGCGATAGCCGGGCAGCCCGCGCAGGTCTACGTCCGCGAGCGGGCCGCGGCCGGAACGGTGCTGCGGGCGGCCAACCTGGCGGATCGAGTCGTGCTCTTCATCCACGGCGCCGGCACGCCTGCCGAAGTGGCCTTCGACGTCCCGACGCAGGACTACAGCTGGATGGCCTACTTGGCGCGCGCCGGGTACGACGTCTTTTCGATGGACACGACCGGCTATGGGCGCTCGACACGTCCGGCGCCAATGGCTGACCCGTGCAATCTGACGCCCGCCCAGCAAGCCTCGTTCATCCCGGTCCTGCTCACCGCACCTTGCGCGCCGAGCTATCCGCACCAGTTGACGACGATCCAGTCCGATTGGGACGACATCAACGCGGTCGTCGACTACATCCGCGCGCTGCGCCGCGTCGACCGTGTCAGCCTCGTCGCGTGGTCGCTCGGCGGGCCGCGATCGGCGGGTTACACGGCGCAACACCCCGAGAAGGTGCAGAAGCTCGTGCTCCTCGCGCCGGCCTACAACCGCACGGCTCCGGCCGCCCCGCCGAAGCTGCCGGCCGAGGGCGTGCCGATGAACACGCAGTCGCGGGCCGAGTTCGTGGCGAACTGGGATCGTCAAGTCGGCTGTGCCGATCAATACGACGCGGCAGTCAGCGACGTCGTCTGGTCGGAGATGGTGGCCTCCGACAGCGTCGGCCGCACGTGGGGCACCGGGGTGCGGCGCGCGCCGCAGACCACGACCTGGGGCTGGAATCAGGCCATGGTCGCCAAGACGATGACGCCGACGCTGATGGTAGCCGGCGTCCACGACAAGCAGGTGCCACCCGAGCGCGTGCGCCAGTTGTACGAAGATCTGGGGTCGAAGCAGAAAGTCTTCATCGACCTCGCGTGCTCGTCGCACAACGCCATGTGGGAGCGCAATCACCGGCTGCTGTTCCAGGCTTCGCTCGAGTGGCTGCAGCAGGGGACGGTGAACGGGAAATCCGAAGGGATGCTTCAGCTGGGCTACTAACTTTTGCCTCGAGAAAGAGAAAAAACGTGCGATCAACCACGAAGACACGAAGTCACGAAGCGCTCCAGCAGATCTTCACCCTTAAAACTTCGTGTCTTCGTGCCTTCGTGGTGATCGTGTCAATGGCAACGGTCATCGTGGTAGCGGCGGATCCGCTGCCGCGGGCAACGGCTCGGGATCTGGGCCTGTCACAGGCGAAGCTCGATGAAGCGACGGCCCTGCTTGGCCGCTACGTCAAAGAGCAGAAGATTGCCGGCGCGGTTGCCGGCGTCGCCCGGCACGGCAAGCTCGCCTACCTGCAGGCCGTCGGCGTCCAGGATCTGGCCACGCGGGCACCGATGACCGAACGCTCGCTCTTCCGCATCTACTCGATGACGAAGAGCGTGACGGCGGTCGCCGTCATGATGCTCGTCGAAGAGGGCCGCGTCTCGCTGACCGATCCGGTCTCGAAGTACTTGCCGGAGTTTGCCGGCGTCCGCGTCGCCGATGCGAGCGGTGAAATGCGGCCGCCGTCGCGACCCATCACGATCGAGGATCTGCTGATCCACACGTCGGGGCTGAACCATCGAACCTCACCGGAATACCGAACCGCCGCCGTGCGATCGCGGAAGATGGCGATGACCGAGTTCATTGGCAACGTCACGCGCGTGCCGCTCATGGAGGATCCCGGCACACGTTATCGCTACAGCGAGTCGAGCACGGTGCTCGGCCGCCTCGTCGAGATCTGGTCACGCCAGCCGTTCGATGCCTTTCTGACGGAGCGGATTTTCAAGCCGCTGTCGATGGCCGATAGCGGTTTCTGGACTCGCGTCGATCAGCGCGGACTGCTGACGACTGTCTACGCTCCTGAGGCCGGAGGCGGCTTGAAGGCGGTGGAGCTCGAAGACGTCCCGTTCACCGAGCGGCCGGCGCTACTCGAGGGCGCCGTGGGTCTCCTGTCGACGGTCCCTGATTACCTGCGCTTCAGTCAGATGCTGCTCAATCGCGGGCAACTCGACGGCGCCCGCTTGCTCCGGCCTGAAACGGTAGACCGCATCGTCGCCAATGGGCTGCCGGAACCCATCCTCAAGGCCCGAGGCCCGCGGATGGGATGGGGCATCGCCAACGTGAACGTCGTCCTCGACGCGGCCGGCTTGCCCTATCCCGCCAACAAGGGTGAGTACGGGTGGGACGGTAGTGCCGGAACGATCTTCTGGGTCGATCCCTCGCTTCAGCTCGTCACCGTGCTCATGACGCAGAACTCGCCGGCTGACCCGGACGGGCTTCGACGTCAGTTCAAGACGCTCGTCCAGCAGTCGATCGCCAACTGAATCGCGCTAGGATCGCATAAGCGAAAGGCCGTCAGCTCAGCCGCGGCCTGTCATGCGAGGAGCTGCTCGTGACGCGACGTGTGCTCATCATTTTCCTGGCCGGGGTCGTGGTGCTGGGTTCGCTGTGGGCCGTCTTGATGTTTGGACGTCCCGCTGCAACGCCAATTGAGAGCGCGAAAAAGGAAGCAGCCGAGGCGCCTCCCGCAGCCAATCCAACGCCGGCGCCGGCGGCAGCCACCCCATCGCCGGCTGCCAGGACGCCGACTCCTGCGCGTCCGGCGGAGCCGCGCAGGCGAGCGGCCTCCGCGGAAGCGCCCGTTGCAACAGCGGGTACGGGTCTGCCGGATCCGGATCTCGTGACGCTCCGCGTCGACAGCGACGTCGCCGGAGCCCAGGTCTTCGTCGATCGGAATTTTCTCGGCCAGACGCCTCTCGTGACGACCGCGGTCAAGCCCGGCGGACACCGGCTGAACGTTTCAGCACCGGGTTACGAGGGCGTTGCCGAGAGCCTTGAGCTCACGCCCGGGTCACGTGACGTCGTGATCAAGCTGCGCGAGGTCCGTCTCGAGGCGAACCTCGCCGTCGTCCACAAACACCGGATGGGTTCGTGCTCGGGACAACTGGTCGCCACGCCGCAGGGCATCCGCTACGAAACTACGGACAAAGGCGATCGGTTTCAGAGCGGCTTGCTCGACCTTGAGATGTTCGAAGTCGACTACCTCGAGAAAAACCTGCGTCTCAAGACGAAGCAAGGCAAGCGGTACGACTTCACCGATCCCGATGGCAACGCCGACCGGCTGTTTGTGTTTCATCGCGACGTCGACAAGGCACGCGAGCGCCTGAAAAAAGGCGACCCGCCGGCGAATCAGTAGGGGCTGGGAGCTGGGGACTCGGGGCTGAGGCCCCGAAGCCCGCACCCCAAGGGCCCGAAGCCCTGGCTAGTCCCTCCCTAGTCCCGAGCTCCCAGCTCCTGACCCCTGGACGTGCGGCGCCAACACGGTCGCGATGAAAGAGTGGACCGGGGTCGCCACACCAAATTCCCGGCCGCGCCGCGCCACCGTGCCGCTCAGGAACGGCAGTTCGAGGCGCCGGCCCCGTTCGAGATCCTCGAGCATCGACGATTTCGTGCCATACGGCATCGCCCGGTGAGCTTTCATGATGGCCGGAATCACCCCCTCGTCGAGAGGAATACCGCTCGCCTTGGCGACAGCGAACGATTCGTACAGCGCCTCCGTCGCCATCGCCGTCAGGTCGGGATCGTCCATGATCACGCCGATCGGGCTGCGCGTGACGGCCGTCATGCCGCTGAACGCCGAGAGCCGGGCGAACTTGGCCCAGATCTCAGTCACCGCTCGATCGCTCAGCACCGCTTCGAATCCGGCGTCCTGACACGCTGTATGGAGATCGGTGAGCGGCTGCGGAGGCGGTCCGTCCAGCGGGCCGAAGATGAGCCGTCCCATCGCCGTGTGCTTGATGACGCCGGGCTCCGAGATCACGGCCGACACGTAACAGGTGCCGCCGGCCACGTGCGCGCGTCCGATCGCCTTTGAGAGCATGTCGACGCTCTCCACGCCGTTCTGCAGCGGCACGACCATCGTGTGCGATGCCAGCATCGGCGGCAGCATCGCGAGCGCCGACTCGGTATCGTAGAGCTTCACCGCGAAGAGCACCACGTCGACCGCTCCAACAGTCGAGGGCTGATCGGTGGCGACCACCGACGGCAGGGTCACGTTGCCGTCCGGGCTCTCGATGCGCAGTCCCCGGTCGCGCATCGCCGCCAGGTGGGCCCCTCGCGCGATGAACGTCACGTCCGCGGTGCCGTGGGCGGCCAGCCGGCCGCCGAAATATCCGCCAACACCGCCGCTCCCCAAAATCGCGACTCGCATCCGACAATCCTACTCTCTCGAGAATTGGGAGTGAGGGAATGAGGGAATGGGGAATCAGGGAATGAAATGAACGAGTGACTGCCTGAGTCTTGAGCCCTGAGCCGGGACGCGAGCGAAGCGAGCTATGATTTCCGTCCATGACCAGGTACGGACGATCCCCCTGGATTGACGGATTTCCCAAATCGCGTCTGCCAGACCACGAACGGCAGCGCGGCCCGCTTCTGACCGACGTCGTCATCATCGGTGGAGGATTGACCGGCTGCGCGACCGCGTACGCGTTTGCCACGGCCGGGGTCAAGGTCGTGCTCGTTGAAGCGGATCGCATCGGACGCGGCAGCAGTGGCGCATCGTTCGGCTGGATCGGCGACGCCCCCGGACCGAGCTTTCAGCGGGTCGAGCAGGCCGTGGGGCTCAGAGCCGCGCGCCGGGCGTGGCAGACCTGGCGGCGCGGCGCGCTGGATTTTGCGGCGCTGCTCCGCCGGTTGAACATCAAGTGCGACCTCGAAACGAAGAGCACCCTGCGCGTCGCGCGCACCACCGAAGAAGCGCAACAGCTCCGGCGTGAAATCAAGACACGGCGTGAAGCCGGCGTCGACGTCGCGTTGATGACGGCCAGCCAGGCGCGGCAAGAGAGCGGCACCGACGCGGTGGCCGCAATTCGCACCCGCGACGGCGCCACGATCGATCCCTACCGGGCCGCCCTCGGTCTGGCGGCCGCTGCGGCCGCGCGAGGCGCGCTCCTCTTCGAGCGGTCGCCGGCGAAGAAGGTCACGTTCAGCGCCAGGTTCGTGGATGTTGTGACCGCCGGCGGAACCATTCGCGGATCGCGCGTGGTCATAGCGACCGGCCGCCCCACGGCGCTTTTTAAGGCGCTGGTTCGGCACTTCTGGTTTCGCAGCACCTATTTCGCGCTCACGGAACCAATTCCCGCGAAAATGCGCCGGACACTGGGCGCATCCTCCCGGGTGCTTCTGGATTCGACGGACCCGGCCCACCATATCCGCTGGGTGGACGAGGATCGGTTGTTGGTAGCCGGCGCGGACGGACCATCCGTCGTGGAACGGCTCCGCGAGAAGACGATCGTGCAGCGGACCGGACAGCTGATGTACGAACTGTCCGTGCTGCACCCGGATATTTCCGGTCTCGCGCCGTCGTACGGCTGGGAGGCCGGGTACGGGCGAACGGGTGACGGCTTGCCATACATCGGGCCGCACCGGAACTTTCCGCGGCACCTGTTCGCGTTTGGCTGCGGCAGCCACGCCGTGACCGACGCGTATCTCGCGAGCCGCCTCCTGCTGCGCCACTATCAGGATGAAGTCGAGGCGGCCGACGAGGTATTCGGTTTCACCACCAACCGTCTTTGATGAGCGTCGACCTTCTCGTTTTCGGACCGCACCCGGACGATCTCGAAATCGGCATGGGCGGCACCATCGCCCTGCACGTCGCGATGGGACTGTCGGTGGGGTTGTGCGACCTGACGGCGGGCGAGATGGGCAGCAATGGCACGCCCGAGATTCGCCGGCAGGAAGCCGCCGCCGCGGCAAGAACGCTGGGCGCGGCGTTTCGCGAGAACCTGGCCTGGCGCGATCGGCACATCGGCAAAGATGCCGGACACCTCGACGAGGCGGTCACGTTCATCCGGCGGCATCGACCGCGAACGATTGCCGTGCCGTACTGGAGCGATCGGCATCCCGATCATGTCGCTGCGAGTGAGGTCCTGACCGAGGCGGCGTTCAACGCCGCGCTGCGGCGCTATCCCGGCTCAGGTGAGGCGTGGAAGCCCGAGTGGATCTGCTATTACTTCATCAACGACAGTGTGCCTCCGTCGTTCGTCATCGACGTCTCGGCCCAGTACGACCGCAAGCGTGAAGCGCTGGACTGTCACGCGAGTCAGTTCCGGCCGCCTGACGACAGCACGGCCGCGACCCGGCTGAATACGCCGCTCTTCCGTCAACTCATCGAAAGCCGCGACGCCCAGTTCGGGGCGCTGGCCGGCTGCCGCTGGGCCGAGGGGTTTGTGGTTCGCGAGATGCCGCCTCGAGCGAGCCTGATGCGGAACCGGCCGTGAACATCGGCATCGTCTGTTATGCCTCGGTAGGGGGAAGCGGCATCATCGCGACCGAGCTCGGCAAGGTGCTGGCCGCGCGTGGCCATCAGGTGCACATCCTCAGCGCCGATCCTCCGGTGCGGATGCCCGACTATCAGCCCGGTCTCTCGTTTCACCGCGTCGAGACGCCGAGCTATCCGCTGTTTCGCGAGCCGCAGTACCTGCTGTCGCTGGCGAACAAGATCGTCCAGGTCTCGCGGCACGAGCACCTCGACATCGTTCACGCACACTACGCCATTCCACACGCGACGGCGGCCTACCTGGCGAAGCAGATCCTCGCGTCCTCCGGTTCGGGGGGAGTGCCGCGCGTCGTCACGACCCTTCACGGGACAGATATCACCCTGCTTGGCGGTGACCCGTCGTACCGCGAGACAGTCGCGTTCTGCATCGAGCAATCAGACGCCGTGACCGCCGTCTCGGAGAGCTTGAAGGCGGACACCTATCGCGAGCTCGGCGTCACGCGGGACATCCAGGTGATTCCCAACTTCCTGGATCCGACGCAGTATCAGCGGCGCGACATGCCTGGCTTGCGAGACCGCCTGGCCTGTGGCGGCCGGCGCGTGCTAATCCACGTCTCAAACTTTCGTCCCGTCAAGCGGCCCGAAGCCGCGGTCACCGTCTTCGCCAAAGTACGGGCTCGCGTACCGGCCATCCTGCTGATGGTGGGGGATGGTCCAGAATGCGTCCCCGCGCAGCGATTGGCGCAGTCGCTGGGCGTCGACGACGACGTCCATTTTCTCGGGGTTCAGGAGCAGGTCGTGCCATTGCTGTCGGTCGCTGATGTATTCCTGCTGCCGTCCGTCCAGGAAAGTTTCGGCCTGGCCGCGCTCGAAGCCATGGCCTGCGAAGTGCCCGTCGTCGCATCACGGATCGGCGGTCTGCCGGAGGTCATCGACGATGGGGTGAGTGGATTCCTTCACGAGCCGGCTGACCTCGACGGGATGGCCGATTCGGCGGTGCGCGTACTGACCGACGAACCTCTTCGGCGGCAGATGGCGTCCAAAGCGCACTACACCGCGAGCCACCGCTTCAGTGACCAACGGATCGTGCCTCTTTATGAGCGCTTCTATGAGGCAATCCTTCGCGGTGAGCCGCAGGGGTATACTCCGGTCTGATTTTTCAACGAGGGGAGAGGCATTCGCATGATCCGAGCAGCAGGCGTGGCGATTCTCGGATTGCTGCTGGCGGTCAGTCCGGCCGCCGCACAGTCACAAGCCGCGAACGGCTCCATCGAGGGTACGGTCAGCGATTCGTCCGGGGCGGTGCTGCCTGGCGTCACCGTCACGATCACCAACACCGACAACGGCACAGAGCGCAGCGTCATCACGAATGCCGACGGGCTGTATCGTGCGTTGCTGTTGCCGCTTGGCCGCTACCGGGTCGTCGCCGAATTGCAAGGCTTCAGGCGGTTCGAGCAGACGGGTCTCAATCTGTCCGTCGGCGAGACCGTCGTCGTCAATCCCACGCTTTCGGTCGGCGAGGTGAACGAGACCGTCACGGTCACTGCCGCGGTGTCGGCGTTGAACGTCGCGCGCATCGACATCGGACACACCATGACCGATCTGGAAGTCCACAACCTTCCACTCGTGGCGCGCAATCCATACAACTTCGCGCTGGTGCAGCCGGGCGTGACCGGCTACGAGAACGTCGAGTTCGGCGTCCCGCGGCTCGCCGCCAACGGAGCGGCGATGCGCATCAACTACCAGATCGACGGCAACACGAACACCGAGAAAGACCGCGCCGGCCTGCGCCTCCTGCCGATGTCGGAAGTGATGATTCAGGAAGTCAAGGTGGTGACGACCGGCTTCGCGCCGGAGTTCGGCCAGGCCATGGGCATGGTCTACAACGCCGTCACGCCCTCGGGCACGAACGCGTTTCGCGGGGAAGGCAGTTATCTGTTTCGACGAAACGGATTCAGCGCCTTTCCGTTCTTCTTCGGATGCGGCAACGCCACGCCGGCGGCTAACTGCCCGCCGGTGGCTGACAACGCGGTGAAGCCGGCGACCAAGGTCGACACGGGGACCGCCGCGGTCGGTGGACCGATCATGAAGAACAAACTGTTCTTCTATGGCGGATGGGAGCAGACGCGGCGTGACCTATCATCCGGCAGCCTGATCACCGTCTCCCCGGAGATCGTTGCCCAGCTCGGTCTCAAGCCGCAGCCAGCAGCGGCGCCGAATGTGCAAACGGCCAAGTTCGCGATTGGCAAGGTGGACTACCAGATGAACGGCGCCAACCGCCTGACCGGCCGCTGGATTCGTTTCGCCAACGACGCCCCCTATAACGCCGGAACAGGCAATGGCGCAACGCTCGAGCGTCAGACCGACTTTCTAGACGCGATGGATTCGGTGTCAGGGCAGCTCGTCACGGCGTTCGGGTCCAGCCGCCTGAATGAGCTTCGCGTCCAGTACGCGCATCGGCACCAGAGTTCGGCGGCGAACGCCGACTCGGGCACCGGGGCAGCGGTTCAGATCAGCACCCCAGCAGTCGGTTTCGGCGGCCCGTTTTCAACGACTTCGCAGAACAGCGCGCAGTGGGACTTCAAGCAGAACATTACGCAGATCATCGACAACTTCACGCACGTGCGCGGCGCGCACTCCTATAAGTACGGCTTCGACTGGCAGCACATCTACGACGAACGCATTCTCGCGCCGCAATTCCTCTACACCTTTCCGTCGGTGAACGCCTACAACGCGGCGAAGAGTGGGGCGGCGCCATTCGGCTACACGACGGTCCAGCAGATCACGGGCGATCTCGGCTTCAACATGAGCACGAACGTGTTCAGTGCGTTCGTTCAGGACGACTGGCAGATCGCGGCTGCGGTGAAGGTCCTGTATGGCCTGCGCTACGACCTGTATAGCTATCCGGCGGGGCTGACCAACGCGCCGCTCGAGCAGACGCGCGACTTCAACATCGACAAGAACAACTTCGGACCACGGCTCGGTGTCGCCTGGTCGCTGGGATCGAACGCTGTTCTCCGCGCGAGCACCGGCGTGATGTTCGATCAGCCAATCCTCGGCGGGTACGAGCAGGCGCTGCAGCTCTCAGGGTCGCCGCGTGCACCAACTTACACGTTCAACGGCGCGGCCGCAGCCGCCGGCCAGACGCCGGGCGCACCGGCGTTTCCCAATGGCGTGCCTACGGGATCGTTGTCGCAGCAATCGCCGTGGGCCGTCGATCCGGATTTCCAGGTGGCGCACACGTGGCAGAGCAACGCACAGTACGAGCGGTCGTTTGGCAACGATCTGACCGCAGCCATCGGCGTGATGTACGCGAAGGGATCGCAGCTGCCGGTCGTCACCGACGTCAACCTCATCAACCCGATTCGAACGCTGGCCGACGGTCGTCCGGTGTATGCGACAGCGGTCAGCGCGGCGACGCGGGTCGATCCGCGCTTCAACCATATCTCCGAGGTGCAGTCCATCGGCGACTCGACGTTCAAGTCGATGACGCTCCAGGTCACCAAGCGGTTCGGCCAGGGGCTGACCTTCAACGCCCAGTACGCCCTCGGCAAGGGCACCGACAACACACCGCTTTTGACGCAGCTCACAGTCCAGTCAGAGACCGGTCGGTCCGATCCGAGCAATCTCGATCGCGACGAGGGTCCGAACCCCCTCGACATGCGTCACAATCTGACCGGCAGTGTCGTGTATCTGTCCGAAAATCACTCGGACAATGAGCTGATCCGCCAGTTGCTGTCTGGTAACCAAATCGGCGTACTCTTTGCGTTCAACAGCGGCCTTCCGGCGAACATCCTGAGCAATCAGGATCTCAACGGCGACGGCGTCAACAGCGATCGGCCCTTGTTCGTCGAGCGCAACTCGCTCTACATGCCGGTGCGGAGGAACGTCGACCTCAGGTATACGCGGTGGATTCCTATCCGCGGGTCGGTGCGCGCCGAGGTCATCGCCGAAATGAAGAACGTGTTCAATATTCGTCAGCTTCAAACCGTGACGACGACGTTGGTGACGGATGCCGCAGGCAACCCATCGGTCGCGATTCCCGACGACCCCTATCAGTTCGTGAATCCCTCGAGCGCGTCGTTCGAGCAACGAAAATTCCAGTTGGGCTTCAAGCTCAGATTTTGAGGCTGAACACGTCTTGCAGTGACCTGTAGCTGATATGAAACGCTTTCTCGTTCGATTGGGCATCGTTTCGAGCGTCGTCCTGACTGTCTCGTCGAGCTACCCGCGCGGCCAGATGCGCGTTTCGCCGCTCGATGACACTCAGGGGCACACGGCCCTCGGCCTCGCGCTGCGCCACCTGAACAACACGGGCATCTTCATGCACGCCACCGCTCATCCCGACGATGAGAACAACGGGCTGCTGGTGATGCTGAACCGCGGCCTCGGCGTTAGGACGGCGCTGGCGACCGCCACGCGCGGCAACGGCGGCCAGAACGAGATCGGACCGGAGATTTTCGAGGCGCTGGGCGTGCTGCGGACCGAGGAACTCGCAGCGATGCACCGATTCGACGGCGCCGAGCAGTACTTCACGCGCGCCGTCGACTTCGGGTTCTCGTTCTCGATCGACGAGACGTTCGAGAAGTGGGGCCGCGATGAGATCACTGCGGACTACGTGCGCCTCATCCGCATGATTCGTCCCGATGTGATTCTCGGCCTGAGGCCCGACGGCGACGGTGGCGGTCAGCATCATCAGGCGGCCACGGTCATCTCGCGGGATGCGTACAAGCTGGCGGGCGACGCGACGAAGTATCCGGAGCAGCTCAAAGGTGGCATCCGGCCCTGGCAGCCGAAGAAGTACTACTTCTCCGGTTCGCTCGGAGGCGGTGCGCCGAGGGCGGCGATGGCTGGCCGCACGCTGTCCATCAACCTGGCTCAGTACGATCCGCTGCTCGGCCGCACCTACGCGGAGATCGGCACCGAAGCGCGCAGCATGCACAAGTGTCAGGGCATGGGCCAGCTCCTCGCGCTTCCGGGATCCGTGCCTTCCACGTTCCAGCTCGTCGAATCAGCGCTTGCCGGTCAGATGGACAAGGACGAGCAGTCGCTCTTTGACGGCATCGATTTTTCGATCGCCGGCCTCGTGCGGTTCGTCGGCGCGCGCCCGCCGCGCGAGCTGACGCAAGGTCTGGCCGCGATCACGACGGCCGTCCAGAACGCGCAGAAGGCCTTCCAGACGGCTGGCGACGCGCAAACCGTCCAGCCGCTGCTTCTCGGCCTGCGTGCGGTGCGTCAGCTGCGGGCCCAGCTCCGTCAGATGCAGATTGACGAGGGCGCGCGGTTCGAGATCGATTTCCGTCTTCGTCAGAAAGAGCGCGAGTTTCAGCAGGCCGTCGTGTTGGCCAACAGCGTTCAGGTCGACGTCCTCGCCGACGATGGGGTCGTAACGCCCGGTCAGCCGGTCCGCCTGTCGCTGACCGTCGCGAACCGGGGGATCGCTGACGTCGCCGTGAGGCAGGTGAAGTTCGATGGGTTCGCCGGCGATGCCGCGTGCACGCTGACAGCCGTGACGGCCGCCGGCGGGTTCTTCCGCGGCGGCCAGGCGCCTCCGCCCGGACCGGCGGTTTCAGCGCTGAAGAAAGATCAGGTCGGCCGCTGTGAGCCGACCCTGAGCATCGCTGGTAACGAGCGACCGACCGAACCTTACTGGCATCGGGACGGCGAAGCCGGCCGCTACGGCTTCGACGACGATGCACCGTTCGGGTTGCCGTACCGGCCGACGCCGTTCTACGTGCAGATCACGTTGGCGTTCGGCGCCGACACCGAGGAAGTGTTCTACGGTCAGCCGGTGCAGTACCGGTACGAGGGCAGCATTTTCAGCGGCGAGAAGCGCGCCGAAATTCTCGTTGTGCCGCCGCTCTCGGTACGAGTGTCCCCTGGCGTCGCGATTGTGCCGCTTGGCAGCATCGCGCCGCCGCCTCCGCCACCGCCGCCCGCCCGAACCACCGGCCGCGGACGGGGCGCGGCGCCCGCACCCGCCGCTGGACGGGGCGCGGCGCCAGCCCAGCCCGCTGGTCGCGGTGCGGCGAGAGGCGCCCCGCCTCCGGCCGCGCCGGCGCCAGTCGTGCCTGGCGCCGACCGAGAGATCCGTGTGACTGTCGTGAACGACACAAAGGGCGAAGCCGAAGCCGTCGTCAAGCTCTCGATCCCCGAGGGATGGACGTCGACGCCGCCCCAGGAGCAGATTGCGTTCACGCGGGAAGACGAATCACGAACGGTCCGCTTCCAGGTGCGGCCGCCGAGCGGCGCCGAGGCCGGCGACTTCAAGATCGGCGCCACGGCTTCGCTGAACGAACAAGAGGTTCAGCGCGGGTTCCAGGTGATTGAATATCCGCACACGAGGCGACAGCACATCTTCGCCCCCGCCGAGTCGGTCGTGAAGGTCGTCGACGTCAAGGTCACGCCAAATCTGACGGTTGGCTACATCATGGGAGTGGGCGACGAGGTGCCGGCGGCGATCATGCAACTCGGCGCCAAGGTCGAGTTCCTCTCGCCTGAAGACCTAGCGTGGGGCAACCTGTCGCGATTCAACGTCATCGTCGCCGGCGTGCGCGCCTACGAGCGGCGCGAAGATCTGCGCGCGAACAACGGCCGCCTGCTGGACTACGTCCGCGACGGTGGAGTCCTCGTCGTCCAATACAACAAGTTCGAATTCAACGACGCGCAGTACGGACCGTTTCCGGCGAAGGTGACCTCGGATCGGATCACCGACGAAAACGCGCCGGTCCGCGTGGTCAACCCCAGCGACCCGCTGTTCAACGCACCCAACAAGATCACCGAGGCTGCCTGGCAGGGGTGGGTGCAGGAGCGCGGGCTGTATTTCCTCGCGCCGGACGATTCGCGATACCGAGAACATCTCAGCATCGAAGATCCCTTCCCGACGAATCCGGGAGAAAAGACCGGCGCGCTCGTGTCCACGCAGTACGGGAAGGGCCGATGGGTGTACGTCGGACTCGGCCTATGGCGCGAGTTGCCGGCCGGCGTGCCCGGCGCCTATCAGCTGCTGGCGAATCTGGTGAGCATCAAGGGACCCTAGGCCATTGAAGATTGAAGATTGAAGATTGAAGATTTCAGATTGAAGACTTAGATGGCAGATTCGAGATCGGTAAGTCGTGAATCAGCGTCGTCCGCCGGCGGATGCCAGCGACGCTGCGCTCCGTGATCTCAATCTTCAATCTCCAATCTTCAATTCCCTGTCATCGTCAGATGCCTCAGTCCGTGATTGTCGTCGGCGCCGGCCCGGGCGGCGCGACGGCGGCTCTCGCGCTGGCGCGGGCAGGGGTTTCGGTTCGTCTCCTCGATCGCTCTGCATTTCCGCGTAACAAGCCGTGCGGCGGTGCCATCAGCACGCGGGCGCTGACGCGTTTTCCCTACCTCGAGGCGGCGCTCGAGCAGATTGCCACGCATCGCCTCTCGCGGTTGCATCTTGAGGGGCCGGGCGGCGAGTCAACCCTTATCGAGTCCGACGGCCCGGCCGTCGTCATGATCCGCCGCTTCGAGTTCGATGCGCTCCTGGTGCGCCTGGCCGTTGATGCCGGCGTCGAGCTCGTCACTGGTGTGGACGTCGTGCAGGCAGCGATGAACGCCGGGTCCGTGCGGCTCGTCGCCCGTGACGGGCGGTCGTTCGAAGCGCCGGCCGTCGTCGCCGCCGACGGGGTGCACAGCGTGATCGCCAGACGACTCGGCATCAATCGCGGTTGGCCGGCCGTTTCAGTCGCACTCGACATGATGGAGGAGACGCCGCGGTCGTTGCTGCGCGACATCGATCCATCGACGGTGTGGGTCGCCTACGGGTTCGATCCGTCGCGCATCGGTGCCAGCCTCAAAGGGTCCAAGCCCGGACGCCGAAGCCCGGCGCTGGAGCGCGCGCCCGAAGGATACGCCTACGTCTTTCCGAAACGGGATCACGTGAACGTCGGCATCGGCTACGTGCTCGAGCACTTCCGCAAAGCGATCGACGAACGGCCGTACGATCTGCAGCGCCGCTTCGTGAATCACCTGCGCGGCCGCGGCGTGATGGAAGGCGAGTCGAGCCGGCGCCACTTCACTCCCTTCATCATTCCCGTTGGCGGGCCGCTGCGACGGCCCGGCAAGGGCCGCGTGCTGCTGGCAGGGGACGCCGGCGGCTTCGTGAACGGGTTCACGGCGGAAGGCATCTATTACGCGATGGTGTCGGGCGAGTTGGCCGCCCGCGCGCTCCTCGAGCTGGCGAACCGCGGACCGTCCGAAGTACTGAGGCGTTATGCGGCCAGCTGTGAGTCCGAAATGGGTCAGGAGCTGCGGGAGTCGATCCTCATCCAGCGAACGCTGTTCGCGGATCGCCGCAGGATTGCCCGAATCATTCACGGCGTGGCGCACGAACCTGTGCTCACGCGGGCAATTCTGGCGTTTGCCACCGGTCAGCTGCGCTATGCTGACGTCCGCCGTCGGCTCATCGCGCGGGCGCCCCTCTTTGCCCTTCGTCTCGCGTGGGAACGCCTCCGCACGATCGGCCGCTCACCCGGCGTTCTGACGGGAGCCTCCGGAGAAGCGTCCGGAGCGAGCTGACATGGCCTTTGTCTTCGATCGCCAGTACGAGCACCTGCTGCGCCGGGCGGGATTCGGTGCACGCAGCGACGAGCTCGATACCTACCGCCGTCAGTCCTTCCGCGGTGCGGTCGAGCTCCTCCTGAATTACGAATCGATCGAAGACGATGTAGACGGGCATCTCATGCAGCCCGGCTACGTGCAGATTAGTTTCAACCGAGGGCTGCCGTTTTCTCCACGGACGGTCATCTCGGACGCGCGCCAGCGATGGCTGTTCCGCATGGTGCATACGAATCGTCCGCTGCAGGAGAAGATGACGCTCTTCTGGCACAACCACTTCGCCACGGCCTCCGGCAAGATCAGCAGCAGCCTGGGAAGCACGGCCGAGGGCGCTCGCTACATGGCGGCGAAGGCCGCGGAAGATCCGGGCGGCGTGCGCGGCCAGATCGAGATGCTGCGCGACAATGCGCTCGGCAACTTCCGCAATCTGCTGGTGGAAATCGCCAAAGACACGGCGATGCTCGTCTGGCTCGATGGCCGAAACAACGTGCGAACGCGGCCGCAGGAGAATTTCGGCCGCGAGATCATGGAGCTGTTCACGATGGGCGTGGGGCACTACGCCGAGCAGGACGTGTATGCCGCCGCGCGCGTCTTCACCGGTTGGAACCTCGCTCGCGCCGGCACCGACGCCCACTTGCAATTCGCCTACGTGGCAGGCGCTCACGATACGGCCGATAAGACCTTTAGCTTTCCGGTCTACAGGGACGGCAGCAAAACCATTCGCGCGCGGGCCGCCTCGGAGGGCATGCAGGACGGTCTCGATTTCATCGACGGCCTCGCCGCGCATCCCGAGACCCCACGGTATCTGGGGACGAAGCTGTATCGCTTCTTCATCTCCGAAACCGGGAACATCGACGGCAGGTGGCTCGATCGCATTTCCGCCGTCTACTTCCGAAGCGGCTACGACATGAAGGCCGTGATGCGCGAAGTGCTGATGTCGGGCGAATTCTGGGATCAGGCCGCCTACTTCACCCGGTACTCGTGGCCCGTCGAGTTCGTGGTCCGGGCGCTGAAGGACGTCGGGTGGAACGGGTTCGGCCTTGGAGAAGCGCTGACGCCGCTGGGCAACATGGGTCAGAACCTCTATGACCCGCCCGACGTCGCCGGTTGGGACCTCGGGCAGCGCTGGTTCTCCACCGGATCGATGCTGGCCCGGATGAACTTTGCGTCGACGCTCGCCGCGAACCAGAAGGGGAATCTGGCAAAGGCCGTCAGCGACGCGTCGGCCGGTCAAAGTCCCGAAAGCCTGTTGGCGTTCGTGCTCAGCGGGCTGCCCGCGGCCGATTTCGACAACGCCGTGCGCAACGAGTTGCTCAACTATCTGACCGCTACCGGACCGTGGACCGGCAGCTCGAGCCAACTGCAGGCCAAGACATCGGGACTCGTCCATCTCGTGGCCGGCAGCGCGGAGTACCAGCTGGCATGAAGGTCACCAGACGCCAATTCGTCAAAGGCGGTGTCGCGGCGTTCACGGTGACGTTCGCCGCGCCGGAGCTGCTGTCAGACCTGGCGCGGGCGCAGGGCGCGCGATCGAGAAATCTCGTGGTGCTCTATCTCGGTGGCGGGAACGACTCGCTCAGCACGCTGATCACGTACAACGACCCGTTCTATCGCGATCGCCGTCCGACCCTGGCGGTGACAGGTAACGTGCTGCAGGTCGGTGCCGATTCGTCGCGCGTCGACTTGGGACTGCACCCTCGGTTGGTCGGCCTGAAGGAGGTTTTCGAACAGGGCAAGCTGGCGCTAGTGCAGCGCACTGGCTATCCCAGCCAATCACGGTCGCACTTCCTGGGCACCGACATCTGGTCGACCGCCAACCCGAACGATGCGTCGGGGAATGGATGGGTGGGGCGGTATCTCGATTCGCTGCCCTCGCCGGTCGACGCGTTGACCGGGTGGAACACGACCCGCGACCTGCCTCGGGTGCTGCAGTCCAACAAGGTGTCGGTACCCGGCATCTTTCCGAGTCCGGCCGCCTACTCGTTCTCGAGCCCGAATGTCGGCGCGGAAGCCGTCGCCGAGCGGAACGCCGCTGGACGAATCAACTCACACATCCCGGTCGACCGTCCGGAGCTGGCCTTCGTCTACACCAGTGCCCAAGCGGCGATGAACACGCTCGATCGCGTCGCCAGCGTCGCGTCCTACAACGGCACGGTCGTCTATCCGGCGAACAACGCGTTTGCGCAGGCGTTGAGAGCCGTGGCAGGAGCGATTGTTCGGGGCATCGGCACGCGCGTGTTCTACGTCACGACCGGAGGGTTCGACACGCACGCCAACCAGAACCCGAACGGCGTGAACGGCACGTATTACACGCTCATGGGCACGCTCAACGACGGCCTGACCGCGTTCTACAACGACCTGCGCAACCAGGGGCTGCTCGAAGACACGCTGGTGATGTCGTTCTCCGAGTTCGGCCGCCGGATCAACGAGAACGGCAGCCAGGGTACGGATCATGGCGCGGCGGCGATGATGATGGTGATGGGCGGCAGGGTGAATGGCGGTCTCTACGGCACTGCCGCGAACCTGAATCCGGATCCGAACAACCCGACGCTCGAGAACGGCGGCGCCGACATCCGCTTCGAGACCGACTTTCGGTCGGTCTACGCCCGCATCATCGACAACTGGCTGGGCGGCAATTCGGCCGCCATCCTGGGCGGCGACTTCCGCAATGCCTCGCTGACGTTCGTCTAGCTGCCCTCCTGACGATTCCGGCTTGACGCTGCGGCTCGCCGCGGTATCCTCTCGCCGCACACCTGGACTCCTTCGGTAGACTCGATTTGATATGCCACCAATCAAGCGTACGAAGTTCAAGCTGGCACCCGAGCAACTGCTCGATATGTACTTCTGGCTGCAGCTCATCCGCGCCTTCGACCTCCAGTTGAGCACCCTCGTCAAGCAAGGCAAAGTGCGCAGCGGCGTCTATACCGGCATCGGGCAGGAAGCCATCATCGTCGGTACCTGCTTTGGCCTGCGCAAGGACGATTGGATCTGTCCGCTGCACCGTGACCTCGGCGCGTTCCTGATGAAAGGCGTCGAGCCCCGCGTGATGATGGCGCAGATGTTCGCCAAGGCCACGGGACTCTCGAAAGGCCGCGATTCGGCGCTTCACAGCGGTGTCTCCGAGCTGGGTATTTTCGGCAACACGAGCATGCTTGGCGCCAACCTGCCGATCGCCGCCGGCCTGGCGTTGACCTTCAAGATGGAGAAGCGCGACAACGTCGTCGTGGCCTACTTCGGCGAAGGCGCGAGCAACGTCGGCGATTTTCACGAGGCCCTCAACATTGCCGGGGTGCAACGGCTGCCCGTGCTCTTCATCTGCGAGAACAACCAATACGCCTACTCGGTGCCGCTGGAGAAGAGCATGGCCATCGACGATGTCGCCGACCGGGCCGAGGGGTACGGCTTCGACGGTGTGGCGATCAACGGCAACGACGTGCTCGCGGTGTACCAGGCCACCCAGGGGGCGCTGGCCCGTGCGCGCAGCGGCGAGGGTCCGACGCTGATCGAATGCAAAACCTACCGGTGGCACGGTCACTCCGAGCACGACAAGGCCTTCTATCGCACCAACGAAGAGCTCGCGATGTGGAAGAGCCGCGATCCCATCCCGACGTTCACGACCTATCTCAAAGGCCTCAACATCCTGACCGACGATCACGTGAATGAAACCGAGACGCGCGTCAAGGCGACGATAGACGACGCTGTTGAATTTGCGATGAACTCGTCCGATCCGGATCTGAACGACGCGGTGACAGATCTCTACACGGATTAGAGAGTCTCGAGCACCAAGCACCAATCACCAGCACCAAACACCAAGAACGAAGCACAAAGCACCGGCAGACACATGGCTGATCTGACTTACATTGAAGCGATTCGAGAAGCGCTGATCGAAGAGATGCGCCGTGACACGACGGTGTTCGTGCTCGGCGAAGACGTTGGCGCCTACGGTGGCGCATTCGGCGTCACGCAGGGCATCTACGACGAATTCGGCGAGATGCGGGTGATCGACACGCCGATCTCCGAATCGGCGATCATCGGCGTGAGCATCGGCGCGGCGCTGCGCGGCTATCGTCCCGTCGCCGAAATGCAGTTCGCGGATTTCATCTCCTGCGGCTTCGACCAGATCGTCAACCAGGCCGCAACGTTGCGCTATCGATACGGCGGTCGCGTGTCGGTGCCGATCGTCGTGCGCGCACCGAGCGGCGGCAACGTCGGCGGCGGCCTCTATCACTCGCAGAATCCGGAAGCGTGGTTCATCCACCGGCCTGGCCTGAAGGTCGTCGCGCCGTCGACCGCGTACGATGCGAAGGGACTGCTCAAGGCGGCGATTCGCGACAGCGATCCGGTGATTTACTTCGAGCACAAATATCTGTATCGCCGCGCGAAGGGTCCTGTGCCTGAAGGCGACGAGGTCGTCCCCATCGGCGTCGCCGCCGTTCGGCGAGAGGGCAGCGATGCGACAGTGCTCACGTACGGCGCGATGGTCACCCCTTCGCTCGAGGCAGCCGATCGCCTGGCGAAAGAAGGGGTCGAGGTCGAGGTCATCGATCTCCGAACGCTGATGCCGTTCGATCGTGCCGCGATCTTTGCCTCAGTCGAGAAGACCAGCCGTGTGCTCATCGTCCACGAGGACGTGAAGACGCTGGGCCTCGGCGCGGAGCTGTCCGCCGTGATCATGGAAGAGCGGTTCGAGCATCTGGACGCCCCTGTCCAACGGCTGACCTATCCCGATACGCATTGCCCGTTTTCCCACGTGCTCGAGGCGGCAAACCTCCCGAGCGCGGACACGATCACCGAAGCCCTGCGACGTCTCGCCGCCTATTGATTGAAGTCCGAAGTGGGCCGACATCCAATCGGGCTCGGGAGCCGTTGAATCTCAGAACGGACCTATCGAATGACCGCAGATGTCGAACGCGCCTCGGCGGCCGCGGGCCCGTACGATAGAATTTTGCGCGACGGCGGCATGCAGACGGGCGACGGGCCGCGGGCCGATCTCGAACTCCTGCAACGTGTTGGCGCCCGGGACCCGGACGCGCTCGGTGAACTGTACGACCGCCACGCGCGCCTGCTGTTCGGGTTGATCCTTCGCATCCTCCGCAGCCGGCCGGAAGCCGAGGAAGTGCTGCAGGAGGTCTTCGTCCAGATCTGGACCAAGGTCGACGCGTACAGCCCGACCATTGGCGCCCCCTTGGCTTGGCTCGTACGCATCGCACGCAATCGCGCCATTGACCGCCTCCGAGCCAACCAGGTTCGCGACCGAACACTCCAGGCAGTGACACCTGAACCGGCGCCGCTCGACGCGAGCCGTGCCGGGGCCCAATCGGTCGAACAGCTGGCTGTCCTTCGGGCCCTTTCATCGCTCTCTCCCGAGCAGCGCGAACTCATCGAGCTCGCGTACTTCGAGGGCCTCACACATACGGAGCCGGCCGAGCGCTGTGGGTTGCCGCTCGGCACGGTGAAAACGCGGGTCCGAAACGGCCTGCTCGCGCTGCGGCGCGACCTTGGTGCCCCGGCGCAGACGCTCGAAGCTCAGGGGCGC
>Ga0111538_10003783_pt1 | contig 21105 bp, 11 predicted proteins | sample SoiMethybrSBSTD1_FD_79669 | JGI IMG/M metagenome (GOLD analysis project Ga0111538, IMG submission 79669) | Bulk soil microbial communities from a Populus tree surrounding site in Tennessee, USA - Soil MetaG P. TD hybrid SBSTD1 (version 2)... | ecosystem: Environmental > Terrestrial > Soil >... | reverse complement strand
TCTACTGCGTCGAGTCGAATGCCGTTTTGACGGTCAGCGACACAGGTGAAGGGATTTCGGAAGCGTTTCTGCCGTATGTCTTCGACCGTTTCCGCCAGGCTGAGGCGTCGATCTCGCGGAAACAGGGCGGGCTCGGATTGGGACTCGCCGTCGTTCGTCATCTGGTCGAGTTGCACGGTGGTACGATCGAAGCCGAGAGCGCAGGGTTGGGAAAAGGCTCGACGTTTACGGTCGATCTGCCGCTGGCGCAAGAGCGCAGAGATCCCGCGCGTGCCGAAGAACGACGCCGCGAGGTCGATCGGCGTCGCAGTCGCAAAGATCGGGTCAGGCTCGACGGCATTCACGTGCTGCTCGTGGAGGACGACGACGATTCGCGCAAGTTGCTCGGCACCATGCTGAAGCGTTACGGTGCGAAAGTGACGTCGACAAAGTCCGCCGCCGAGGCGCTCGATGTCTTCTCCCGTGAGGTGCCGGATCTTTTGATCAGCGACATTGGCATGCCGGATGAAGATGGTTACGAATTGATTCGCAAGTTGCGTGCGCGGCCGAACGACAAAGGCGGCGCGACGCCGGCGATCGCTTTGACGGGTTACGCCTCGCGCAAGGACCGTGAACGCGCGCTGGCCGCGGGTTATCATAAGCACATGGCAAAACCGGTCGAGCAGGCTGAGATGATTGCGGCAATCGCCAGCCTCGTTGGCCGGCCATCGACTTACACAGATTGAGGTAAAGATGAGACGAAGACTTTTCGCACTTCCCGTAATTCTCCTGCTGCTGATTCCGGTACTCGCGCAAGTCGATCCGTCGGTGTTGACCGTCGAATCGATGTTCACGTATCGCGGCAAATCGCTGGGTCCGGTGTGGTGGCAGGCAAACGGCAGCGGTTATCTCGCGCTCGAACCGTCGCCGACAAAGAAAAACTTCGTCGACCTCGTTCGTTACGACGCCGCGACCGGCGAACGTTCGGTAAAAGTCGCGGCAGAAAAACTGGTCCCGCAAGGCGCTGCGAACCCGCTGGAAGTCGAAGAGTTTTTCCTGACTGACGATGAGTCGAAGCTGCTCGTCTTTACCAACACCGCCCGCGTCTGGCGCAGCAACACTCGCGGCGACTACTGGGTGCTGGATCTCGCCAGTGGCAAGCTCAACAAACTCGGCGGCGCGGATGCGAAACCTTCGACTCTGATGTTTGCGAAGTTCTCGCCTGACGGTCAGCGCGTCGGTTACGTGCGCGAGAACAACATCTACGTCGAGAATCTTTCCGACAACAAGATCACGAAGATCACCACCGACGGTTCGCGTTACATCGTCAACGGCACGTTCGATTGGGTTTACGAAGAAGAACTGTTCTGCCGCGATGGTTTTCGCTGGAGTCCCGACAGCAAGCAGATCGCTTACTGGCAGCTCAACTCCGAAGGCGTGAAGGAGATGACGCTGATCGACAACACGTCGAATCTTTATCCGGTCACGCAAACCTTCCCTTATCCGAAAGCTGGTGAGACGAATTCCGCCGCGCGCGTAGGCGTTGTGAGTGCCAACGGCGGCGCGACGCGCTGGATGGAAGTTCCCGGCGATGCGCGCAACAACTATCTTCCGCGCATGGAGTGGGCCGCGAACTCCGAAGAAGTAGACATTCAGCAGTTGAACCGCCGGCAGGACACGAACACCGTCATGCTGGGCGATGTGCGCACCGGCAAGGTTCGCCCGATCCTCGTCGAGAAAGATGAAGCGTGGGTCGATACTGCGTGGGGCGACATCGATTGGGACAAAACCGGAATCGCGCGCGGTGACCTCGAATGGATCGACGGCGGCAAGCGTTTCCTGTGGGCCAGCGAACGCGACGGCTGGCGTCATATTTACTCCGTTTCGCGCGACGGCCGCGACGTCAAAAACATCACGCCTGGCAATTACGACGTGATCACGGTCGAACGAGTGGATGCGAAAAATGGTTACCTCTATTTCATCGCTTCACCCGACAATGCGACACAGCGTTATTTGTATCGCGTCCGAATCGACGGCTCCGCCAAAGAAGAACGTCTGACGCCGGCAACTGCGCCCGGCAGTCATTCCTACAACATCTCGCCGCGTGGCGATTTCGCGATTCATTACTACACGAGCTTCAACCGGGTCCCAGTCACGGACGTCGTTCGCATCCCTGACCACACGCTCGCGCGCACGTTGATCGAAAATCGCGAATACCAGGACCGCATCAATAAATTGAAATCGACGCCGACTGAGTTTTTCCGCGTCGATATCGGCGAAGGCGTACAGCTCGACGGCTGGATGATCAAACCGCCCGACTTCGATCCGCAGAAACGTTATCCCGTGCTGTTCTTTGTCTACGGCGAGCCATGGAGCCAGACGGTGATGGACGTTTGGCAGGGCCGCAACGCGCTGTGGCATCGGATGCTGGCGCAGCAGGGTTACATAGTCGCGAGCGTCGATAACCGCGGCACGCCATCGCCGCGTGGTCGCGCGTGGCGCAAAATCGTCTATCGCAAGATGGGCATTGTCAGCTCGGCCGATCAGGCGAACGCAGCAAAGGCGATTGCGAAGTGGCCGTTTGTCGATTCCTCGCGGATCGGCATCTGGGGCTGGAGCGGCGGTGGTTCGTCGACTTTGAATGCGATGTTTCGCTACCCGGACGTTTATCTGACCGGAATCTCGGTCGCGCCCGTGCCGGATCTTCGCTACTACGACACGATTTACCAGGAGCGTTACGGCGGTCTGCCGAAAGACCATCCCGACGAGTGGAAACAGAGTTCGCCGATTACTTTCGCGTCGCAGTTGAAGGGTAATCTGCTGCTGATTCACGGCACCGGCGACGACAACGTCCACTACCAGGGCACCGAGGCGCTGATCAATGCGTTGGTCGCGGCGAACAAACAGTTTTCGCTGATGTCGTATCCGAATCGTTCACATGGAATCTACGAAGGGCCCGGCACGCAGCTTCACTTGTTCTCGACGATGACGCGGTATCTAAACGAGAAACTGCCGCCCGGACCCGCCGTGCCGACGACCAGCGCGGCGCGGTAAACGGCTGAAGCAAAATGTTTGTCCGTTGAGTGTTGATCTGTGTTAGTCTGTTTTTGCCCTACTCATTACCTCATCAAAATAGGCAAAAACTGGCATGAATCGACTCGACGCAGGACTGCGACGACTCGTCGCGACAAATCTCATCGGTATGTTGTTCGTCGATCTGGCAGGCAAAATTCTCGACGTGGACGAGAGTTTCCTGCACACGCTCGGCTACGCGCGTTCGGAGCTCCCCGCGCGAATTCACGATCTTACGTCTCCTGAAGATCGTCGCCTGGACGACGAGGCGTTCGAGAAGTTGATGGCGTTCGGGGCCTGCGCGCCGTTCGAGAAGACGCTCGTTCGCCGCGACGGCAGTTTGATCCCGGTGCTGTTTGGCGCGGCGCTTTACGAGGAAGAGATCGCGTGTTTCGTCGTCGATCTGTCGCAGAACAAACAGGCCCAGGAAAAACTCAATCACCTCGCGTATCACGACGCGCTCACCGACCTACCCAATCAAGTGCTTTTCAAAGATCGTCTCAAACAGGCGATCGCGATGTCGCGCCGCAACGATCAGATGCAAGCGGTGTTGTTGCTCAACCTCGATCGGTTCAAGACGATCAACGATTCGCTCGGCTACACGGCAGGCGATCGACTGTTGCAGTCGGTGGCGCAGCGACTGACGAGCTGCGTCCGCGAGAGCGATACGGTGGCGCGTTTCGGCGGCGACGAGTTTGCGATTCTGTTGACGCACATCCCGCGCGCGCAGGAGGCCGCGAACGTGGCGCGCGCTGTGAAGGAAGCACTCGATCAGGCGTACCTGTTTGACGATCATGAAGTGTTTGTCGCCAGCAGCATCGGCATCGCGGTTTATCCGACGGACGGGCGCGACACGGGCGGTCTTTTGAAAAACGCGGGCGCCGCATTGGATCGCGCGAAGGTGCAGGGCGGGAACAATTATCAGTTCTACACGGCGGGCGGAACGACACAGGCTCTGAAACAACTCGTGCTCGAAAGCAATCTGCGAGGGGCGCTCGAGAGAAACGAGTTTGTCGTTCAGTATCAGCCGCAGGTCGATACGCGCAGTTTCCAGTTGGTTGGCATGGAGGCGCTGGTGCGGTGGCAGCATCCGAGTCTGGGACTGCTCTACCCGAAAGAATTCATTCCTCTGGCCGAAGACAGCGGGCTGATCATTCAACTCGGCGACTGGGTGTTGCGGACGGCGTGTACGCAAAGCATGTCGTGGCAGGATGCCGGGCTCGCGCCGATGCGGCTGTCAGTCAACTTCTCGGCGCGGCAGTTTCAACAGGCTACGTTCATCTCGTCAGTGGCGTCGATATTAAAGGACACGAACCTTGATCCGCGTTGGCTCGAGCTCGAACTGACCGAAAGCTCGATCATGAAAGATCCGGAGCTGGCGATCGAGAAGCTTCATGAGTTAAAGCTGATGGGCATCAGGGTCGCCATCGACGACTTCGGCACCGGTTATTCGTCGCTCAACTATCTGAAACGCTTCCCCATCGATACGTTGAAGATCGACCGGTCGTTCGTGTCGGACATTTGCAAAGATCCGCACGACACCGCGATCGTGCGCGCGATCATCACGTTGGGCCACGCGCTCGATCTCACCGTCGTCGCGGAGGGTGTCGAGACGCAGGAACAGCTTCAGTATCTCACTTCGCTCGACTGCGACCTGTTGCAGGGTTTTCTGTTCAGCAAGGCGCTGTCGGTCTCGGCGTTTGAGGAACTGTTAATGGAGTATCGCCAGGTTATGCCGTCTGCGCCTTCAGTTGCGTAGCCATTATCCGTGTTTATCTGTGGTTTAAGATCGCGATAATTCGCAACGGACCACCGCTCCCGCCTTTAATCTTCATCGGCAACGCAATCACGGAAAAACCTTTCGCCGGAAGCTGGTCCAGGTTGGCGACGTTTTCGAACGCCGGAATATTTTTGTCGAACAGCGTTCGGTGGCTTTCGAACAACGTCGACTGGCCGCGATCTATGCTCGCCGTGTCCAGGCCGATGGCTTTGATCGATCGGTTCTCTGTTAACCACTTCGCCGCATCCGGATGCAGTCCGGGAAAGTGAAGCTTCGAGACTGCGTCGGCGCCGCGTTCGTCTGTGCCGAGATACTTCTTGCGGTCGGGATAGAGCTTGCCGAAGCCGGTGCGCAGCAAGACGATCGTGCCGTTAGCGATGCGACCATGCTGCTTTTCATACGTCTCGAAATCGGCGACGCTCACCTGGTAATCGGGATTGCCGGCGCACTGCTTCGTTACGTCCACCACCACAGCCTGCCCGATTAACTGTTCCAGCGGAATCTCATCGGACGTGTGCCGTCCCTTCGCGAAATGCACGGGCGCATCGAGGTGCGTGCCGCCGTGTTCCGCCGCCGAGTAGCGATACGCCGAGTAGAAATAACCCTTGTCTGTGACACCTTCGAAATCAGTTTCTAGTTTGAATGGCTCGGCAGTCGGCCAGTAGACGGACGATGCGTCGAAGGCGTACGTCAGATCGACGACGCGGCCGCCGGGAATGCCGGCAGTATTATTGGCCACGTTCTGCGCCATAACGGGAGCCGCAAAAACGAGGAAGAAAAGCAGGGCCAGACACTTCATTATGGAATGCTCCTTACTGTGGTTGGCGTTCTTCAATCTGGTATAAGACTAACCACAAAGACCACAAAAGTTGAAGGAGTGCGGGAATGCAAATCGGAATGATTGGACTCGGCCGCATGGGCGCCAACATGGTGCGACGACTCCTGCGTGGCGGACACCAGTGTGTCGTTTACGATCGCAACGCCGAGGCCGTGGCGACGTTGGCCGGTGAAGGCGCGACGGGTGCGGCGTCGCTCGACGCGTTTCTCGCGAAGTTGAATCGTCCGCGGGCAGTGTGGTTGATGATTCCGGCGGCGCTCGTCGATGCGACTTTGAACGAGTTGTCTCCAAAGCTCGACGCGGACGACATTCTGATCGACGGCGGAAACTCGCATTACATCGACGACATCCGTCGCGCAGCAGAGTTGAAAACGAAGAGTCTGCATTACGTCGACGCCGGCGTGAGTGGCGGTGTTTGGGGACTCGAGCGTGGTTATTGTCAGATGATCGGAGGCGAGAACGACGTGGTCGCGAAGCTCGATCCGATCTTCAAAACGCTCGCGCCTGGAAGGAACACTGTTTCCGACACGCCGGGACGCTCCGGTGTTGCCGGCACGGCCGTGGAGGGCTATCTGCATTGTGGTCCATCGGGTGCGGGTCACTTTGTGAAGATGGTCCATAACGGGATCGAATACGGGTTGATGGCTGCGTACGCCGAGGGGTTGAACGTGTTGCACCACGCGAACGTCGGGAAGCTGGACCATGCCGCTGACGCGGAAACCACGCCGCTGCGCTATCCGGAGCATTATCAATACGATTTCAATCTCGCGGATGTCGCCGAAGTCTGGCGGCGTGGCAGTGTGATTGCCTCGTGGTTATTGGATCTGACAGCGATTGCCTTGTTGGAGAATCCGAGTCTGGAAGGGTTTTCGGGACGCGTGTCAGATTCTGGTGAAGGACGCTGGACGATCAACGCGGCGATCGAGGAAGGCGCTCCTGTTCCCGTGTTGAGCACTGCATTGTTCGCGCGGTTCTCGTCACGCGGCGAAGCGGATTTCGCGAACAAAGTTTTGTCTGCCATGCGAAAACAGTTCGGCGGACACGCCGAGAAGAGTCACAAGTAGGATTTAGTGATGTCAGCAATAATCATCGAACCTGATCCCGGTCAGATGGAGCAGCCCTCGCTGCCGCAGGCAGATCCGTGCGTCGTCGTGATTTTTGGCGCGACCGGCGATCTGACGAAACGAAAACTGATGCCGGCTTTGTTCGATCTGTGCCGTCTGGGTTGTCTCGAACAGGTTCGCATCATGGGCATCGGCCGACAACCGATGTCTGAAGACGAGTATCGCAACCTCGTGCACGAAGCACTCACGAAGTCAGAAGAGGCAGACAAACTGGACGAAAGAGTTTGGCAAGACTTTGCGCGGCGCGTCTCATACACCGCCGGCGAGCTCGAAGATGAGCGAACGTTCCAAACGATCACGACGCGTCTCGAAGAGCTCGCTGCCAGCGGCGCGAGTAAGAACCGGATCCTCTATCTCGCGACGCCGCCGTCGCTGTTCGACGAGATTGTTAATGGTCTCGGCAAGGCGGGACTCGCCAGCGAAGACGGCTGCTGGAGCCGCATCGTCGTCGAGAAGCCGTTCGGCGAAGACCTGGATTCAGCCCGCGCGTTGAACGCTACGATCTTGCAGGTGTTTCAGGAGCAGCAGATCTATCGCATCGATCACTACCTCGGCAAAGACACCGTCCAAAACATACTCGTCTTTCGCTTTGGCAACACGATGTTCGAACCGGTCTGGAATCGTAACTACGTCGACTACGTCGAGATCACTGCGGCTGAAACGGGTGGTGTCGGTACGCGTGCGGGTTACTACGAAGAGGCGGGCGCGCTGCGCGACATGGTGGCGAATCATCTGTTGCAGTTGTTGACGCTGACGGCGATGGAGCCGCCGGTTGCGTTCGACGCTGATTCGGTAAGAGAAGAGAAGGTGCAGGTGCTGCGATCGATCCGGCGTATGGCGCCGGAGCAGGTCGCGGAGCGAACGGTGCGCGGGCAGTATGGACCAGGAGAGATCGACGGCGAACGCGTGGTTGGTTACCGCGAAGAGGAGGGTGTGAAGAGCGATTCGATAACTGAGACGTATGCAGCGGTCGAGTTTCGTGTTTCAAACTGGCGCTGGTCGGGTGTGCCGTTTTATGTGCGGACCGGCAAACATCTCGGTCGCAACCTGACGGAGATCGCGGTGCATTTCAAACCGACGCCGCAGGCGTTGTTTGCGCGTACGCCGCGCGAAGAGATCGATCCGAATATCGTCGCCTTGCGTATTCAGCCGAACGAAGGGATCACCGTGACGTTTGGCGCGAAGCGGCCTGGGTTTGAAATGCGCACAAGTACCGTGCATATGGATTTTTGTTACAAGCGCGAGTTTGGGATGGAGTCGCCGGCGGCGTACGAGATGTTGTTGCTTGACGTGATGCGCGGGGACGCGACGCTTTTCATTCGTGCCGATGAAGCGGAGGCGCAGTGGCGACTGATCACGCCGATCATCGAAGCCTGGGCCCAACAACAACCGCCTGATTTTCCAAACTATGCCGCCGGCTCCGATGGACCAGCCGCCGCCGACGAGCTGCTGGCACGCAATGGTCATCGCTGGCGTCGCTTACACGAGAGCGTGGCGGGTTGTGACTAGTTTTTTAAAAGGGACTTCGCGCTAATGACCGTCGACTTGCGCGGCGCGGTTGGCGAGGCTCGCGACGACCGTTGCCAACTCGACCCGATCGACAGGCTTCGCGAGATGTAATTGGTAACCTTCGGAAATCGCGCGCACCCGATCTTCAGTCCGCGCATACGCAGTCAACGCCAGCGCGGGCGTCTGACCGCCTCGTTCCTTCGGCAACGCGCGAACTTTCCTGATCAAACCGTAACCATCCTCGACCGGCATACCAATATCGGCAACGAGCACGTCCGGCCGCCATCGTTCGATCGATTCAAGCCCCTCCCACGCGGATCCCGCCGCATGCACTTCAGCACCGCAACGCTCGAGCATCGCAGTCAGCAACGCGCGCGCATCGAGCTCGTCGTCGACGATCAGCACGCGCAATCCGTTCAACGACAAATGTCGATCGCGCGAAGCATTCGCGATCACCGCGGTCGCAAGCGGCGTCACGACGTGATGCTCGGCCGAAACCATCAACGGCAAACGCACGGTGAACTTCGATCCCTGATTGTCACCCGCGCTCTCCGCGCGTGCAGTCCCACCGTGCAATTCCACGAGATGTCTGACGATCGCGAGCCCCAACCCGAGTCCGCCATAGTTGCGCGTCGTCGAACCATCCGCCTGTCGAAAACGATCGAACACATGAGGCAGAAACTCGTTATCGATGCCGACGCCCGTGTCCCTCACCACAATCTCAACATGCGAATTGATGCGTTGCAGAATCACACTGACAGAGCCGCCGCTCGGCGTGAACTTCACGCCATTCGACAACAGGTTCCAGACGATCTGCTGCAAACGCTCCTGATCGCCAAAGACATCGCCCACTTCTTCGTCAAGTATCACCTGAAGCCGGACGCCCTTCGCTTCCGCGGTCGGACGAATACTCTCCGCCGCCGCTTCGATCACCGATTGCAGATCGCAGGCAACGAACTCGAGCCGCAGCTTTCCGGTGATGATGCGCGACACTTCGAGCAGGTCGTTGATCAACTGGCACTGCGAATTGGCGTTGCGTGCGATCGTTTCGATCGCCTGCCGCCGTTTCTCCGGTTCGACTTCGTCGTGCAGCAGCAGATCGGACCATCCCATGATCGCGGTGAGCGGCGTGCGCAGCTCGTGTGAGAGCGTCGAGAGAAACTCGTCTTTCACGCGGTTCGCCGCTTCGGCTTCGAGCCGCGCTTCTTTTTCACGCTTCAAGGCCTGGCGGCGCTCGGTCGCATCGTGGGCCATGCCGCGAACGATCGGCGTTTCAACTCCTTCGGTGCGCAGCGTGTTGTAGTACTCCCACAGTCGCACCTCACCCGTGCTGGTGCGCACCTTCATCACGCCGCGCGCAGAACCTTCGTTTTTGACTGTGCGAAGGTACTCGTCGAATTCTTCACGATACTCAGGCAGTAGACCGTCGCGAATGTTGATCCCGATGAGTGATTCCTGCGGATAACCCAACGCACGCGCTGCCCACGGATTGACCGAAATCACGCGCCCGTCCAGATCGTGTGTGCAGATCAGCTCGTGACTGTTGTCGACCAGATCGCGATACCGATCTTCACTGAAGCGCAGCGCATCGCCGGCCTTCTTGCGTTCGGTGATGTCGTTGGCCAGGACGAACTCCGCTGCACGGCCCGCGAAGTTCACGCGGTTCGAAGTGATCTCGACATTGATTACAGCGCCGTCTTTCTTTCGATGCCTCCACTCACCAGCCTGATCGAGTTCGGGATTGCCAGCGGCGATGTACTCGTGAAGCAAAGCGACGTCGTCCTCGGGACGAATGTCCATGATCGTCATGTCGAGGAACTCAGCTCGCGAGTAGCCATAGTGCTGGATTGCGGCGTCGTTCACCGCGAGAAAGCGCAGCGTGGAGAGATCGTAGACCCACATTGGTTGCGGGTTCGACTCGAACAGCAACCGGTATTGCATCTCCGACTTGCGCAGCGCTTCTTCAATGCGTCGCGCGACGGTGACGTCGAGCACCAGCGAGAGCACGGAGATCAACTTGCCCGCATCGTCATAGAGCGCCGAGTTGTACCACTCGCAATGAAGGATCGAACCGAGCTTCGTGAAGTTGCGATTGCGCGAGATATTGTGACGTTCTTGTCCGTGCTCCTGCTGACGGCCCAACCGGTTCACGGCTTCGAGATCGTCAGGTACGACAAACTGCCAATCGTTGAAATGCTTGCCGAGCACTTCGTCGGAGGCCCAGCCGAACAGTCTTTGCGCGGCAGGCGACCACCGCAGCACTTTGAACTCGTTGTCCCACTCAATCACCGCGAGCGGAGTGTTCTCGACGTGAAATGCAAGACGCTTGTGATCGTCGAGAGCGGTTGCTTCGAGAAGTTTGCGGTCCGTGATGTCGCGGATGATCGCAACGCCGCCAATCACCTCGCCATGTTCGTCGTGACGCGGCGAGTAGTAACCCTCGAAGAAACCCTGGCGGCCACTCTGCGGAATGACGTACGCACGGTTCTCCGCGACGACGCTGCGGCCCGCCAATGCTTCGCGATAGAAATGGTCTTCACCGGTTTGGGTGAGGCAGTCGAAGAGATCGAACGCACACTTTCCGAGCACGTCCTCGCGTTTGACGCCGGAAATGCGTTCCATCGCACGGTTCCACGTCGTGTACCGGAACTCGCGGTCGAAAGCGATGATGCCATCGACGTTGGCTTCTAGCAGGCACTTGAGGAACAGATCGGGTTCTTTTACTTCGTCCGGCATGGGGGCCCCTGAGACAATTACCGCACCATTTTGCTGATTTGCCGCAATTGTGTAAACCTCTGCTCATGCCTTTCCAGCAAACACCCCCGAAACTCGGCAATCAATACGAAGACGATCCCGTGCTGCGTTCGTATCTCGCGCGCGTGCTGCCGGGCGAGATGTTGCGCGAGATTGAAGGTTCGCTGGCGGAACTTGGGCGACTTGCGGGTGGCGAGCTTTACGAGTTGCAACTGGCTGATCGTTTGAACGAACCGCGGTTGATTCAGTGGGACGCGTGGGGAAATCGCATCGACAAGATCGAGTTGACGTCGTTGTGGCGTATTGCGGAGCGAATCGCCGTCGAGCATGGCATTGTCGCGACGGCTTACGAGCAGAAGCATGGCAGTTTGTCTCGCGTGCATCAGTGCGCACTGGCGTATCTGTTTACACCGTCAACCGACATTTACAGTTGTCCGTTGGCGATGACGGACGGCGCGGCGCGTACGCTACTCGGTTCCGGCAACCAGACTTTGATCGATCGCGCAGTGCCGCATTTGATCACGCGCGATGCGGATCAGTTTTGGACCGCCGGACAGTGGATGACTGAGCTAACCGGTGGTTCGGACGTCGGTCTGTCGGAAACCATCGCGCGGCAAGATGATGAGGGCGGTTATCGACTCTACGGTCGCAAGTGGTTCACGTCGGCGATCAATTCACAGATGGCGCTGACACTTGCGCGACCGGAAGGTAATCCATCAGGCGGACGAGGACTCGCGCTGTTCTACGTCGAAACAAGAGACGAAGACGGGCGCCCGCGTAACATCGAAGTCAATCGTTTAAAAGACAAACTCGGCACACGGAAGGTTCCTACGGCGGAGCTAACGTTGACCGGAACGCCCGCGCAACTGGTGAAGGGAACGACGGACGGCGTGCGCAATATCGCACCGCTACTGAACATCACTCGTCTGTGGAACGGAATCAGCGCCGTTTCGCTGATGCGTCGTGGTGTCGCGCTCGCTTCCGACTACGCTCGCAAGCGCGTCGCGTTTGGTGCGACGTTGTCGGAGAAGCCATTGCATCTCGACACGCTCGCGGGTCTCGAAGCAGAAGCCGAAGCTGCGTTTCATCTCGCGTTCTACGTGGCGGAGCTGACGGGTCGAAGTGAGACTGGCGAGATCAGTGAAGATGACGCGGCGCTGCTGCGCTTGCTGACGCCGATCATGAAACTCACGACCGGGAAACAAGCGGTGGCCGTCGCGAGCGAAGTGCTCGAGTCGTTCGGCGGCGCGGGTTACGTCGAAGATACAGGCCTGCCGGTCTTGTTGCGTGACAGTCAGGTGTTGCCGATCTGGGAAGGCACGACGAACGTGCTCGCGCTCGACACGCTCCGCGCGTTGAATGACGACTCGTTTCGCGCTTATGATTCGGCCGTAACGAAGCTCTCCGGAGCTGTCCCTTCCGCGCTTGCTCATGCCAGAAATTGGTATTCACGGATTTCGGATACATCCGTGTTCGAAGCCGGCGCCCGTCGTTTTGCGCTGACACTCGGCCGGACAATGGAGCTGGCACTCTTGATCAATCATGCAAAAGCGACTCAGGATTCGGTCACGATTTCCAATGCGCGTCGCTTTGCGGCATCAGGCGTCGACCTGATACTCGACCCCGAAGAAAGGACCATGTTATGACCCGCGCCAGGCACCTATCCTTGCTTATCGTTACGATCTTTCTGCTGCTAACGCCGGTTGCTGCTCAGAAGCCAGTCAAGGAGTACACGATCGAGCAGTTCATGAACACCACGCGCCTCGGCGGTAGTTCGTTCTCACCCGACGAAAAGATGATCCTATTTCATAGCAACCAGAGCGGCATCTTCAATGTCTACACGATTCCGATCTCGGGACTCGCGCTGGCGAATCTGACCAACTCGACGAAAGAGAGCACTTTCTCCGTCTCGTATTTTCCGACGGACAATCGCTTCCTTTACACCTACGATCGCGGTGGTAACGAGAACAGTCACCTCTACCTGCGGGAGGTGAACGGCACCGAACGCGATCTGACGCCTGGCGAGAAAACGAAAGCGAACTTCGCCGGCTGGAGCCAGGATCGGAAGTCGTTCTTTTTCAGCACCAACGAACGCGACGCGCGCTTCTTCGATCTCTACGAAATGCCGATCGACACGTTGAAGGCCACGATGATCTACAAAGATGAAACCGGCCTCGAGTTCGCCGACATCTCCTACGACAAGAAGTTCATCGCGTTTCAGAAGAACGGCGGGTCAACGGCTGATTCGGACGTTTTTCTTTACAACGCCGCGACGAAAGAGATGAAGAACCTCACCCAGCACACCGGCGACGTCGCGAACAATCCGCAGACCTTCGACGTCGATTCCAAATATCTCTACTACCTCACCGACGCCGGCAGCGAGTATGCGTACGTCGCTCGTTACGATCTCAACACCGGCAAGGTGGAAACAGTCGAGAAGGCGCCGTGGGACATTTCCTACACCTATTTCTCGCGCAACGGAAAGTATCGCGTCACGGCGATCAATGAAGACGCGCGCACGAAGATCAAGATCTACGATCAGGCGACCGGCAAGCCCGTTGCTTTACCGCAACTGCCGAACGGCGTGATCACCGGTCTCACCATATCGCCGAGCGAGAAGTTGATGGCGTTTTATTTGAACGGCGATCGCAGCCCGAGCAATCTCTACGTCTACGACTTCGCGACCAGGAAGGCGACGAAGTTGCTGGAAAGCCTCAATCCCGAGATCAACGCCGACGATCTCGTCGAATCGCAGGTCGTTCGGTACAAGTCGTTTGATGGAATGGAGATTCCCTCGATCCTGTACAAACCGAAGAACGCGAGCGCGCAACAGAAAGCGCCGGCGTTGTTGTTGATTCACGGTGGACCAGGAGGACAAACGCGGGTCGGTTACAACCCGCTGACGCAGTATCTCGTCAATCACGGTTACGTTGTGCTCGGCGTCAACAACCGGGGGTCGAGTGGTTACGGCAAGACGTTCTTCACGGCTGACGATGGCAAGCACGGACGCGAACCGCTTTGGGATTGCGTCGAGGCGAAGAAGTATCTCGCGACGCTCGGCTACGTCGACGAGAAGAAGATCGGCATTGCCGGCGGATCGTACGGCGGTTACATGGTGCTAGCCGCGCTCGCGTTCAAGCCTGAAGAGTTTGCGGTCGGCGTGGATCTGTTTGGCGTGTCAAATTGGGTGCGGACGTTGCAGTCGATCCCGCCGTACTGGGAATCGTTCCGCAAGTCGCTGTACAAGGAGATTGGCAATCCGCAAACGGACCTCGAGAATCTGCGCGCCGTGTCGCCGCTGTTTCACGCCGACAAGATCGTCAGGCCGTTGATCGTGTTGCAGGGCGCAAACGATCCGCGCGTCATCAAACCTGAGTCAGACGAGATCGTCGATAACATCAAGAAACGTAACGGCGTCGTCGAGTATGTGTTGTTCGACAACGAAGGCCACGGATTCACGAAGAAGGCGAACGAGATCCGCGCGTACAAAGCGATACTCGATTTTTGTGATCGCTACTTGAAGAACGGCGGCGCAGTCAGCACTCGAAATTAGCGCGTTGTTTTCGATTTGAAGGGTGCAAAGACGCAGAGAGCCTGACACACACCACCGTGTTCTCTGCGCCTTTGCATGGCGGGGGACTACTCAATTCCGTTGATCGCCGCCTCCCCGGTGAAACATATCTTTGGACCACACACATCACGAAGAAGCTGGCGGGATCGGGTCTAAATGGAGGGATGCTCGATTGTGGTCCTGGCTGGACCATTGTTGGTTGCGAAAGTCTAGCGTCTCTCGAACAATCGTGTGACAGCAGTTACGCAGAAAGAACCGATCTCAGTCGAGCTGCTTCGGCCGTGAATCGGGGAGACTGGCAGTCGGCAACCAGCGCTTCGTACGCGGTTAACTTGTCGCGCGCTTCGTCACGTTTGCCCTGGGCCAGCAGGACGTCCATGTGCAGTGGCCCAAGCCACAGCCGGCTCACGCGCGATTCAGTCGGCGATACCAGGTCATCAGCTTGTTGGCAGATGCGTTCTGCTTCGTCCCATTCGTTGCGGTGACGATGAACCTCGGCCAGGCAGCGAAGCGTGTCGAAATGCGTGTAAAGCAATTTTGGCGAGGAGCGTTGGAGACTGTCGCTAACGGTTTTCAGTGCTTCGTCATGACGACCAAGTTTTGCTTGCACGACCGCGAGGTTCGACCGTAACAACATCAACACGCGGTTTTCGCCAATCGCTTCGCCGAGGGCTATTCCTGAAAGAAACTCTTCTTCGGCGCGTTCGGTCTCGCCCAAAAAATTAGAGCACTGCGCGACGACGAGCTGCGCCCACGCACGCCGTTCCCGCGAATGAAGTCGCTCGGCAATCTCGATCTCTCGGGCCGCGTATTCGAGCCCCTCTTTAAACGTGCCGGAGTGAATGGCGTTCTCGCCGAGAAACTCGTAACCCGCTGCTTCGGCGTACAAAACCTTGTGTCGCTCGCCAAACTCGACAGCACGCCGGGCCCAACGATTGGATTCGACGTAAAGCCCGTAGTGTTGATAGGCACCGGCCATGTAAGCGTAAGTCTGCGAAATGATCGGCGCGGCGAACGTGCAGACGTCGTTGTTCTCGACAGTCGGCGCCACCAGTTCCGTGGCGCGCAGCAGGATCTCGATCGCTTTCTTGTGCCGGCCGGCGAGGTGATGAAAACGCGCTTGCGTGGACAGGGCATTTGCCGTCTCGATCGGATCGGTGGCGGGATTGAGCACTTTCAACGCCTCGCGCAAGTGCTCGAGACCGCGCTCGTCGCCCGTGGTGACGAGAGAAGCCGCGACCTGGCATTGCAGTCGCACGCGCGTCGTTTGATCGGTTGCAAGATCGAGAGCGCGTTGAAAATGTTCGCCGGCGAGGACCGTTTCGCCGTGAAGCATGTAAACCTCGCCGATCGCTTCATCCTGCTCGCGTTGTTCGGCTACGAGGCCCAGCGCTTCCGCGCAGTCTCGCGCGCGACCGTACGCCGCAATCGCTTCGTCAAACGCAAACACGCGCTGCGCTTCGGCGGCTGCTTGTTTCGCGTAGTGCAACCCGCGTTCGTGATCGCCGGCCTGAATGTAGTGATGGGCCAGCTTCTCGACCGTGCAGATGAACTTGTCGCGGTTTCGTTCGATGCCTTCCGCGACATGACGATGCAGACGTCGACGACGAATCGGGTTGATCTCCTCGTACAAGACTTCGCGGATCTTGTCGTGAGTGAAACTGAATGAATCGTCCGACGTGGCGGCGATCAGTTGCGCGCCAGTCGCTTCGTCGAGCGCATCGAGCAGTGTGTCTTCGCTTTGTTCGGTTGCGGCTGTCAACTCGTCGAACGTGAAAACCTTGCCGAGAATCGCGCCGAGACGGAGCAGTTCGTTGCATTCCTGACTCACGCGATCGAGACGATGTCCGATCGCCTCCTTCACGCTCTGTGGGATCAGCAACTCGTCCATGTCGCAGCGTTTCCAGCGTCCGCTTTCACGGCGCACTGAACCGCGCTCGATCAGCGCTTTCAAAACTTCCTCGACGAAAAACGGATTGCCTTCAGTTTCGCGATGCACGGCGACGGCGAATTCGCCGCTGACATTCTCGCCAAGCAGCGCGCTGAGTTGATCGCCGGTTTCGTTGGTGTTGAAGCGTCGCAGGACGATGCGCGTGATCAGGCGTTCGCGGTTCCAGTCGACCAAAGACTTTGCAAGCGGATGAGCGCGATCGAGTTCGGTCTCGCGATAAGCGCCGACGATCAGTACGCGCTCGTTGCGAAGTTGGCGCAGCAGGTGGCCCAACAACCAGAGCGTGCCGCGATCGGCCCAATGCAGGTCGTCGGCGTAAACCAACAACGATTGCCGGCGCGCGATGTTGGAAAACACCTGGGCCACCGCGTCAAAGAACAGTAGACGTTCTTCGTGCGGCGGCAGTGGCGGATGATCCGGGAATGGGCCAAGACGCGTTTCGATCTCGGGAGCGAGTTTGGCGATTTGCGGTGCAGTATCGCCGAGCGTCTCGCGCAGCTTGTCGTCGTTCTGTTCTTCCCGGACCCAGCGACGAAACGCTTCGACGAACGGGAGGTAAGGCGTCGTCGCTTCGTATTCGTAACAACCGCCGGTCAGCACGAGCGCACCGTCAACCGCCGCTTGAATCGTGATCTCGCGAGCGAGACGCGTCTTGCCCGCGCCTGGTTCGCCGCTCAGCAACACGGCGTGACCGCGGCCTTCGCGAGCGCGATGCCACAGTTCGCGTGCTTCGGCGAGTTCGGTGGACCTGCCGACAAGCCGTCCACGCGAGAGGGCGTCGAGAATCGCTACCGTCGACGCGGCATCGCTCGACGCGAGCTCGTCGTGACCGTTCTGAAGACTCTCGATCAAGGCAGCGCGCGTTTCCGCGGCGGTGCTGAAGCGTTGCGCCGGATCCTTCGCGAGCAGCCGGACGATGATCGCTTCGAGTGCGCGCGGCAGATCGGGACGCAGCACGCGCGGCGGCACAACCGGCGCGTGAACGTGTTGCGACACCACCGTCAATGGATCGTCGCCGGTGAAAGGCACGCGTCCGGTGGTGAGCTCGTAAAGCAGCACTCCGAGCGCGTACAGATCGGAGCGGCCGTCGACCGGTTGGCCCAACGCTTGTTCGGGCGCCATGTAAGCAGCCGTGCCGACGATCACGCCTGCACGCGAGATGCGCGCGGCGTCGGCCGGCAACGCCAGGCCGAGATCGGCGAGCTTCACGTTGCTCGCCTGGCTAGTTCCCGAGAGCAGAACGTTGTCGGGTTTCAGATCGCGATGGACGATGCTGGCGGCGTGCGCGTGTTCGAGCGCCGCGCAGATCTGCACCGCGATCTCGACGACGCGGGAAAGTTCTGTTGGTCGAGCTTGCGAGAGACGTGGACCCGCAACCAGCTCCATCACGAGAAACGGCAGTCCGGCTGCTTCGCCGACGTCGTGAATCGTGACGATGTGCGGATGATTCAACGCTGCCGCTGCGCGCGCTTCGCGAATCAGACGTTCGCGGCCGTCGGTGGTGTGGCCCGTCGCGGAAAGTACCTTGACGGCGACTTCGCGTTGGAGCTCGAGATCCGTGGCGCGATAGACGGTGCCCATGCCGCCGCGGCCGAGCTCGCTATCGAGCCGGTAACGATCGCGCAGGATCGTGCCGAGCGACGGCACGCTGGCGCGCAGCTCTTCCGGGAGAATCTGGGTCTGTTGGGAATCGGGCATGTGTAAAGGATCTCAAATCTGAAATCACAGATCAAAGATCACGGCGCGAAGGTGTAGGTGATTGTGCCTTCGGTTTCGCGGGGACGAGCTTTATCGGCTGAGAAAGTGGATTGCGTCGCGGCTTCGGTGGCTGCGTTGCGCAGGGCCTGGTTGCCGCCTTCGGCTCGCGCCCAGTAGACCTTTCCGGCTTTGTCGAGCTTGACATGCACGCTGACTGTTTTCGAAACCTCGTTCGCTCTCGAGAGCGGATCGCCGTCGAACACGGGACATTGAGCGGCGGACAACGTCAATGCTCTTCCGGCGAGATCGCCCCCGGCGACGGGTGCGCCTTTCAGGTAGCTTCGCGGTTGTTGCTGTGCGGTGGCGGCGGAGTCGGGGATGATCACGCGCGAGAGTTGCGACGTGATCATATAGCCGGTGAAAGCAGCGACGCTGACGGTTGCGAGCACCAGCATCCACAGCAGCGGTGAACTGGTGATCGCGCTCGTTGCTGACGGTCGTGGTTCGAAGATCGCTTCGTCGGCGTCGACGAGTCGGACGAAGTGATGAGCGCAGTAGGCGACCAGTTCGCTGTTGTAGATCGCGTTGCACTTCGGACAGCGCTTGCGTGTTGGTGATGATGGGGGAGCAACTGCTGCCGGTTCGGGTTTTGGTACAGGCTCGGGTTTGGGTTTGGGCGCTACGAGTACCGGTTCGGGTTCGGGTTTGGATGGTGGTGGCGGCGGTGGTTTAGGCGGCGGTGCCGGTTCGGGCTGAACTACGGGTTGAACTTTTTGTGCGGCTTGTTCCTGAATTCGCTGCTTGACGCCGGCGAGCCACTTGCGACTCTTTTCATCCGTGTCGATCGGTGTTTCAGCCGGAGGTTCTTCAACACGGATTTGACGGATGGGTTCGGCAGGCGACGCGTTACTGCCGAATAGTTCGAGCGACAGCCCGCGCCGTTGCGCCCACTCGACTGCGTCGAGTCCCAGGTTGTCGCGCAGATGTGGATTGGCGCCGGATTTGACCAGCAGTCGCACGAGTTCTGTGTGACCGAAGATCACGGCGAGGATCAGCGCCGTCTGTCCGCCGTTGTTTCGTTCGTTGACGTCCGCGCCCGTAGCAAGTGCTGCCTTAACGGCGTTCGCGTCCCCCGAAGTTACCGCCTGGGTCAAAGGTACAGCCGAACTCATTACGGCGGCATTATATCCGTTCTTTCAGTGTTAAGGCTGCAACAACGGTGGTGGAACGAATCCCGGAACGAACCCGAGCGCCGCCGGGAACGCTGCCGCCGTCGGCCGCACGCCCGTGCGCACCCACGCATCGATGGCGCCGACGCCCGTCAGAATTTGCGGTCCGGTTAGCGCGCAGTGGCCGATGCCGGTGGTGTACGTCTGAAACAGCAATTCCTCTTTGCTCTGCGCGTCGATCAACTCAGCGTAAGCGTTTTCGTTCGTCACCGTCACCAGCGGATCGACGATCGTGTGCATCGTCAGCACGGGATTGCGAATCTTCCCGTTGTAGTCGGTGTTGTGGCGCACGTAGTTACGCGCCGACGTATCCGCCTGAATGTCGCGACGCGCGTTCATCGCCGCCAGCCAGCCGTCGATCACCGCGCCCGGCACCCCGAGTCCCATCAGGTAAGCCCGTTCGGCGGCGCTGAGACTGTAACTCTGATCGAGATTCTGCACGTATGGACCACCGGCGCGTCGCTGCAACTCCGCTCGGGCTTCAGTCAGGAAAAACATATCCGTGAGTACCCAACCGGGGAAGAATTGAGGCGGCGGTGGCGGCGTAATGCCGCGCCCTGGCGTTCCCGATACGAGTCGAATGAATTCAAACTTCGGAAAGTTCGCGATGTTACTGATCTCCGGAACGAGCTTGGCGGCAACTTCCGTCTCGAAATCAAGATCGTTTCTGACTTCGCCGGCAGTGCCCCACGAAGGCGGAACTCCGAACACGACGTCATATGCGAGATAAAGCGAGAGTCCGTTGTCCCAGATGCGCGTCGCGCCCGCTCCGACCGCGCATAGACAGAGCGCGCCGTCGAAGATGCCGTTGAACTGTTCCATGCTCTTCAACGCCGCCACTGTTCCGACTGATGCGGCCCAGAAGATTGTGCGATCGGGTTTGGCGATCTCGCCGCGGAAGAACACGGCGAGGTCCTTCGCGTCGAGGATCGCGTCGCCGATGGCCCAGCCGTTGTCTTTGAACGCGGTGCCTGCGAGTGCGAAACCCTGGGCGAGGAGCGGTGCTTCGAGAGCGGCGCTGGGTGCGATGTCGGCGTTGCGATTGTCGATCTCGCCGGGGTGATCAGCTTTGTCGCGATAGCCGTGGGCGAAAACGAGCAGCGTTCCGTTCCAGTTTGCCGGGACGCGAATGCGATAAGGCGCACCGTGAAGCTCGCCGGCGACGTCGAGTGGGCCGACAGAAGCGTTCACCCGTGTAACGGGCGCAGCCGGAATGAGGGTGAGCAGCAACCCGACGACGGCGACAGCGAAAAGGATCCGCGCAGTGGTTTTCATATTTGAAGCTTCCTTTGTTGGTGGATGTCAGGGGGAGGCAGACTATCACGCCAACCTTGAGGCGGCAAGGTTTTGGTGACAACGCGAATTCGTATGTCTGTTACTTGTTTACGATTGCTTTCACGCGGCCGGGTTTAAGCAGTGTGACGATGCCGTTCTTCCGATACCACACGCCATCGCGAGTGCGCCAAACTTCGTCGGCCTCGATCTTGCCGCCGCTGGTCAGCAGGATGACGGGCGTGCCGCCGCGTCTCGTCCCGATGCCGGGTCCACTGGTTGAGACCGGATTGAGGCTGGTGGTCGTGTGTGAAGTGGCGACGCGCGC
>Ga0111538_10003780_pt1 | contig 21110 bp, 15 predicted proteins | sample SoiMethybrSBSTD1_FD_79669 | JGI IMG/M metagenome (GOLD analysis project Ga0111538, IMG submission 79669) | Bulk soil microbial communities from a Populus tree surrounding site in Tennessee, USA - Soil MetaG P. TD hybrid SBSTD1 (version 2)... | ecosystem: Environmental > Terrestrial > Soil >... | reverse complement strand
TCCGTTTCTCGATCTTCAACATTCAGGACTCGATGGAGTACTTTGTCGAGTCGAACAGCGTTCGTTCGGATGTGTTCAAACTGAACGTCGTCGACCTGCCTTACGTCAAACAACTCGACGTGACGCTCAATTTCCCTGCCTTCACGAACCTGCCGACAAAGACGATTGAAGACGGCGGCGACATCGCGGCGTTGAAAGGAACGACGGCGACAATTGCGGCGAAACTCACGGGCAAAGTGCGCGCAGCACGCATCGTCTACGCCGACGGCAAGAAGGTAGAGATGAAACAGCAGGACGGTAATTTTGTCGGCGAGCTTACTGTCACCAGCGACACGAGTTACTACATCGAGCTGGTCAGCACCGACGGCGAAGCGTATCGCGGTTCGAACGAGTACGACGTGTCTGTGCTCGTCGATCAACCGCCGACGATCTCGTTCGACAAACCCGGCCGCGACAAGAAGGCAACGAACCTTGAAGAAGTGTTCACGCAGGCGCGCGCCGAAGACGATTACGGCGTCGTTTCGATGGACCTGCATTTCTCCGTCAACGGCGGCGAGGAAAAGAAGGTCAATCTTCAACAACTGAGTCGCGACTCGGCGCGCTCACTCAGCGGCGCCTACACGTTTTTCCTCGAGGAATACGGTCTCAAACCAGGCGACTTCATTTCGTATTACGCGAAGGCCCGCGACGCCAGCAACGAATCCACCAGCGACATTTACTTCATCGAAGTAAAGCCCTTTGAGATGGAGTACAAGCAGGCGCAGCAGCAAGGCGGTGGCGGCGGTGGCGGCGGCGGTGACCAGGACCAGAACGCGCTCTCGCGCCGGCAGAAAGATCTGATCGCGGCCACGCATAAATTGATTCGCGAAGGCGACAAATACACGGAGCAGGAGCGTAAGGACGATTACGAAACGGTCGCTGCCGGTCAGGAAAAACTGCGCACCGACACGCTCGAGTTTATCGATCGAATGGGCCGTCGCCTGGGTGGCACTGACGGGCAGAAACAGGTCGCCGAGATGGCCGAGCACCTGCGCCAGGCGGCGAAAGAGATGGAAGGCGCGCCGCCGCCGCTGCGAAAACAAACCGGCAAAGACGCGCTGCCTCCCGAACAGCGAGCGCTGCAACGACTGCTTGCCGCCGACGCGATCTTCCGCGAAGTGCAGGTCGCTTTCGGCAATCAGAGCGGCAACGGGGGCAGCGGTAGTCAACGCGAGCAACAGGAACTCGCCGGTCTCTTCGAGCTCGAGCTCGACAAGATGAAGAACCAGTACGAGACCGTGCAGCGCCAACAACAACAGCAAGCGGAACAGCAGAAGAGCCAAGCCGAACAGCGTTTGGAAGAGCTTGCTCGGCGGCAGCAAGCCGCACTCGAGGAGCAGCGCCGGCGTCAGCAACAGATGCAAGGCGGAGGATCGGGCGGCAGCCAGCGCCAGCAGCAGGAGATGATCGAAGAAACGCGCAAAGCCGCGCGTGAGCTCGAACGTCTCTCACGCGAGCGTCGCGATCAGCAGATGCAGCAGTTGGCCCAGCAGCTCAATCAAACAGCCGACGAGCTACAAAAGGCGCAGGCGTCGTCGCGCAGTAATCCTAACGAGTCGATCGCGCAGAACGAACGCGCGCTCGATCGTTTACAGCAGGCGCAACAGCGTTTGCAACAGATGAGTGGCGCGAGCGGACAGCAACGCGGCGGGCAAACGGGTTCAGCCGGACGGCAACAGCAGATCTCCGATTTGCGACAACGCGCTGCGCAAGCGGCTTCTCGTCAGCGCGAGATCGCGAAGGACATGGAAAATCTTTCGCGTCGTGGCGGTCAGAACGCGCAAGACGAGAACTCTCGCAAAGCGCGGGAGCAATTGGGTGAACGGAAGGACACGTTGGCGGACTCAGTTGCGAGCTTGCAACAGGACATCGAACAGTCGGCGCGTGCGATGGGCCAGGGCAATCAGGGCCAACAGCGTACCGCGCGGCAGTTGCGAGAGGCAGCGGATTCGCTGGCGCGTGATCGCGTCGCCGAACGTATTCGCGAAAGCAAGCGCTCGTTGAACGGGGGGAAACAAGGGCAGCAGCAAGGGCAAGCGGGCCAGCAAGGACAGACAGGCCAGACGGGACAACAAGGTCAGCAGGGCCAGGAAGGCGCCGGACGCGGCGATGAACGCGCGATCGAACGCAGCCTGAACAACCTCTCGGAACGTTTGCAGGCGGCCGAACAAAGCGCTCGCGGCACGAACGGTTCGAGCGCTGAAGAGAACCTCGATCGCACGCGTCAACTTGCAGACAATCTCGACTCGCTACGTCGTCGCCTCGATGAAAGAGCTCAGCAGGGTCAACGCGGTCAACAGAATCAACCAGGCCAACAGGGTCAACCGGGCCAGCAGAGCCAGCAAGGTCAACAAGGCCAGCGAAGTCAGTCGCAGGGTCAAGAAGGTCAGCAGGGTCAACAGGGCCAGCGTGGACAGGAAGGTCAACAAGGTCAGCAAGGACAACAAGGGCAGCGTGGACAGGAAGGTCAGCAAGGTCAACAGGGCTCCCAGGGCCAGTCCGGCCAACAACAGGGACAACAACAAGGCGGTTCACAAAACGGCGGCGATGGTCGCAGCGGCCGACAGTATCTTGGACCACAGTGGGGACCGGTCGGCGGCGACTGGGGTGACAATCGTCAACTGTCCTCCGAGGTGCGTGAACGTCTCCGCGAAGCCCAGGACTTGCGACGCGAATGGGGCACGACCGGTCTTGGCGCAGGAAGGCTCGACGAAGTAATCGAAGAGCTGAAGAAACTCGCAGACGGTCGCATGGAAGGCGACGCTGCAACCGCCGCATACGTCAAACAGTCGGTCATCGAACCGTTGCGCCAACTCGAGCTCGAGTTGAGCCGCCACTTGCAACAAACAAGCGGACGCACAAACCTCCGGCTGCGGGACGAAGGCGCGGCCCCTGAAAAATACCGACGCGCAGTTGAGGAATACTATCGAAGACTATCGGGCGCACGCCCGCGGCAGTAAATCCGTGGTTTAAGAGATGAAGTTCGTAATTCCATTACTCATCGTCGTCGCGTTGCTGATCCCCACGGTCGCGGTCTCGCAGTACGATCAGTTCGGCAACTTCCGCTCGCGCCGTCGACCGACAACAACAAACACCGACAGCGGTCTATCTTTCGGCGAGTTCACGTTCGTTCGCACGATCTACGAATCGCCATTCCGCGGTTATGGCCGTCGCTACGGCGGCGGCACCTGGACCACTGACTATCCCGAAGCAGACAACAATTTCATCGTCGGCCTGCGTGAATGGGCCGGCACCAACCTCAAGATCGCGCCGCGCCCCGAAGCCCTCGAAATACTCGACGATCGCATCTTCGACTATCCGATCATCTACGTCGTCGAGCCCGGCTTCATGGAGTTGTCCGACGAACAGGCGAAACGTCTGCGCGAGTACCTCATGCGTGGCGGCTTTATCTTCCTCGACGACTTTTGGGGCGAACCCGAATGGCAAAACGTTCAGGAACAGTTTCAGAAGATCGTCCCTGAATATGAGATCAAAGACCTGCCGTTGACGCACCCGATCTTTCATTCCTATCTCGACGTCGAAGAGGTCGTGCAAGTGCCGAACATCTACAATGCCCAGCGCGGAATCACGTCAGAGAAGGGCGGCATTGTTCCTCACTACATGGGTGTCGAAAACAAGAATGGACGTCTGGTGGCCTTCATCGCGCGTAATTGCGACCTCGGCGATGCGTGGGAATGGATCAACGATCCTTCTTATCCCGTGAAGTACGGCTTGCCGGCTTACAAGGTGGGAATCAACGTGGTGATCTACGCGATGAGCCACTAATCCGGCTTCCGCTGCCGGACAACTGTCAATTCAATCTGCTTTTCTTCTTTACTCTGCAGCGAGATAGGTCGCGCCGTTCCAGCCTGCGCGCGCACAAAGTCCTCGATCGATTGCAAAGGCTGACCTCCGGCAGGCCATGCGAAAACGAGATAATCTCCCGGCGCGCACCGCAACTTAAACTCGCCGTTGGCATTCGTCATCGCGAACACGCGTGAGCTGCGCAAGTGCCACAACTTCGGATCGCTCTTGATCACAAGTACACCGCCACCCGCAGCCGGTGATCCGTCGTCTTTCAGTTGGACGCGGCCAGTCAGCGTCGCCAATCCCTGGCCCACAGTGATTAGGACGCCAGTAACTTCGGCGCCTTCGCTCACCACCAGCGGCTCGCGCAACAAGTCCTGGCTACCCAGGGTGATCGACTTCAGGTAGAAATCACGAGCACGCGGCACGTCGGCATCGAGTATCACTTCGCCAGTCGGAACACCTTCGACCATGAAGGTCCCGTCGGGATTGGTTGGACGAGGGAAGCTCATCAGAATTTCGCTTCCGCCTCTTTGGTCCATCATTATCGCTACCACGACCGGCTCAGATCCTTCGGCGACCACCGTCCCAAGAATCGTGCTTGCCTCTGTCAACTCGATAGCGACGTCCCTCTTATCTTCATCGGTGATCGTCACCTCGATCTTTCGAAACACTACGCGTTTCGAATCCATGTCGCGCGCTGAGGCATCGTCCCCGGTTTCTTGCGTATCAGGTTTCGGTGTCTTGTCTTTTCGCGGTGGCGAGGCGATAGCCGTAACCTCGTAAGTTCCTGGCGGCAGATCCGGAAACGCCCATTGTCCTTGCGCATCGGCTTCCGTCAGCGGTGGAAAACTCTTCGACACGAAACCGATCTCCCTAAAGAAACCGCCATCGTCATTGTCTTCTCGCGCGGTCGCTTGAATCAGGGTCGATATCGAAAGGTCGACTTTCGGTTCGTTCTTGCGGCGCAAAGTCAGGGCCGCATTGGGCACGACCTTTCCGTTCTGTCGCCATTTGACTACGCCGGAGATCATTCGCAGCGGCTCGTCGTCGAGTGTGATGCTGATTCCGTCGACCTCCGATCCCAACTGAATCTGAATCGGTTTGGCTTCAGCCAGATCGACGACGCCCGGATAGTACGCAGCGGGAATACCTTTGTCGTCCATACGGCCGATTCTCACAGCGGTCAGAATCCCGGTAACCACGCCGAGGAAGTATTCACCATCCGGCAGTCCCTCAACGCGATACATGCCGCGATCGTTCGTCGCTTGCGTTTCAGAAAAGAAAGGCACCACCACGCCGTTCTTCCGGCGAAAGAGAACGATTCGAGCGTTGACGACCGGTTCTTTGTCGGCGTAAGTAATGGTCCCGCTGATCGAGCCGGCACGGACGACGCGGATCTCGCAGCGCGCCGAGTCTTTTCCGTCGACGGTGACTCGCATGTGGTCCACCTCCGTGTCGCTGCCGATGCCGAACTCGTTGATTGTGAACGACGAGCGCGGATACAGCAGACCGGGCGCTTCGGCAACCACAAAGTAAGAACCGGCAGCGACGTCGGTAAACCGAAATTCACCCCGAGCATTCGCGGCTGTCGCTCTTTTGGGATTCCGTTTCATGTCCGTGTACAACTTCACCGTTGCCCGGCGCACCGGACGTCCCGTGTCTGCATGAAACACGCGGCCAGTGATAGTCGAGTCGCTCATCACCGGTTCTTGTTGCGCCAGCGCGATGCCCGGACAACACGCGAACGTGACAATAATCAAGACCCCTATCTGTGTTATCGATCGCATCAGTTCTTGAAATCAACCGGTATCGACAGTCCCTTTAGCTTTTCGGCGTTCCGCACCTTAACGCGGGTAAATCTCTTGCTATCGTGCTTGAAATATTCATCAGTTAGCTGCCCCGGCAGCGTCTTTATTTGGGCCGAGGTAAACACGGTGACGAAGTACTCGCCGGGCGCACAGCTAAAACTGAATTTGCCCTGGGCGTCTGCCTGGACGATCAGCAGTTCGCCGCCAACAACCCGCCGAGTCGCTTCCGTTGCCGGCGCAAGCACGACTATCGCATCGCGAGGGGGACGTTTTGGTTCTCCGTCTTGTCGTGCGTCCGGTTGATTTTCCGGACTCACTATCTCGCCTTCAATCGTCGCGAAGTCAGTAGCGAGATCGAAAACTACGTCGTCGATGTCTGCCTCGGCGGGGACTTTGAGCGGCGAGTGCAGAAGATCGACACCCTTTCTCGTTACCGCTTTCAGGTACATCCGTTCGTCAATCCTCCCCGGCAACTCGAACCAATACTTCCCCGGAGCTACGGCCTGCATTTGAAACGATCCGTCTTGCCTCACATACTCACTGCCGCTGGCAAACCGGCGTCTTCCTGGAAGGAGAGCATTGGATGCCGAACGCGCGTTCTCGTTGTCAAACTTTACAATTGCAGGGAATAAACCGTACGGACGTTTAGGCAGCTTCCCATCGACCCTTACTTTTCCGGAAATCGTCGAGCCCGCAGAAAGTATTGTATCGGGCACAATCACGTCTCCGCTCGCTACTCGAACTTTGAGGCGTTTGGGTACGACGGCAATGTAACCGCCTCCTTCTTGTGTTCCGACTCGAATCGATCCCCCGATCGTTACGACATAGTCTCCCGCGGGAACTCCCATCAGGCGCCAACTCCCATCAGTGTCCGACGTGGTGCTGGTGTGAACCAAATCCCCAACGCTCCCAAGTTCGTCAGCGCGCTCGATGATTACCTGAGCGTAACTGGCGGGTTCACTGTCTGGTCCAAGTGCTTTTCCCGTTATCGTGTACGGCGTACGTTCGGGCAAGCGGATGTCGATGCCGGTCGACTCGCTGCCCTCGACGACAGTAATTGTCTGTGCGTCTTTAATACTCGTGGTGGACGGATAGTAGGCCGCCATCAGCGAGGCGTCGGTAAATCCGCCAGCTTCGATGGGCTTTCCATCTGTCCCGATAATGCCTTCGTAAACGCGGACCACATAGTCGCCCGATGGCAAACCGGGAATACGATAGACGCCTCTCGAATCCGTTCTGAGACCTTTCGGGTCAAAGGGAAAGTCATTCCCGGCAGATTCGACCGATAACCACTTGCCGTTTTCGCCCCGGAGCAGTTTGATGTTCGCATCTCCTACTGGCTGATCGTCTTCGCTAACGACGCGGCCGGTTATTACGCCGCCTCGCACCGCCTGTATTTTCAAGTTAACGCTGTCGGTGCCGTTGACGACGACTTCCGTGAACAGGTCGCGTTTGTCACTCAACCTGAACTGCGCAATCAATTGACTCTGAACGTTGCCATAATCCTGAGGCTTGAGAATTCCCGGCGCATCTACCACGAGTACAAACCGACCCGCTGGAGTGCCGGGCATCACAAACTCGCCGTGGCCGTCGGTGATGACGCTCGTGGTTCCCGGACCGCCGTCATTCGGGAGCAACATTACGTGCGCGTTTCGCAGTGGACGGCCGGTGTCGGCGTAAGTAACAACGCCGCGGATGGTTGAGCCGCTTATCTCTTTCGGCGGTGTAGTAATGGCTTGCGTCGCGACTTTGGTAGCCGACGCGAAGATCAGGAGACAAACTGCGAGCGCCGAAAGATTAGTTCGTATGGTCTGGGCCGTGAGGCTCATGTCAGTTGTTTTAGACTCCGGAGAACGAATAAAGGCGCACTCAGTTTAACTTAATTTTTTTCCTTCTTGCCCTTTTTGATTTTCATCTGTTTGCGAAGAACATCTGTCTGTGCGAGCAAGACCTGATCCATCGAGTTGCTGCGGCCTTCAGACATCCATTGCACCATTGACGCTACGAATAGTTCCTTCAAGTACGCAAACGAGAAGCCCTCGGTTGCGCTGACCACTTCGACCGCGCCTTTTTCCGACACTTGTAGATCTGTCTGCAGTTCGCCGTTCCACTTGTTGATGTAAGCGAGACGCTCCGCGTCAGCCGGTAAGGTGAAGTGGTACTTTCGGTCGAACCGGCTCGGGCGGTCGAGAATCGACGCGTCGAGCTTGGCGGGGTGGTTTGTTGTCGCCAGCACGACGACTCCGGTGTTTGATTGGAACCCGTCGAGCTCGTTTAGAAAGAACGAACGGTTCTTGCTGTCAATCATCGAGTCGAGGTCTTCGAGCACGACGATGCACGGGGACATGCGGGCGCGGTTGAAGACTTCGGCCATATTCTCCTGTTCCGTTCCGTGTTCCGACTTGAAGGTGCGCACGTAGAGGCACGGTTTGCCGAGTTGGTTGATCAGCGCTTTCAGCGTGTGGGTCTTGCCGTTTCCCGGTGGGCCAATGAAGATGGCGCCGCGTTTCCACGGTATTCCATAGCGTTCGTAGACCTCGCGTGAGTCGAAGAATTGGGCGAAGTCGTTTTGGATTTCGTTTTTTAGTGGTGCGGGGAGGACGAGGTTGTCGAAAGTGGAAGTCTTGATCGAGTCGAAGAGTTCTTTGTTCTTGTCGAAGTAGCCTTCCTGGTAGACGAGGATTTCGCCGCGAACTTCGCAGCTCCATTCGCAAACGGCGTCGAAGAAGTCTTCGGCGAGCTTCTTGTCGTCGGCGACGATCCAGTGGTGGCGGCGGCGGTAGCAGTCTTCGGCCCAGGTCATGAGAATGACGTCGAGTAGTTGTCCTTTCCAAAGGACGTTGAGCCAGGAGTTTTCGATTTGTTGTCGTTGCTCCTTCCCGAGGCCCATCCATTCGGTTTTTACGTGGTGGAAGACTGACTTCTCTTCCATGACCGAGCACTTCTCAGCGCGCACGAATTCTTCAAGATCGAAATACCAGGTGCGGCCTTCGAGGATGGTCTTTTCAGGGTGCAGCTCCGCCAATTCCCGCCCGACGTGATACGCGATGTAGTCGTTCGGTTTGTAAAGTGCGTCGCGGATGAAGTTCTCGATGCTCATAAGTTCTTAGAAACACGGATGACAATCCAAATACCTTTTTGCGGTTTGGGGGTTAGCGGCGGGCGCGCTCGCTGGCGACCCTGTCACGAACGTCACGGTCGTCGTAGACGTCCATGAAGAGGTACTTGCGCCACTCCGCTCGCGCTTCGGCGTAGTGGCAAAGCACGACTCGCTCGAGCTTCACACGCAAGGCAGTCTGCGAAGTAAGCAGCGGCATGCGTGCTTCCGATGGCGTGCGGTTGCCCTTGCGGTTGTTGCAAGAGACACACGCCGTGACGATGTTCATCGGCGAATTATCTCCGCCACGGGAACGCGGCAGAATGTGGTCCAACGTCAGGTCCCCTGGCGTCTTCTTCGCGCCGCAGTACTGGCAACGAAACTTGTCGCGCATGTAGATACGCGTTCGCTTCATGCCTGACGCTTCGCGGCGCTGCCGCACGTTGATGTAAATTCGGCGACGAATAACAGACGGAACAGGGAACTCCGTCCGCACCGAACGCAGCACGCGATCGCCGTCGAGCTCTTCGACGGTCACCGTGCCCTTGAACGTCATGATCACCGCTCGCGCGACACTGACAGTGCCGAGCGGTTCGTAAGTTTGGTTTAGTAAAAGAACTCGTCCATCGAGTGCCATCACCCGGCACCTCCTTTCGTGAATTTGCAAAGGGCGACCACCCGGCCGCCCTTCGCGGCTTTACACAGGTGATTGTTGTTGTTCTGTTCATATCGAAGGCAGACGCATGTCGTGCCTCTTTCGTAGGATCACCTCCTCTCTTTGTGATTGCGTTGCGTGGGGTGAAAAAGGGGATCAAGAGCGGCAGGTGAGGACGGCAAGACTTCACAAGGTGCGAAGTCACCGCTCTTGAAGCTTGGCTAATCCAGAAAAACGACCGACCGCGCTCCCGGAGCATTACGTTCGGTGTTCATCACCACCCGGTGCCAGTCATTCAGCACAACTGTCTTGTGGTCTGAATGCGAAACCCGACCACGAACATAAACGCTGGCGTTTACCAGTCGTGTGGTCCAGTTCCAGGATCTTGCATCGGGATTTTCCAGGAGAAGCTTGTGATATGCCGGCGTCGACACTCCCATTGGCCGGCGATCACAAACGTAAACCGGCAGTCCACCAGTGCGGTACATGTACTGACACATGTGCGGCTTGCCACCGTCTCCGCGGCTAAGCGGTTCGTCTTTACGGATTAGCTTTTGGTTAACAGTTAAATTGGGAGCAGGAATGAAGAACCATTCGCCCTGACGGACAAAGGCTTCATTCCGGCGTCGAAGTCGGTTCTTGACGCGCTTGACTCTTCGTCTGATTGACGTGCGGACTTCCTGCGGCTGCAAAGCCTCCATTGCCGCCTTGACGCTCGACACTGAAGCGCCCGGAACAGCGCAAACAAACCAGTGTCGCTCGTCGTGGCCACACAGAAATTTCTGCTTCCCTCTTTCTGTGCTGGCCATTAATAATAGATGCCTTTCAGCGGGTCGAATATCGATCACGCGATACTCGGCCGGGTTACGGAACCACACGCCAATGTCGAAGTATTCGCCACGCTTGTCAGTTCGGATGTCGATTCCCGGTCCCCGTCTTTCAGTGGGACGAGTCACCTCCCGAACTCTGACGCGTGCTCCCATACGTCCAAACATTGTTTCCAACAGTTCGGTTTCCATAACCTTCCTTTTTGTTGTGTGTTGTTTCTGAGGCGGGTTGGTGAGGGTTTGAGGCTTTAGCGTAACGCAAATAAAACTTCTAACCCTTCACACAAACCACCTGCTTGATCTCGGCGATTACCTCAACCAGGTCTTCCTGGTTCTTCATCACCGTTTCGATTGACTTGTAAGCGCCGGGAATTTCATCCAGCACTCCCACATCCTTGCGACATTCAACGCCGGCTGTCTGGCGCTCAAGGTCTTCCTTCGTGAAGTTGCGCTTGGCCGCCCCGCGAGAAAACTTGCGTCCGGCGCCGTGGGAACAGGAGTTAAAGCTCTCCGGTAGACCACGTCCCTTGACGATGAACGACTTCGCGCCCATCGATCCGGGAATGATGCCGTAGGTTCCTGCCGCCGCGTTGATCGCTCCCTTGCGAGTGACGAAAACGCTTTCGCCGTAGTGCTGCTCGAGAGCGACGTAGTTGTGGTGACAGTTGACCGCAAGCTCCGGTTTGAATGGCTGGCGATGATTGAACATCTTGTTGAATACCTTCAACAGACGCGTCATCATGATTTCACGATTCTTCATCGCGTAGCGCTGCGCCCACTCGAGGTCGTTCCAGTACGCGATAAACTCGGGGGTACCGGAAATGAAGTAGGCGAGGTCGGGAGCCGGCAGCTCGTTCAAGCGCCACAAGCTCTTCGCGGTTGAGATGTGACGTTCAGCCAGTTCCTTTCCGATGTTGCGTGAGCCTGAGTGCAGCATCAGCCACACAAAGTTCTCGGTGTCGAGACAAACTTCAATGAAGTGGTTTCCGCCACCGAGTGTGCCCAGTTGCCTCATCGCCTTCGCTTTGCGATCGCGAACGCCTTCGTGAAGATCAGCGAATTCGTTCCAGCCGTTCCAGTATGACGATTCGTCAACCGATTCGTTGTACTGGCTGAAGCCGGTTGGAATTGCTTCTTCGATCTTCAAGCGAAGCTCTTTCAGCTTGCCGTCGAGGATGCCGCTCTTGAATGGCGTCTTTACGGCCATCATTCCGCAACCGATGTCGACGCCGACTGTCGCGGGGATTACAGCCTCCTTTGTGGCAACTACTGACCCAACCATGCTTCCCTTCCCAAGGTGCGCGTCAGGCATCAGCGCGACGTGCTTGAACAGGCAGGGCAAGCGTGAAACATTGCGCAGCATCGATTGTTCTTCAATGCTGAATTCGTGGTTCGCCCACGACAGGACGTCATGTTGCGCGCCACCGATTTGTAGCTTTTCGTAAGGCACTTGTTGACCTCCTTTCGTAGTTTATTCCGCAGAATTTGAAATTGCGACCAATGTCTTGGAATCCGTGTTTACTTCGCCGGGTCGAGCGTCACGAGACTCGACTTCCTTCTCGATCGCCTCGCGAACGGCATTTACCACTTCGGCGATAAGATTGATCTTTTTGAGACTCTCTTGTCGCGGCACTGGTTCTGACATATCAAAACTGAAAGAGACGCGATGATAGCAATCGCCCAAGTCGAGCATCACCGTTCCGTATCTCCAGCCCTGGTTGTCATCGGGCATGCCGCTGGTATCTTGAACAATACCGATGACGAAAGCAGGCATTGCTTCGTCGTCGTTAAGAAACTCGCGGCGCTTAACGTGATACCGCGTAGTTTGTTCTCCGCTCATACGTTTGGAATCTTTCCTTTCTAAGCTGCGTTAGAGCAGCGGAATTTGGTTTAGCTACCTCATGGGCCATCACCTCCTTCGTCGTGGTTTACCTTCCTCATTGGTTTTCTTCCTTTCGCAATCTCAAGTTCACTTGTGTTAAAAAACAGATGAAGGCAGAGAGAAACACTGCATCGAACACACTTCGAGGCACACTTCTCCTGAGGATGGCGAACTCACGGACTCTCGCAAAGCACCGAGTTCGTCATCCGGAAGGCTCCCTGCCTTCATCCCGTAAAAAGGTATTTCGATTGTCAAAAAACAATAAGAGCGGGCCTTGAGCCTCCGAGGGAAGCTGCCCGCTCCATACAATTCTCGCGATTTTTCTTGGAGATTTGGGAGCGGGAGTCCGCTCCCGCTGATTAATGCCTGCTGTACCGGCTTGCGCCGACGCCTGTCGTTCGATCCAATTCGCCGTCAAATATGCCGGTGATCGACACCTGCAGACCGAGACCTGACACGGCAACCGACGGCTGCCATTTCATGCTGTGGTCTCTTCTCGCTTTCATCATCGGCAAAATTTTGTCACGGCTCCTTTCGATCAAAGTTTCAAGCGCAAGCTGTTTTGTATACGGCAGGACCACCGCTGGTGTCAAGAAAATTTTGCAATCCTCAGCAATAATTTTTTGCGAGCACATCAACGGTGCGAAACGCTGCGACGGTAGATGCCCTGGCGTGGGGCAGGACCGGCAACGGTGTTCACCGCGGGATTCAAGTAGTAAGTATTCGTGCCGCCGGGATAGAGGATTCGTCCCGAGTAAGTGGGGTTTGAAGAGTTCATGGTCGTACTCATGTCGACGAGAGTCTGCGGCAGCGACCGGTAGGAGCCGTGAACGTTTGTTATCAAGCCCAGGTCTACTGTTACCTGTGAGCAATCGATTCCAATCACCGAGCTCGGAATAGCACTCGCGGAAGGATAAGCGTATGGACCAATCAAGCCCAGACGCGAAGGATAGACCTGATTGTGAAACGCAAAGAAATCGTAGTCTGAGTAGTTGACGTCGGCATCAGCGCCGGAATAGTAGACCGAAACTTGCCCGGCGATGTCTGTTATCGCATTGCCATACTGTCCCGATTGAAAGATCGCCGCAGATACATCCGCCGCCAGCATGATCACGTTGTTGATGCCTGAAGTGACATTCGCCGCTTTCAGACCCAACATGCCCATCATCAGCATGTAGTTCCCTTCGGAATGGCTGATCAGCGTGAGGTTCAAAGGCTTGTTGTTGATCTGAATTGCCAGGAGACTTTGTATTACGGTAACAAAGCTATCGATACTGCCGTTGATATTGTCGCGTATGGTGCCCGACGTATTGACTACGGGCCAGTTGATCTGCGTCGTCGCATAGTAGCTCGCAAGTGCTGACACCGCAGTGCCGTAACTGGGCCAGTCGAAAGCTATGAGCAACCCGCCAAACCCACCGGTATTGCCGAGTGCGGTTCCGAAGGCCGCAGCTTCAGTGATCGCATCGTCAAATGTATTTCCCAGACCATGTATGTAAACGGCAAGATTAGCATTCCCGTCTGAGTCCACGGTGGCGTTCAGGTCTGTCTCCAAATTGCTGAAAAAATTAGCTGAGTTTGTGGTCGAGTAATCGTCCGGCGATTGGTCGTACTGAGCATTCGACATGTAGTAAGACAATGGCCCGGGGATAACGACGGAACTAGAGTCAACCCAGATTGTTTCCGGATCGTTGCGGTTCGTTATGAAGTAACTGTTGTTGAATGTCGGGGCGGTCATGGTTTCCTCCTGAGGTTAAGAAGCTACGCCGCGGGTTTGGCGAAGTAGCCGGGGCGGTGACGGAGTTCGAGTTTTTCTTTGCGGAGATCGGGGTTCGTGATTTCGATGGTGACTTTGCGGTAGGAGCCGTCGCGGCGCTTGTTAGTCGAGGAGTAGGCGATGAGGTATTGCGTGCGCAGCTCCTTTTCGATCTCGGCAAATGCCGCGGCTAAGTCAAACTTCTTGTCGGGAAAGAAAGCGCGGCCGCCGGTGCGTTGGGCCAGGTCGCGGAGGCCATCCTTGTCAACACCTCTGAACTTCTTGCTCCCGATTCCAATTACATAAACAACCGCCTCAGCGCCCAGTGTGCTGGTAACCGCATCGGCGTTCCCCAAACGACTCGTCGTATCGTACCCGTCAGTCAATAAGATAATCGCGCGTCGACGCAAGCCCGGTGTTTTTGCCAGCACGTTGCTTGACGTGAGCGCCACTGCGTCCCAGATCGCGGTCGTCCCTTCTTCAGGAGGGGCCATCAGACCTGGACCAGTCGGTATACCAGTTAGTGGCCGTCCACCGCCAAGATAATTCGGCATTGCAATCTCGACGCGCTGCAGAACTTTGTAAACACTCAACACGTCGCGCGTCATCTCCTGTTCGACATAGGCCAAACCAGTAAACGGAATAATCGCCACCAGGTCTCTATTCGATCGAAAGGCATTTTCGATGAACGTCCGCACCGCCGCCTTCTCGTCAGCCAACGTATATTCCTGCGACTGGCTGATGTCGATCAAAAACGCAATCGCCAGCGGACGATCCGTCTCTCGCTGAAACGTGAAAACCTGCTGCGGCACGCCATCCTCGAGCACGCGTACGTCTTCTGCACGCAGCGTCGTGATGAAGCGCCGCTCTTTATCGATCGCCGTAAACGGCAGATTCGTTACGTCCGTGTCGACGCGGATGACGTCGTCGTCCTGATTGGCAGTCTGCGAGGACAGCGCTGGCGCGACCATTAGGACGAACAAGATGAGGGCAAGCAGTTGACGCACGTTTTACAAGGATTTTACTGCGGCAGGCCTATCTTTTGCACGAGCGCGACGAACCGCGGGTCGGATCGAACACCGTCAAGCTCAAACGAGATGCTAATCAGTCTCATGCGAAAATCCCGTTCTTCATATCCTCGCTGAAGCCAGGCGATCGCTTCCTCTTTCTGACCTAGTCGCGCGTAGTAGGTAGCGATAGTAAACGAAGGCAACCGGCGACTCTCAGGCAGCTTGAGTAAAAGCTCCAGAGTCGCCTGCAAGTACGGCTTCCAACCGGACTTTGAATAAACCTGGTTTAAGTGTGAGAGCATCTCCGGCGTCAGCCCGCCCGAAACCCGTGCGGTGGCTTCGAACTGAGCGACGGCCTGATCGTATTTCCCCTGCGCTTCGTACGCGCGGCCGAGGAAGAAGTAAGCCGTCGGAAACTTCGGATCCATCTCTATGGTCTTCTTGTATTGCTGGATCGCTTCATCGTACCGGCGCGCGTCGTGAAGTATATCGGCGTACATGCGGTTCATGATCACCGACTGCGGATCCAGTTCGAGCGCACGTTTGATCTCGGCAATTGCTTCGTCGACGCGCTTTAGCGTTATCAAGTGTTCGGCGAACCACTGGTGGGCCGTCGCGTAATTAGGATTTAGTTCAAGAGCGCGGCGAAATTCTTTTTCCGCAGTCACCGAGTCGAAATCATAGTAGGAGACGATCTGCCCGTACGAAGCGTGAGCCTCGGCGAGCTTGTCGTCCAGTTCAAGCGCTTTCAGCGCCGCATTTTTCGCCAGCGGCATGAGCTCTCTCGGAGGCTGGCTTGTGTAAACGACCAGGAGCGTGTAGGAGTCAGCCAGTCCTGAATAAGCCAGCGCGTATTTCGGATCCTTCGCGATTGCTTGCTCGAAAAACGTGATCGCGTTTCTAAAATCCGCCGCCGTGCGCTGGTTCCAGTAAAAACGACCTTTCAGATAGAGCTGATAAGCTTCCGGATTTGTTGTGTATTGCTTTTCCATGCGCGACTTGTCGATGCCGGATAACGTCGGGCGCAAGTTGCTTGTAATCTCCAGCGCGATCTCTCGCTGCACCGAAAGCATGTCGGAGAGTTTACGCTCGTACTGCTCGCCCCAGAGTTGCTTGTTGTCGCGAATATCGATTAGCTCGGTGCTAATAAGCAGCATATCGTCGCGTTGCGTTAAACGGCCCGTCAGCACGGCACGCACGCCGAGCTCCTTACCAATCGACAGCGGATCGCTTTCCCTGCCCTTGTAACGAAACGTCGAGCTGCGTGCGATGACCTTCAGATTTGGAAGCTGCGTCAGGTTGTTGATGATGCTCTCGGTGAGACCATCCGAGACCCAGTCAGTGGCCGGATCTTTATTCACAAAAGGAATGACAGCAATCGACTCGACCGCCACTTCGGTACTATCCGCGTGCAAGTACGATCGAATGCCAAACGCGACAGCGCTGCCGACAACTAAAGCGAGAACGACAACGATGAGGGCCGCAAACTTATGCCGCTTGATCTCGTTGACGATGAACTCCGCGCTCGAAGCTCGCGTCGAGGACGGACTAGTCGGTGCGACTGTCGCCGAATTCTGGACCACCGTCGGTTCAGAGTTCTCAAGTGTCTTAGCGTCGCGGCTTGCCATTGTCAGAGGGGGCGCTTCCGTTGCAGTCTCTTGCAGCTCGCGCCGGATGTCTTTCAACTCGATCGCGACGTCTTTGATGTTTTGATAGCGATCGTTCGGGTCTTTCGCGAGACAACGTCGGACGATGCGCTGCAAGTCGGCAGGCGCGGTGGGATTGAACTGCGAGATCAACGGCGGGGGCTCGCGGATGATCTTGTAAAGCGTGTCGATCGTGTCAGTGCCGGGAAACGCTTTGTGCCCCGTGATCGCTTCAAACAGAATGCAGCCAAACGAAAAGATATCCGAGCGATGATCGATCTCTTTAGTCTTCCCCTGCGCTTGTTCCGGTGACATGTAACCCGCGGTGCCAAGGATCACGCCGGGAATCGAGTGCTGAAGGATCGTCGGCTCCTCGCTGCTGCTGACGGTGCGCGGTTGAGGTTCGACGAGCTTCGCCAGTCCGAAATCCAGAATCTTGCCGTGACCGTCGGACGTGATCATCACGTTGTCGGGTTTGAGATCGCGATGGACGACGCCTGCATCGTGCGCTTTCGCCAATCCTTCTGCCACGTGTTGCAGCGCGCGCAGCAATTTCGAGAGTTCCTCGGGTTCCTCGTGAATCTTCGTGCGGAGCGTCGAACCTTCGACATACTCCATCGCGATGAAATTCAGTCCCTCAACCTCGCCGATCTCGTAGATGTGCGCAATGCTCGGGTGATTCAACGACGCCGCCGCACTTGCTTCCTGCTTGAAACGACGCATTCGGTCTTGATTTGAAGCGACTTCCGGCGGCAGGACTTTCAATGCAACTCGCCGGTTCAGGCTCGTATCTTGAGCCAAATACACTTCGCCCATGCCGCCAATGCCCAGCAGCGAGCGGATCTCGTAGCGACCTAATTGTGTTTTGGGGGCCAGGGGCATCGACGGCGCATTCTAGCCGAACCAGATTAAGTCGCGCACTAATGCATGGAGTCTGTGTTATATTCCGTTTTGCCGGATCCAAACGGCAGTGTCCCAACGACCTCACTCACAATCGCGAAATCATGACAGTTTCCACGCGGCGGTATAGTGTTCAGACGCTCATGTTCGGACTGACAATCTTCGTCAGTTCCGCACTGCTTTTCTCCGTCCAACCGATGATCGCGAAGATGTTGCTTCCGCTTCTGGGCGGAACGCCCGCGGTGTGGAACACGTGCATGCTCTTCTTCCAGGCGGTGCTGCTGTGCGGTTACGCGTACGCGCTGCTGGTGTCGCGCTGGCCGTTGAGGCGTCAACTGATTGTGCAACTCGTGATGCTGGCGCTAGCTTTTATCAGTCTGCCCATCGGACTTTCATCGTCGTGGGTCAAGTCGGTGCCGCCGACGGACGATCCTTCGCTGTGGTTGTTGTTGTGTCTCGGCGCGTCGGTGGGACTGCCGTTTTTTATCATCTCGAGCAATAGTCCGTTACTTCAGAAATGGTTTTCGCGGACGGCGACCCACTCCGCGAACGATCCTTACTTTCTTTACGCAGCTTCGAACGCGGGGAGTTTGCTCGCACTGCTCGCGTATCCGGTCGTGCTGGAGCCGTACTTCACACTACGAATGCAGAGCCGCATTTGGACTGTTTTGTACGGCGCGCTTGTCGTCTTGATAGCGGTCCACTGTTTCTTTCTAAGGAAGACAGATCCAAAGCAAATTGAAACCAAATCCGTGTTACCTGAAGAACCGCTCACGGTACGGCGTCGTTTGCGCTGGTTGCTACTCGCATTCGCGCCGTCGAGTCTGATGCTCGGTGTAACGAACTACATCACCACCGATATCGCTTCGGTCCCGTTACTGTGGATCATTCCGCTCGCGCTCTACCTACTCACGATGGTGTTTGCGTTCTCGCGGAGGAAGTTTTTCTCGGCGCGATTTGGCGACCTGATTGTTCCCGCAGCGACGATCGTGCTGTTGATACTTTACCTCGGCGATACTTCCGGAAGCGGCTCGCGAATGCTGGTCCTGCTGCACCTCGCTTACTTCTTCTTCGCAGCGTTGATGTGTCACTCGCAACTGGCAGACGATCGTCCCGGAGCTCAACATCTCGCGCAGTTCTACGTCTGGCTCTCGCTCGGTGGTGTACTTGGCGGAATCTTCAATGCCATCGTCACGCCCCTGGTGTTTCGCGCGGTGGTCGAGTATCCGCTGACGATTCTGTTGTCGTGTCTTCTCCTGCCGGGGTTGCAAGCCGGACGCACTGGCTCGAAAGAGCGGCGCTTGGACTTCGCTTTGCCCGCGCTGATCGGCGCATTGGCCGCTGGAGCCGGATGGTTCGCGCACCACGTTGCGCCGATGCAGTTGCAGGGATCGGTGTTCGCCGTCGCGTTGCCACTGCTCGTCGCGTATCCCTTGCGCAAGCGCCCGTTACGATTTGCGTTGTCGTTGGGCGCGGTGGTCCTTGCGGCAGCGATGGTGCTGGGCATCGGCCGCACGACGTTGCACGCGGAGAGAAACTTCTTCGGCGTCTTGCGCGTGCTGGGCGATGACGACCGCGAGCTACATTCGTTCCTACACGGCAGCACGGTTCACGGACGACAGAACACCACGCTCGATCATCGTTGTGAAGCGCTGTCTTACTATCATCGCGAAGGACCGTTGGGACGCATCTTCACAAACTTTCGAGCAGGGAGATGCCCCGATCTGAAGATCGCCATCATCGGACTCGGCACCGGCGCCACGATCAGCTATGCGCAGCCTCATGAAAGTTGGACCTTCTACGAAATAAATCCCGCGGTCGCTTCGATCGCAAAATCGCCGCAGTACTTCACGTATCTGACTGACTGTGCGGCAGCGCCGGTCGACATCATCCTTGGGGACGCCCGATTAAAACTGCACGACGCGCGGGATAAGTCGTACGACCTGCTCGTGCTTGACGCGTTCAGCAGTGATGCGATCCCGGTTCACTTGATGACGCAGCAAGCGCTCGATCTGTATCTGTCGAAACTCGCACCCGGCGGATGGATCGTGTTTCACATCTCGAATCGCAACCTGGATTTGACGGGAGTGCTTGCGGATCTCGCGAAGAGTCGTGAATTGAGTGGACTATCGATGCTCGATCTAGCACCGCCCCAGCCGAACGGGAAAGATCCGTCGCACTGGGTCGTGCTGACGCGCAGCAGCGCTGGTTTCGATAAGCTGGCAAAAGATAGAGACGCAAGAGCTCTCGTCAGCACCGGCACTCAAGCCGTTTGGACCGACGACTTCTCGAACATTCTCAGCGTCTTTAAATGGCAGAAAACGGCGACACATTGACCGGTGGACCATCGTCGACCTCGATTTCGTCGAGACCTTTTTCCCACGCCTCCGGCATCAGGCTCTGCAGCAAACGGACGCAACGGTTCCAACGCAGGATAGCGTCGTCGTTATCATGCGGACGAATCTTCTCGGCGTCTTCAAAGAATCTCATCGCTTCTTCAAATTCGGGTTTTACTGTCGGCGGCGGCAGGCCGGCGCGTAGTTGCGCTTTCGCTTTTCGCTCGTGCAGCAGGCCGCAGTAATAGATGCGTTCGTAGTTGCTCGTCAGCGATTTAAACACCTTCGACGCTTCAGCGTAGCGATCCATCATGTTGCCTTTGAACTGGTCCGTGATCGACAACCCGAGCAGTCGGAGCGCCTCCTGATGATTTGGTTCGAGCGCGAGTATGTCGCGGCAGATCGACTCGGCTTCACCCGGCTCGTTCAAGTTGCGATAGAGCTCCACCTTCGCGATGGCCTCGTTAATTCCGGCCGGTGATATCGGCTTGAGTTTAAGCTCCATTGTTCTTTCCTTTCAGTTTGCGCAGAAACCAGCGAACCGGATCGTAGTAGTCGTCAACCACACGCTCCTTCAACGGAATGATGGCATTATCGGTAATGTGAATACCCTCGGGACAAACCTCGGTGCAGCACTTCGTGATGTTGCAGTAGCCGATGCCGAGCTCGTTCTTCAACAGGTGCGTGCGCGAGACGTTGTCGAGTGGGTGCATTTCGAGACCGGCGACGCGCACAAAGAATCGCGGACCGCCAAACTGCTCCTGCTTGCTGTGGTCGCGCAACACGTGACAGACGTTCTGACAAAGAAAACACTCGATGCACTTGCGAAACTCCTGCACGCGATCGACGTCACGCTGGTCCATCTTCCATTCGACGTCGGCGGGCGCGCTGAACGGCGGGATCTTGCGATTGACCCGGTAGTTCCACGAAACGTCGGTGACGAGATCTTTGATGACCGGAAAACTCTTCATCGGTTGGACGATCACAGGTTCCGCGAGCGGTAGATCGTCGAGGCGCGTCTTGCACGTCAGACGAGGCTTGCCGTTCACTTCAGCGGAACACGAGCCACACTTTCCGGCTTTGCAGTTCCAACGTACGGCGAGATCCGGCGCGGCATGTCCCTGGATGTAGTGCAAGGCGTCGAGCACGACCATGCCCGGCGCGACCGGCACTTCGTACTCCTTCAACTCGCCGCCGCTGCGGTCGCCACGAAAGATTTTGAACGTTGCGAATGTTTCATTAGCCACTGATTATTTCCTTCAACTCCGGCGGCGGCTCGTTAAGCTGCGACTGCTTCAACCGCATCTGATCGCCGTCGCGCAGGATCACGTTGTTCTGTTTGGA